>Ga0315287_10000413_pt1 | contig 37255 bp, 23 predicted proteins | sample YL17G11_0_MG_FD_205037 | JGI IMG/M metagenome (GOLD analysis project Ga0315287, IMG submission 205037) | Sediment microbial communities from Yellowstone Lake, YNP, Wyoming, USA - YL17G11_0 | ecosystem: Environmental > Aquatic > Freshwater > Lake > Sediment | place: USA: Wyoming | collected...
CCCACCAGGCCGCGCGCAAGTAGCCAGGGCGCGACGACGGCGGCCGCGCTCCCCGTCGCTGTGTCCTCCGCGATGCCGATCCAGGGCCCGAAGAAGCGCCAGGAGATGCCGCCTGCGGGGCTGTTTGGACGCTCTAGGGCCAGGACGATCAGGCCGGCCACGCGGCCGTCGCCTGCGCTCGCGGGCGGCCCCGGCGTGGCAGCCACCAGAAGGGCCGGGTCGGGCGCGAGGCGCCTCACCGCGGCCGCCCCGCCCCCGACCTCGACGACCAGGTAGCCCAGGGCCGCGTTGAAGGCGGTGGCGATGACGGTGGGCCGCTGGCCGGGCGAAGCGCTGCCGCCGAAGACCGCGTCCAGCAGGGCGGGCGTGGAGGGCGGCAGCCCGTCAGTCGGCGGGCGGGCGGGCAGGGAGAGGGTCAAGCCGAAGGTGCCGCGGCCACCCCCACCATCCCGGACCACGGACAGCCCGCCGGACAGGGTGGCAAAGCGGGCCTCTTCCCCTGCCAACCCGGCCTCGATCAGGCCCGCCGCCGCGGCCAGGGTCGCGTGGCCGCACATGCCGACCTCCACCCCGCTCGGCGTGAACCAGCGCAGGCCGTGCTGCCTGCTGCTGGCGGCGCCCTCCCCTCTGCCTCCCTCCTCTCTGCCTCCCGGGCCGACCTCAACGAAGGCGGTCTCGCTCTGCGCGAATTCGGCGGCCAGGGACGCGTACGGCAGCGGCAAGGGGGTGCCTCGTGGAATGAGGACGACCGCGGCCGGGTTGCCTGACGGCGCCCGGTAAGGGCAGGCGGCCTCCCCACTGCTGCGCTCACCGCCCTCGCCCTCATCATCCTCATCCACCACGAACGCGAGGACCAGGTAAAATGGGAGCTTGGTGGTGGCAGTCATGATGGCGGCGTGTGCGTGCGTGTGCGCAGGCGTTGGCGACGGATGACAGCCCCGGAGGATGAGAGAGTGCCAGAACAAAGCGAAGCGCACAGCTGCCTCCCCACTCGCTCTTTTGCCGATTTCTCGCTCCCCCCCTCCTCGACCCCTCTCGTCCCAATGGCGTCCGCCCTGGCCTCCCGGTCCGCCGGCGCGCCCACCTCTGCTGGTGCCTACGTGGCCCGCACTGCCCAGGTAAGGGATGGGGTGGTGTGAGAAAGGGGGGTTCAGGGCGGTCGCCAGTTGGGCCAAGAAGTGGAGAGAGCGACGGAGCGACGTGGGCCGGGCGATTGGCTAGGAGGGGCAGCACACTGCCGCCCCACGCCCCGCGGCCCCATCCACCCGCCCACGCGCTCCTGTGTGGCGCGCTGATACACGCTCACACACCCACACACTCAATTCTCTCGTTCAGACCGCCCGTGCGTCCACCCTCCGGCCGGCCACCCCCGCCTCTCCTCGCACGCCGACCCGCCCGTCCCTCCCCGCCCGCCGCTCCACCCCCTCCCTCACCGTCCGCGCCGGCCCGACCATCCAGGTCGAGGTCGACAAGCCCCTGTCCCTGCAGCTCGTCCCTTCCAAAGCCGCGGGCGGCGGCCTGGTGGTGAAGGGCGTGAAGGGCAACGCCGCCGCGGCCGGCATCAGCGCGGGCGACACTGTCGTGTACACTTCCTCCTTTTTCGGGGACGAGCTCTGGCCGTCCGACAACCTGGCCTTCACGCGGTCCGCCCTGGCCAACGCGCCATCGCCCGTGGTCATTGTGTACGTGAAGGGCGAGAACACGGCCGTCAACGTGAAGCGTCTCCCCAAGAAACCCGCCCCCCAGCGGTTTGGGCGCAAGCTGACGGCCGCCCAGAAGGCGCTCGCCACCCACATCTGCGTCGACTGCGGCTACATTTACTCGGACAAGGTGCCCTTCGCCGAGGTGGGCGCCGACTACCGGTGCCCCCAGTGCTCGGCCCCCAAGAAACGGTTCGCCAAGTACGACTCCGAGACGGGCAAGGTAAAGGGCGGCAACCCGGAAGCCCTGGCCACCAACCTGACGGTGGCCTTGGGCTTGCTGGGCGTGGCCCTCCTCGGCTACCTGGGCCTGAACCTGTGAGGGGGAAGGAGAAGAGGTTTGGGTGGTGAGTGGGTGGGTGGGTGGGTGGGGGGCGTGTGTGTGAATGTGCGCAAAGTTTCGATCTTTGTGGTGGCGGTCTTTGTGTTTTGCGGCGGTGAAAGAGAAAAAAGGATGGGAGGGGGGGTGGGGTGGATGGTAGATGATGGAGATCTCAACCACCGCGCTTCGTGATTTCATTGAATGGGTACGTGTGTCTTTTTTGCACTCCCCCTCCATCTCTCCACCACCCCTCTCTCTCTCTTCCCTCTCTGCATCCACCATACAGGCCCTGCGGCTCTCACAGGCCCTGCGGCTCCTGCCTGAACTCACGCAGGACGACCGGCACGCTCGTCGGCGGCATCGCCCCCAACTCGGTCACCACGGCCGTCACGCAGTCGGCCGGGCAGGCATCGTACGCCAGATTGAGCAGGGACAGGCGCGGGGAGAGGGATCGCCAGTCGGCCAGCGGGGCGGGGCTGGAGGGCGGCGGGGCGGCGGGCGCCCCACCAGCCCAGCCGGCCCAGTCGCGCCCGCCGCAGTCACCAAAGCCCGCCCCGCCATCCCCGTTCCCGCCGCCCAGGCGCGCCAGCTCGTCAGGGTCTCGCAGTTCATTGGTCGTGATGGAGTCCAGCTGCACCCGGTCCTGGAACTTGTGGGTCTCGCACAGGACGAGCACGGGCCGGCCGGCCTGGGTGGCGGCGAGCGCGACAGCCGCGGAGCCCGCCCGGCCGAGGACAACGCCATTCGCCAGCACGGCCGCCGCGCCCAGGGCGACGGCCGTGACCTCATGCATGACGTACCCCAGGGACGCCAACTGGACGTAGGTGCAGCCCAGGCCGGCCGCGCGGAGGGCCGCGAGCATGGCGCGGCCCTCCAGGGCGGGGCGGGCGTCGACGACTATCACGCGCACCGCGCCGGGCGCGCGCCGGTGCGTTTCTGCGAGCGCCGCCGCGACGGCGGCGGAGTGGCCGTAGGTGAGGATGACGGCGGGCGAGCCCCCGCCGGTCGACGCCGGCGCGTCCGTGGCGGCAAAGCCGGGGGGAGATGCAGCGGAGGAGTAGGCCGGCGCGCCGCCAGCGGGGCCACCGCCACCGCCGCCGCCGCCACCCCCTCCACTCCCGCCAGGCGTCGTCGGGGCGGCCACCGACAAAATGACCTCCGCCGCCCGGCCCGCCAGCTGGGTCGCCGCAAACTCGATCTTCTCTGAGACGTACGCATCAATGCGGCTCAAAAGGGCGGCCCGCGCGTCGTCATCCGGCGTGGCCGGGTCCAGGGAGGAGAGCGCAAACTTGAGCGCCTTGACGGCCGCCCCCATCGACGCGCTCAGCGGGCGGCACTCGACCAGGAAGGCGACCGCCCCATTGACGACGCCCGTCAGGTCCCGGGCCAGGACCTTGCCCGGCGGGGTGGTGTAGTCCGCGACGACGCAGCGCAGGGCGGCCAGCAGGGCGGCCGCCCGGGCGGCCCCGCCGGAGACAGCGCCGGACGCGTAGTGGAGGCCCAGCCGCAGGACGGCTGGGTGGACGCCCCCGCCGCCCGCCCCGCCGCCGCCGCCCCCTCCCGCCCGCCCGCCCGCGCCCGCCGCGGCGGCGGCCAGGGCGGCCGCCGCCGCGGCGGCGGGCGGGCGGTGCTGGGGCAAGTGAGCAAAGATGGACTGGGTGGCGGCCCCGATGATGGGGCGGGGCGGCGGGGTGGCGGGGGGTGGGGGCGGCGCGTGCGGGGAGGGCGCGCTGCCACCAGGCGCGCGGCCTTTCTGGGGGGCGCCACCGCCGCCACCGCCGCCCGCCTGCTGCTGGGCCCGCCCCGACACGGACCCGGCCCGCGACCCGCCGCCCTTGGCCTGCTGCTGTTGCTGGGGGCCGCCCCCCTTGTTGGACCGCCCGCCCAGGGAGCCGAGGGAGTCGAGCCGTCCGCCGGCCGCCAGGCGGGCCTGGTGGTGCTGCTGCGCTGCTTGCTGCCCCCCCTGGGAGCCGAGGGAGCCACCGCGGGAGGAGGAGCCTCCCCCACCCCCGCCCCCACCGGACTCCAAGGAAACCCGGGCCAGGCGGGCGGACGGCGGGGCGGCCAGGAAGCCAAAGCCGCCCGGCGACCGGCCGGGCGAGGAGAGGGCCAGGGGCGGAGTGGAGCCGGGCAGGGGGGGCAGGCCGGCGCCCGTCGGCGAGGTCGGCCCGGAGGTGGACGGCTCGGACGTGACCGTGGGCGGGTGGGCGCGCAGGGCGGCCGCCGCGGCGTCCCGGGCGGCGGTGGCCGGGTGTGGGGTCTGGAGAGAGATGAAGGGTGGTGGAATGATGGATGGGGACGTGAGATCTGAGCGAGCGTGTTTTTGTCACTCCCTGCCCCCGCCCCACGCCCTCCACCCCCCTCACCCCTCCTCCCTTATTACCTGAAACGTGGGCGGCACCATCACAGGCTGGGGCGAGGAAGACACCAGCCCCCCCCCGCCCCCCCCGCCACCGCCCCCATTCCCGCTCGTCAGGAGCGACTGTCCTGCCGGGGCGGGCGAGGCCGCCACGCCCTCCACGTGGAAGCCGACGACCTGGATGGGCGGGGCCGGGGCATGCGGGACGGCGCTGCCATGCTGGTCAGAGGAGGACCGGGGGCGGCCGGTCGGCGGGCGACCGGGGTCGGGCTCCATGATGTGAAGCGAGAGAATTGACGAGAATGGCACTCTGATCATTCGCTTGCCTGCTCCACACACCACATGGCCCTCCGCCCCCTCGCCTGGCGGGTGCTGGCCATAAGCCTGGTGGGCGATGGCCATGATGGCGAGGCCTGCATCGACCTGCCCGCGGCGGATGATGGAGGTGGAGGAGGCGACAGCGCTGGCCCGGCGCTCGCCAGCACTGGCGCTCCAAACCTCGGCCCGGCGCTGGAGCTGGCCTGGCCGGACACGGGTGCGACGGTGAGTCGTCTCGTTGTGAGGCAGGCACTGTTTGCATAGTGCGTGTTGTGCACGCGTGAGAGCCCCCCCCCCCCTCCCCCCCCCCGCCCCCTCACCCCGTCTCTCTTTTCAACCCTCCCCCCCCTTTTTCCAGGTCACCCCCGTCGCCGGCCTGGCCGCCGCCGCCGCCGCCCTCTCCACCGCCCGCCCCAACCTGCTGTACGTGAGCGCGGGGGTTGTGGGCGGGCGGGGGGCGCTCGCCGCCGCGGCCGCGGCGGTGGTGGGAGGCACATCCCCAAACGCCGACCCGCTCCCGCTCCTCGCCACGCTCCCGCCCGCCGCTGTCCTCTCCTTGGCCGCCCTCATCAAAGCCTCGCCCCCCATCGCGGCCGTGTACCTGGACGCGGCGACCCCGCCCGAGGCGGCGGGCCTGCTGCGCGGCGCGGGCGCGGCGGCGGTGATTTATTGGCCCTGCCCGGGCGGGAGTGGTGGGGGTGGTGGCGCGGCCGCCGGCCCCAGCGCGCAAACCGCGGCGGCGCCCCACCACCACCACCACCAGCACCACCATCGCCCCCTACCACCGCTCGCCTCGCCGCCGCCCTCCTCGCCCGCCGCCTCCGTCATGGGCCACGCCTTCTTTGCGGCTCTCGCCGCGCCCGGGGCGACCCTGCCGGAGGCGTTTGCGGTGGGGCTGTGCGCCCTCCAGGCGCACACGGGCGCGGGCGCGCCCGCCCGCCGCCGCTCGCCCTCGCCGCCCGTTGCTGCCAGTCTCCTGCCTCCCGAGTCGGCCGACCTGCCGCGCCCCCGCGTCGGCCTGCCCGTTCTGGATGCCGCCCACCCGCCCTCCCTGCCCTCCGTGGACAGCGTGCCCTTGCCGCCCGACTGTCTGTCCAAACCGGATGGTGGGCCGGCCGTGCCGCCTAGCGCGGCCGGCTCCACGCCCGCCGGCCGCCCTGAGGGCGACCCCGCCTGGGGCGACACCCGCATCTACTCCCCGCCGGGCGAGACCGCCCTCAACCTGGCCGGCCGGCCCCACCCCTCCACCCGGCGCCTGGCTTTTGTGGGAGAGGCCCTGCGGGCGGTGCTGGTGTTCCAGGCCCGCTCCCTCGTCATCACGGCCGCCGTCCGCGCGGAGCCGCCCACGATCTCCGGCCCGCCCTTGCCCCCCGGCGTCGCCGTCGCGGCCTGCGGCGTGCAGACGCCCGCCGGCACGGCGGCCACCATCCTCATCGCCGGCCCCCCGGGACTCTTGATGTCGCCGGCTCGCCTGGAGGCGTCCGTGCGGGCGGGCAGCGTCGCGTCCGCCCTGACGGCGCAGGTGCACCCCCTGGCACTGGGGGCTACGTATGAGGCACCCGTGGTGGGCGGGGCGGGCGTGCCTGGCTGCTTGAGTGCGCTGGCGAGGGGTGGCGGCGGCGGCGGCGCTGGTGGTGGTGGTGTTGGTGGGAGCGCACAACCCCCCGCCTCCCTCCCCGCCGCCGCCCTCCGCCTCTCCGCCCCGCTGTGGGGGGTGACCACGCTGGCCGCCATCGCGGGCCGGGTCGGCACGGCCGCCACCCCGCCCGCCCCGGGCGCCGGCCCCGCCGCCCGCCTGCTCGCCGCCCTAGGCATCGCCGGCGTCGGCTGCACCCCCGTGGCTGGGTTTGGCCCGGCCACCGCCCTCCGCTTCGCCGCGGCGGCCGGCGAACCGCCCGTCCTGCCCGTGGCGGCGGGGAGTGGGGGCGGGTTTGACACGGCTGGCGGCGACCTCACTGCCACCTCGGCGCTCCTGTCCACAGCCAACCTCGCGCGGCGCGACCCCCGCGTCAGCAGTGCGGGCACCGCCGCCGCCGACCTTCCCCGCCGCCCCAGCCCCAGCCTGCCGCCCCGGGCGCGCCAGGCGCCCGTGAGTCCCAGGCCGGCACCCGACAGGCCACCCCTGGCGTCCTGCCCGGTAGATGTCTTCCTGGCGGACGCCGCCCGTTTCGTGCCGCACCCGCCTTCCCCAGGCTGCGCCACCCCCACCCCGCCTCTTCACTGGCCGGACGCCCTCCTGCACGGCCTCCCCCTGGACGCGCACGCCCTGTACACCGCGGTCGTGGCCGCGGGGGGTGGGGCCGTGCTGCGGGCGGCCAAGGAGCCCACCGCCTGGGCGGCCGCCGTCCTACCCGCCCTGACAACCAACACGCCCGCGGCGGGGGCGGGCGTCGGCGGGCGGGCGCCCGCCGCGATCGGGGACGACCTGGCCCGCCTCTACACGGACTCCGGGCTGGCGGCTTATGAGGCGGCCTACCCAGGCGACGTGGCCGTGGGCGGTGGCGTGGAGGCGGAGGACGGCGGGCGAGAGAGCAAGCGCGTGCGCGTGTTGATTGAAAAGATATAGAAAGAGCAAAACACAACCGCTCTCTCTCTTCCCTACGCCGCACGCCCACGCATGTTCTCAGCGGAGCGCGCGCGCGCGCGCGCCTCAACACCCCCACTCTTGAAAAAGCAGCTAATAGTCCAGATGGCGCGTGTTGTTGGTTTTGGCCGCCCCCCCGCCCCCCCGCCCCCCCCCTCTCCCTCTTCACTGCACGCTCCCCGCCCCTTCCTCGCCGCCGCCGCTTTCATCACCCGGGTCGGCCAGGCGAGAGATCTCCCGCACCACGACCGCTTTCTCCTCCCGGAACTGCTCATCCTCTTTGTCCACATGGAAGTCGGCCAGGTGCTTCAGCAGCTTGGCCCGGTTACCGGCCAGCAGGGCGGCCACGCCCGGCGGTTTGGCCGGGTTGGCCACAAACGCTTTGAACACGTGGAACGCCTCAAACTGGATGGCAGGCGAGGAGTCCTTCAGCAAGACCATCGCCGCCTTCAGGTGGTCCTCATCCGCCACGTACCGGATGAGCGTGGCCGAGTACGCCCGGTCCAGCAGGACCTCGCCCAGCAGGCGCACGGACTGGCGGCGGGTGACGTAATTTGGGGAGGAGGTGAGCGCGGCAAACGCGGTGCAGAAGGCGTCGTAGCGGGCCTCCAAAAAGACGGCGGCCACGGTCTCCTTGTGGCGGGTCAGCAGGTCGCGCAGGGTGGCGAAGGCGTCGGAGGCGACCTCAAAGTTGGGGGCCTCCACCGCGCCCAGCAGGCGGCCCACCAGGTCGGCATCCGACAGGAACGCGGCCGCGCAGTGCGGAACACGCAGCGCGTCGCGCAGGACAGACCCCGCGTTCAGGGCGATGGTGGGGGAAGCGTAGTCAGACACCAGCTTGCCCAGCAGGTGGGGGTGCGAGGCCAGGTAGAGGGAGCCGGGCGCGGAGGGGTCGGTGGCGGCGTCCAGGCGGAAGATGGCGCCGACAACCTTTGGGGAATGATGGATGGAGCGTGAGAGGGGTTTTGGAGAGAGCCCCGCCGCGCCGCGCCTCCTCCTCCCTCTTTCGTCTCCTCTCTCCAATCCATTCTCACCTGTGCCGCGTCCTTGCGTGCCTCAAACTCCAGGCCCGGCAGCGCGTCAATAAGGCGTTCGGGCAGGCCCGCCGCGCACGCGTCAACCGCCAGGGCCAGCGCAGTCTCCTTGGACGGCACCACCGCGTCGCCGTCGCCAAAGAGGGCGACCTGAGGGGGGGACAGATGGGAGATGAGGGACTAGAGATGAGGTGTGTGTATGTGCGTGTGTGCGTGTGCGTGTGGTGGGGGCGGGCGGAAAGAGAGGAGACTGAAAGAGTCCGCGGCGCGAAAGCACCAGCCCGCTGCGGGGGGACCCCCCCCGAGGTCGAAAAAAAACGCGGGCACCCCTTTTTTTCCCTCTCTCTTCCTTACCTTCATCGCGCCCAGCAGGCGCCCCACTTCGTCCATCCACTTCTCCGAGGCGGGCGAGGGGGGCATGCCGCCGCCCTGCGCGGCCAGCCAGCCATCGCCCGACCCGCTGGCCGTGCGGGGCACGCCGCCACTACCGGCACTCCCGTCAATCCTGCACTTCTCGAGGGCCGCGCCCGTGCGGGCGACCAGTTCGGCCGTCGTCTTGGCCTTGTGCTTGTGCAGGACCCGGTCCAGCAGGGACGCCATGATGACGCGGGCGCTGCGCAGGCGGCCACTACCGGACTTTCCGCCTCCTCCGCCCCCGGTTGTTAGTTCAGGCGCCCCGGGCGGGACGATGCAGGCGCCGGCAAAGGAGTGCCGGCGCGAGCGAGCGCTTGCGCTGCCGCCCTTCTTTTTCTTCAGGCGCGGCAACCGGTGGGCACGGCAGCGCCAGGGCAGGCGATCGGCCGGGGCGACGTTCAGGTAGGCTGGGGTGACTATTTTTGGGCGTTGGGGTGTGCTGAGGGTGGGTGGGCGTGGGGGGGGGGGAGGCCGCACGCGTCCGCGGAAAAGAGAGAGCGAATATAATGACAGAGCTCTGCGTTCTTCTCTTCTTCGCCTTTCCATTCCCACCTTCTCGATCACACACAACTCCCTCTACGGCGCCGAGGCTCAAAACCGCCCGCCACCAATCACTCACACGACACCATCCCCTCCCGACGGCGCCGACTCGAACCCGCCCGCTACCGACCCCACCCGGTCCAGGCGCCGGAAGAAATCCCGGGCCCCATCCACCCTCTCCAGGTCGCCCGGCTCCCTGGCGACCAGGCGGCGCCGCAGGCCGACGGCGGCTATCCTCAGGCGGGCAGCGGCCGCGCGCGCCTCCGCCGCGCCCAGCCGGTCGCCGCCCTCGCCGCCGGAGCCCAGGAGCCAGGCCTCCAGGTCGACCGCCTCCACTAGGGCGTGCAGTTCGGGGTCCAGGTCGGCCAGGAGGGCGTCATCGTAGGCGGCCGTGTCGTCGGTCCCCTCCTCCACCTCTTCCTCGACCTCCTCCTCCTCTCCAGGCGGGGAGAGCACCGTGGCAGCCGCGGGTGGTGCCGCCTCTCCATCAGCCGTCCCACTGCCCGGCCGCTTGCCCCCCGTCGCCCCCACCCCCACCCCCCCCAACCGGGCGACAGCAGGCAGGATGGCCGGCAAGCTCATCATTGCGGCCGGGCGGCGGCGGGAGGGCGCGCCCGCGCCGGCCAGGGCCGCTGCCGCGTCTGACCCCAGCCGCCGTGGCGGGCCCGGCACTCCGCCCGCCTTTCCTCCTCCATCCGTGCGCTGGGAGTCAGGGGGCAGCAAGCGCGGCCCTAGCAGGGCCGTGGCGGCTATGCCCAGCGGGCCGCACACCAGGACGGCCAGGAGGCAGCAGACGATGATGTTCTCGCCCTGCTCCAAAATGGCGCCCTCCTTTTTTTCATACACCATCCTGTCCAGGGGCGCCGTCGCGAGCGCGGCCTGGACGGTAGCTTTTGGCAGCCAGGTCAGCATGATAAACAGCTTCTCCCGGGTGGTCAGGTGGGATCTTGAGACGGATAAGAAAGTAGCGGGCATGCGTGCCGCCAATCCCGCGAAAATGACGGCGAGCGAGCGTGGGACAGCGGCCACCGATATCTTGCGGTGGTCCACCAGGGCGCCGACCAGGCCAAACAGGAGCGGGGACGCCAGGTACTGCCAGATCGCACCGATGTGATGTTCTGTCAGGGCGGCCGCGCCCGGCATCGGGCCGACCGTCGCCCACTCCCCCGGCCACCCGGCCGCCCAGGCGGATGCAACGCCCACGCCCAGCCCGATCGCCGCCAGGATCCCCGCGCCCGAGAACTCAAAGCGCACCGCCACGTACATCAGCGCCAAGCACCACGCCAGGATGATGGCCGTCCGCGCGCGGGGCGTGTTCCACAAGCGGGTGGCGGAGCAGAGGAGGGTGCCGATCGCGGCGCCCACCAGGCCAAACACGATTTGGAGTGGGGCCGACGCAATCGACCAGGCCGCGGATCCCGCGGACGGGATGGCCAGCGAAGAAAAGATGGAGAAGAAGATGAGGGCGACCAGGTCGTCAAAGGAACCCGCCGCTACGATCAGGGAGGGGATGCCCGCCGCGACGCCCGCGCCCCGGCGCTGGAAGGCCACGGCCGTCGTCATCACAATCGCCGGGTCGACGGGTTTGAGGATGAAACCCAGGGTCAGGGCCAGGAGGACCGGCATTTTGAAGACGGCGACCGCCACGCCCGCCGCGACCAGGGCCTCCGTAATGCCCGGGAGGAGGAGCAGGCGGACGGCCAGCGGGCCGACCCGCTTGAAGACGGCGATGTCCTGTTCCAGGCCCGAACGCAAGAAAATCAAGGCCAGCGCGCCGTACCGAATCTCCTTGCTCCAGCTCTTGGGTAGGCCGCCCAGGGCGTCGCCTGGGATGTTGCGCAACAAGATGCCCGCCATAATCTGGCCTAGCAGGGCCGGCATGGCCGGGATGGTCCGGTTCAGGAGCAGGCCGCCCAGGGAGGCGGCCGCCCACACCAGCATCGTGCACCAGGCGGGCCCCGACGGCGGGAGGAAGGGCGCCCCAACGCAGGCGACCGCCCCGCCATAGATGAGAATGATGAGGATGGCCAGGCGGAGGATATCGGCCAGATCTGTGATGGGGATGGGATGGGTTGGGACGGGGCGGATGTGGATGACACAGATGAGGGATGGAATGGAGGAGGGGGGGGGGGGTGGTCGCAAGGCACGAGACATTTGATGCCATTCTCATCAAAAACCAAAAGCTCTTACCCCACCACTTGACCACCCGCTTCCACCAGGACGTGGGCGCGGGCGCGGACCGGGTGGAGGTAGGCATGGTTTGTGTGTGTGTGTGTGTGTGTATGTGTGTGTGGGGGGCTTAGATTGTGGGACCCACGGCGCAATTGGGGCGAAGAAAAATGAGGGCGGCGACCCTTTAACCAGAGAGTGAGCTAGGTTGGGGCGCGGTTTGCTTTTCTTTTCACATTCACACACACACACACACTAACGTGCGCGTTTGCGTGGACCGCCCTCACAAACTCGCACCACAATGCTAGCCGCCTACACCACTTTGCGCCTCTCCATTGGCGGCGAACGCGGCGGCGCCAATGGAGAGGCGCAAAGTGGCGAACGCGGCGGCGGCGCGTCCTCCTACTCGCCCTCTCCCACCATCCCTCTAGGCGTGGCCCTGCTAGAACTTGCCCGACCCGGCGCTGGCAACGCCCTTAGCACGATCTCCTTCACGGAACTGCCCGCGGCGCTGGCTGCTCTCTCCACCCACCCAGGCGTGCGGGCCATCGTCATCGCGGGCGCTGGTAAACACTTTTGCACGGGCGCCGACCTGAGCGCCCTCACAGGCGCGGCCTCCGTCTCCCAAAGCAACCCGGCCGACCCAGCCGCGGGGCGGGCGGCCCTCCTCGCCCTCATCCGGTCCTGGCAGGCCGCCTTCACGGCCCTGGAAGCCTGCCCTTTGCCCGTCATTGCAGCCGTGCATGGGGCTTGTGTGGGCGCGGGCATCGACCTCATCACCGCCGCGGACGTGCGTGTGGCAGACGAAAACGCGACCTTTTGCGTCAAAGAAGTCGATTTAGGCATAGTTGCCGACTTGGGCACGCTCCAGCGCTTGCGCCTGTTGGTCGGCGACGGTGTCGCCCGGGACTGGGCTCTGACCGCCAGAAAAGTGACCGCAGGTGAAGCTGAGCGGGCCGGGCTTGTGTGCCTCGCCCCCGCAGGCGTGTGCGTGCGTGAGGCCGCCCTCGCCTTGGCTGCCACCCTCGCGGCCAAGCCCCCGCGTGCGCTGGCGGGCACGAAGGCCGTCCTCCTGGCCGCTCGGGACCAGAGCGTGGCGGCAGGGTTGGAGCATGTAGCGTTATGGAATGGCGGCGGCGCGCTGCCGTCCGCGGAAGTGGCGGCCGCGCTGGAGCAGGTCGGGCGGAGCAGGTTGTAAACAAAGGTTCCTTATTTCTACAGGCCCCAACTCCTTCACCCGGCGTCACATTTCACACCTTCCAGCGCCGCAAAGACGTCTGCAATGACAGAATTGCTGACGACGAAGCCTGACGGGTCGGTCAGGCGCCAGGTGGCGGGCATGCCTGGTCTTAGCACCGCCCGCCCCGCGGCGGCGTGTGGGGCTAGGCCACGCACCACGGCAGCCGCCGCCTCTTTCCCAAACGCCCGCCCCACCTCCACTAGGTCCAGCCCGTCCGCCGTGCGCAGGCGCAGCATGACAATGTCGGTCAGCAGGTCGGCCCGGGTGGGCGGGAGGTCAGGGCAAGACTGCGGGCCGAAGGCCGCAGCAGGCACGCCACGGCCGCCCTCCTCCAACCTGCCCACCCAGGCAGTCCAGTCCCGCACCCCCCGCGGCCGGGCCACCCGCACCCCGCCCAGCCTCGAGGTCGCCCCCAGCCCGAACGCCAGCCAATCCGCATCCCCACGCCAGTACAGGGCGTTGTGGGCGGACCGGTGGGCGGGAGATGCTGCAAAGTTGGAGACCTCGTACCGCTGGAACCCGCCGTCCCCAAGGATGGCGCCCGCACTCTCAAACTGGTCGGCCGCGGCACCTTCGGAGGGCAGCGGGGCGACGCCGGGGGTGTAAAGGCGAGCAAAAGGCGTTCCAGGCTCAACTTGGAGGTCATAGACGGAAATGTGGTCGGGGCAGGCGGCCAGGGCGGCCCGGAGCGTGGCCGCCCAGGCGCGGGCGTTCAACCCAGGCAGGCCGCTCATGAGGTCGAGAGACCAGGAGTGCGGGCGGGCCACGGCCACCGCCTCCAGCGCGGCGCGCACGTCGCCCGCGTCGTGCGACCGCCCGCACGCCCTCAGAAGGTCATCCTCGAAGGTCTGGACGCCGATGGAGATGCGGGTGATCCGGGCGTCGGTGATGTAAGACCGCAGGCGGGGCGCATCAAACGTCCCGGGGTCGGCCTCCATCGAGATTTCGGCGTCGTGGGCCAGGCCCCATTTCTTGTCGACTGCCTCCACCAGCCTCGCCAGGTCGTCCGGCGGTAGGAGGGACGGGGTGCCGCCACCAAAGGACAGGGTGGCCAGTGGCGGGTCGCCCGGCGCCGGCCCGGCCGTGGCGGCGATTTCGGAGTGGAGGGTGGCAAGGTAGGACGTGAGCGCGGGCGGGCGCCCTGAGGGGCTTACATTCCCTCCTCTCAAGGCGCCGGGGGACAGGGGGGCGACCGCAGCCGCCCCGCGGGCGCCCAGGGCGGTCACCGCAAAATCGCAGTACAGGCACTTGCGCACGCAGAAGGGGAGGTGGACGTAGGCGCCGCGTGGGAGAGAGCGAGGAGGGGTGGCCAAGGCCGAGGTTGAGAGCGTCGACGTCGTCGACGTCTCAGCGCGCGCCCTGGTGGTGGTGCTCATTCCGCGGCGACTGCCATGCGGGTGCGGGTGCATGGCTAGGCGAACCGCCCACGCGCACGTGCGGGCGCGGGTAAGGGCGCACCACCGCATGGGGTGGTGGTGCGACGGAGGCGACCCGAGGTGCATTCGTTCTTCTTTCCTTCTTTCTTTCTCTTTTCTGGGACGGGACTCTTCATTCTTTCGACCTTCTTTCGCCAACCCCACGCATGGACCCCCCCGCACAGCCCACCGCAATGGATTACCCACCCACAGCAGAGGCCCTCCTGCGCGAGGCGGCCTCCCCAACCAGTTGAGCGTGGGGGTTCATGTATGGGCAAGGGGCGCGCTCAAGGGGCACGCGCACCCAAACCCCGCCTCATCATCATCAATCATCTCTCCCATCCCACCCTAAGTCCCCGTGCCACCCGCCCCGGCCCAGCCCTCCAAGACCTTCGCCCAAGCCGTCCAGGACAGTGAAACCCTGACGCCAGCCGCCTCTGCCGCCGCCTCCCCCGTCACACCCGCCGCCCAGGCTGTCAAGGTCACTGTTGAAACGCCCGCGCTCGTTTCTGCACCCGCCTCTCCCACCGCCTCTTCCTTCCTGGCAGCCACGGTGCCGTCCTCGCCCGCGGTCGTCGCCGTCGCCCCAGCGGTGGCGGCTACGCCTCAACAACACACCACCCCCACCCTCACCCACGCCCGCCCCATCCAGTGGGCCCATGATTCCCGGCGTATCCTCCTGGTGGGCGAGGCCGGCGTTGGTGAGCACGGAGAGTGGAGAGGCGGGGGTGGGAGGTTGTGGGGAGAAGCGCTGGCCGCTCTGTTTGGACTTACCCTGCTCGCCACCGCCGTAACTACCTTATTTGTGTTCACGGCCGCCGCAATCAAAAGCGCCGGCCAGCGCGGGTGAATAAGGAGTGGGCATGAGCAATAACTCAATCATTTCCAACCCACCCGCCACTTCTCTCTCTCTCCAGGCAAGACAACGCTCGCGGCCGCCTTGCTGGGCTCCCTGGACCCGTCCACTGCCGCCTCCTTTTCCACCCCGCGCTCCACGCTGGACCCGGAGGAGGACCCTGCCAAAGCATGGGGAGCCTGGGCGGCCAACCCGGGCGCCTGGGAGGCGCGGAAGACCGTGCGCGACCTGGATTCCCGGGTCATCATTTCCCTGGCGGTCCAGGACACGCCCGGCTGGGACCCGACGGCCCTGCCGCCCACCGGTGGTCAGGGCGTGGTCGCCTCTACTTTGAACTCATTGGTGCGCGGGGCGTACACAGCCACCCTGGCGAGCGACCTAGGTGAGGGCGGCCCGCCGTCGCTGCCTCCACCACCCCCTTCCCTCTTCTCCGCGGCCCTCCTGCTGCTGCCGCCCCACCGCCCGCCCACCGCGGGCGAGCGGGCCCTGATGGCGGCTCTATCAGCTGGTCCGGCGGGCGTGCCTGTCATTCCCATTTTGGCGAAAGCGGACGCCTACACGAACGCGGAACTGGTGGGTGCGCGCGCTGCCGTCGCGGGCGCGCTGCTGGCCGGGAAGGCAGGCACGCCACCACCCTTCCTCTTCTCCGAGGCCTCCCTGGCGTCCGCGCACGCGCCTCGCGGCGCTCCACCCTTCGCAGTCCTTAGCGGCAGCTGGTCGGGGAGCCCATCGGGCACGGTGGAATCGATCCGGGCGTACGCGTGGGGTGGGGCCGCGTCCGCGGTGGACCCAGCCGCCTCTGACCTGGCCGCCCTGGCCTCGCTCCTCATTGACGCACCCGACCTGCCGTCCGCCGCGCGGGCCCGGTACGCCGCCTTCCGGGCGGCCGCCCTGGGGGCTGGGGGCAAGTCTAAGGCTCAACAAAAGGAGGCGGCCGCCGTGGTGCGGGAGATCGAGGCGGCGGAAGGCGAGGGCGGGGGCGGCGGCGGTCGCGTGCCGCTAGCGGCCACCACCCGCGCGGGCGGCGTGCGCGAGTGGTTGAAACTTGGGGTCGCGGCCGTGGTGGCGGCCGCCCTGGGCGCCGCCATTGCGTCTCCAACCTCCCACGCCCGTGCCAAGACCGCCTTCAACCGCGCCAAGGCCTCTCTGCGCCGGACCCGCGCCAAGGGCGACGCTGCCCGCCACGACGCGGCGGCACACGTGGCCGAAACGACGGAGGCGGCGGCCGGGAGTTTCCTTGACCGCCTGGCCAGCGCCAAGGACCGGGCGGCGGCTTTAAAGGTCCAGGAACGCAACCTAGCGGCCCAGGCGCGGGAGGAGTTTGAGGAAAAGAAAGTCAAGCCGCGGCACCTGTTTTGGTGAAGAGAGAAAGAGAGATTTGGGGTTTGCCTTGAAAGCGTTTGCAAGATTGTGTTTTCTTCGCACCCAACAAACCGCCCCACTGTGGCGCGCCCCATCCTCTGCGCGCCTGGGCGTCACCACGCAGCGCACGCGCTTAGCTCGCGCCACACCTTGGACGAGTCACAGCGATCTTCGCACCGGCAACATCCACGCTTTTTGTTTTCTTCTTCTTGTTTAGTGTCGACCGATTGCCAATGGTGCCTCCTCCTCGCCTCACCGCCATGCTGCGGGCCATCCTGGGCGAGAGCTCACCGGCTCCAGTCATAGACCAAGGGATAGCAGACCGGAGCGGGGTGCCAGCCCCGCTCGCTAGTGGCGCTCCCGGCTCCTCGTCCGCTTCTCCCTTTTTGTTTGGAGCCGACCTCCGCGTCGACCTCCCCTCGACCTCTTCCGCCTCCGCTTCCTCCGCCTTCGGCAGCCTGGCCTCCCTGTCCGGCGCGGCGGAGACACTGGGTGCGGCGGTGTCTACTGCGCGCCCTGCTTATGGCGGCGGCATCTCCACCTCGTTCACCCTTCCCACCCCGGCCGCCCTGTCCTCCCTCTTCTCCGCGGCCTTGACTGGAGAGAATAGTGGGGGCGGGTGTGGGGGCGGCCCACCCATTCCCACCTCCCACGCTGCCGACACGGACTCCGACGACGATCCTTTAGCCCCTAAGAAGCCCGTCCGCCGCGCCGACCGAGGCGCGGCCTGGCTGCGGGACTGGTGCGTGCGGGCCGGCGTTTCTGACCCGTCGGTCGCGGCCACAGTCTGCCGGGCCGTCCTCGCCCTCTCCTCGACCGGCGGCGGGCCGGACGCCCTGGCCGCCGAGCTGCTGGATCTCCTGGGTGGCTCGGCCTGGGATGCCATCCAGGAGCTGGCGGGCGACCGCAAGGCCGCGGCGGCCGGGTTGCGGGCGGCCGTGCGCAGCGCGCGCGCGGCGGGCGGGCTGGATAATGAGGACGAGGCGGCCGGCCGGCCGCCGACCTCCTCCGCCGCCCCGCTCTACGGCACCGGCATCACCATCGCCTCCGCGTCTGACCGGGCTGCTGACAAGGCAGCCCGCAAAGACCGGCGGCGTGGTGGCGGGGGTGGGAATGGGGTTGTAGGTGGAGAGGACGCAGACGCCGCGTGGATCGCTCGGGTCGGCCTCGACACCCTGGCCGACGGCGAGGCCGCCCGGGCGGCCGGCCGCGCGGGCCCGGGCGAGCTCGACCTCACCCGCGGCGCGAACGGCACGACCGGGTCCCTGACCACCCGCGGCGCCCTCCCTGTCGGCTCCACCCGCCGCGTGGAGAAGGGGTGGGAGGAGGTGCGCGTCCCGGGCTCGCGCGGCCCTCGCCCGACCCACCCCCTCGTCTCCATCACCCCTGGCCTGCCCGCCTGGGCCCGCCCCGCCTTTGCCGGCATGGCCACCCTCAACACCATCCAATCCCGCATCTTCCCCGCCGCTTTCGGGTCCAACCAGAACCTGCTCGTCTGCGCTCCCACGGGCGCGGGCAAGACGAACGTGGCCATGCTGGCGGTGTTGCGGGAGGTCGGGGCGCACCGGTGCGAGCGGACGGGCCGCATCGACAGCGCTGCCTTCAAAATTGTGTACGTCGCGCCCATGAAGGCGCTGGCCGCGGAGGTGGCGGCCGCTTTTTCGCGGCGCCTGGCCCCGCTGGGCCTGCAGGTGCGCGAGCTGACGGGCGACATGCAGCTGACCAAGAAGGAGCTGGCGGCCACGCAGATGGTGGTGACCACTCCGGAAAAGTGGGATGTGGTGACCCGCAAGGGCGGGGAGGCCGCCGCGTCGGCATCCGTGCGCCTGCTCATCATTGATGAGGTCCACCTTCTGAACGATGACCGGGGCGCGGTGATTGAAACCTTGGTCGCCCGCACCCACCGGTGCGTGGAGGCGAGCCAGTCAATGATCCGGGTGGTCGGCCTCAGCGCGACGCTGCCCAACCACCGCGACGTGGGCGCCTTCCTGGGGGCGCCGCCAGCCGGGATCTTCCACTTTGACGCGTCTTACCGCCCCGTCCCCTTGGACATGACCTTCATCGGCGTCACCGAACGCAACTTTCACGCCCAGAAGGCCGTCATGGACAGGCTTGCGTACGAGCGGGTGAGCGGCGCGCTGGCTGCTGGTCACCAGGCGATGGTCTTTGTCCACTCCCGCAAGGACACGGGCAAGACGGGGCGGGCGCTGGCGGCGGCCGCGGCCGCCAAGGGCGCCGAGTCGAGCGCGCTCTTCGACTGCACCGCCGCGCCGGGCTACTCGGGCGCCGCCCGGGACGTCCACAAGTCGCGCAACGCGGAGTTGAGCGAGCTTTTTGGGCACGGCGTCGGCATCCACCACGCCGGGATGCTCCGCCCCGACCGGTCCCTGACCGAACGCAACTTCGCGTCGGGCTGCATCAAGGTCCTCGTCTGCACGGCCACCCTGGCCTGGGGCGTCAACCTGCCCGCCCACACGGTCGTCATCAAAGGCACCCAGCTGTACAACCCCTCCAAGGGCGGGTTTGACAACCTGGGCCTCCTGGACGTGCAACAGATCTTCGGGCGTGCGGGGCGGCCCCAGTTCGACGCGGACGGGGACGCGATCTTGATAACCACCCACGATTCGTTGGCCCACTACACAGGCATGCTGCTGCACCAGGCGCCCATCGAGTCCCAGTTCGTGGGCGGCCTGGTCGACAATTTGAATGCAGAAATCGTCCTGGGCAGCGTGGCCAGCGTGGCTGAGGGCGCGGCCTGGCTCGGGTACACCTACCTCCACGTCCGCCAGACCCGCAACCCACTAGCGTACGGCATCCCGTGGGCGGAGCTGGCGGCGGACCCCACGCTGGCGGGGCGGCGGCGGGCCCTGGTCACCGAGGCGGCCCGCCGGCTGGCCACGTCGGGCATGGCGCGCTTTGACGAGGCTGGGGGCGGGCTGGCGCCCACCGAACTGGGCCGCATCGCCTCGCACTTTTATGTGCGCGCCGCCACGGTCGACATCTTCACGGCAGGTTTAAAACCGACCCTATCCGAGGCGGCCGCCCTGTCCATGCTCGCCCGGTCCTCCGAATTCGAGCAGGTCGCCCTGCGAGAAGATGAGGTTGAGGAACTGGAGGGGCTGGCGCGGTCTGTCTGCCCTTTCGATGTTCCGACGGCCGGCTCGGGGAGAGACACCCTCCTGGCCGGCAGTGGCGGGGCAGGGGGGCGCGGTGGTGGTGGGCGTGGTGGTGGTGGCGGGCGTGGTGGTGGTGGCCGCGGCGGCGGCGGCGGCGGCGGCGGTTCGGGCGACAAAGCCCCCGGCCTCGACAAGGTCGGCAAGGTGGCCATCCTGCTCCAAGCCTACGTCTCGCGCGCCCGCCCGGAATCCTTTTCCCTGACCGCCGACCTGAACTACATCGCGGCCAACGCTCCCCGCCTGACCCGGTCCCTGTTCGAGATGGCGGGGCGGCGGGGGTGGCCGGGCGCGGCGGACGTGGCCCTGGCCCTGTGCAAGGCGTTCGAGCGGCGGGCCTGGCCGCACGAACACCCGCTGCGCCAGTTTGAGGTCGGCGCGCCTGGTGGGCCTTCGGGTGGCGGGGGGGGGGGCGGCGGCCGCCCCTGGGCGCGCGCCTCCTCTGGCCCCGCCTCCCTGTCACCGTCCATCGTCTCGGCCCTAGACGATCGGGGCTTAGGCCTGGACGCCCTGGCCGCCATGGCGCCGGCCGAGATCGGGTCCCTCCTCCGCTACCCGGCCGCCGGGCCGGCCGTCTCGGCCGCGGTCGCCCGCTTCCCCCACCTCCGCCTGTCCGCCCGCCTCCAGCCCCTGACTCGGTCCGTCCTCCGCCTGCGCCTGTCCCTCACCCCCACGTTTCAGTGGGATGAGGCCTACCATGGCGGCCAATTGAAATGGCATGTCTGGGTGGAGGACCCGGCGGGTGAGCGGGTCTTCCATTCGGAGGCCTGGGCGCTGACCCGCGGGATGGCGGGCGGGAGTGCGGGCGGCGGCCCGCCGCCCTCCCACGAGATTGCGGCCACCTTACCCGTCCCGTCACCTTTGCCCTCTCAGCTGTACGTGCGGGTCGTGTCTGACGAGTGGGCGGGGGCGGAGGTCGTCCTGCCGGTCCCTCTAACGGGCCTCGCCCTCCCCGCCGAGGGTGGCGGCCACACCGACCTCCTCGACCTCGACCCCCTCCCCACAGGCGTCCTCGGCTGGCCCGCCGCCGAGGCCGCCCTGTTTGGTTCCCGCTTCACCCACTTCAACCCGGTTCAGACCCAGGCCTTCCACGCCCTGGCCCGCACGGACGTGAACGTCCTGTTTGGTGCGCCCACGGGCAGCGGGAAGACGGTGGTCGCGGAGCTGGCCCTGGTGCGCGCGCTGCGTGCGGCGGGCAAGGGGCCGCCCCTGGTGGACGGCCCTTATCCTGCCTCCACCTGCCCTCGCGGCGGCGGTGCCGGCAAGGTCGTCTACATCGCCCCCATGAAAGCCCTGGTCCGGGAGCGCGTCTCGGACTGGCGCGCCCGCCTGGCCGGCCCCCTCGGCATTCGCGTGGCAGAACTGACGGGCGACACCAGCCCCGGCGCGGCCGCCCTCGCGGCCGCGGACGTGGTCGTCACCACACCCGAAAAGTGGGATGCCGCCTCCCGGGGCTGGTCCGCCCGGGCATTTGTCCGGGACGTGCGCCTGGTGATCATTGACGAGGTCCACCTCCTGGGCGGCGACCGGGGGCCTGTCCTCGAAGCCGTCGTCGCCCGGGCCCGCCACATCGCGGCCGCCACCGCTGCTTCCACCTCCTCCTCCACCATCCGCTTCGTCGCCCTGTCCACCGCCCTTGCCAACGCGGCCGACGTCGCGGCCTGGCTGGGCGTGCCGGCGTCCGGCCTGTTCAACTTCAGGCCGTCCGTGCGGCCCGTCCCCCTGGAATGCCACATCCAGGGCTACCCCGGGCGGTTCTACTGCCCGCGCATGGCCGCCATGAACAAGCCGGCGTACGCAGCCATCAAGGCGCACTGCGGTGGAGGCGTTGGAGGGAGCTCGGCGACTCCCCCTCAGCCTGCTCTCGTCTTTGTGGCGTCCAGGCGCCAGACCCGGCTGACCGCGCTCGACCTCATCGCGCACGCCGCGGCCGACGACCGGGGCCCCCGCCAGTGGCTGCACATGCCGGACGCCGACCTGGATGGCGTGCTACCGGCCATTCGGGACCCCGCCCTGCGCCACACCCTGCGGTTCGGGGTGGGCCTCCATCACGCGGGCCTGGGCGAGGGCGACCGGGTGGCGGCTGAAGCGCTGTTCAGGGCGGGCCACATCCAGGTCCTCGTCGCCACCGCCACCCTGGCCTGGGGCGTCAACACGCCCGCCCACCTGGTCATTGTGAAGGGGACGGAGATTTTTGACGCCAGGAGCCGGCGGTACGAGGACATGCCTGTGACGGACGTCCTGCAAATGGTCGGCCGGGCGGGGCGGCCGGGCGTGGAGAATCGGGGCGGGAGCGGAGGGAGCGGTTCCTCCCCTTCCACGGCCGCGCCCGCCCTCCATCATCCACACCACGCCGTCGCGGTGGTGATGGTGCACGAGCCTAAAAAAGACTTTTACAAGAAGTTCCTATACGAGCCCTTCCCCGTGGAGAGCGCGCTGGTGGGCGACGGTGGCGGCGGCAGCGAGGGTGGTTTTTTAGCCGACGCGTTGAATGCTGAGGTCGCGTCCGGTGCCCTACCCACCCGCCAGGCCGCCCTAGACTGGCTGACCTGGTCGTTCTACTACCGGCGCCTGCTGGCCAACCCGGCGTACTACGGGTGCGAGGGAGTGCAACCCCTGGCGAGTAGAGGCGGCGGCGACGAGGACGCGGCTGCACGGACGGCGGCAGCGGTGAGCGCGCACGCGAGCGGGGTGGTTGAGGGCGCGCTCTGTGCGCTGGCGTCCGCGGGCTGCGTGCTCCTAGGCGGCCCGCCCACCGACCCGGCCTCCACCATCGCGCCCACCCCCATCGGCCGCATTGCCGCCAAGTACTGCCTGCGCCACGCGACCGCCCGCCTGCTGTCGGACGCGATCCGGGAGGGAGGAGGGAGCGCGAGCGCAGGCGCGCTGACTGCTGGTGGGAGTGGTGGGAGTGGGGGCGTGCCGGCCCTACCGCCGCCCGCCCCGACCACCGTCCGGGCTCTGCTGCGCCTGCTGGTGTCCGCCCCGGAGCTAGGGGAAGTCCCTGTGCGCCACAACGAGGGCGCGCTCAATGCGAGGCTGGCGGCGGCCGTCCAGTGGGGCGCGGACGGGCCGCCGGGCGCCGACCTGGACTCGCCGGCCACCAAGGCCTCCCTGCTCGCCCAGTCCCACTTTGGCCGGGTGCCGCCGCCCATCGCGGACTACACGACCGACGCGCGCGGCGCGCTGGACGCCCTGGCCCGCCTGGGCGGCGCGGCCCTGGCCGTCGCCGTCGCGCGCGGCGCGGCCAGGGAGGCGCTCGCCGCGCTCGGCCTGGCCCAATGCCTCGCCCAGGGCGTGTGGCCGGACGACCCGCCTGCATTGCAGCTACCGGGCCTACCCCGGGACCGGGAGGGCGCCAGGGCGGCGGCGCTCGCCATCGCGGGCGCGGCCGGCCCTGCCGGGTTCGGGGGCCTGGCCGGGCCGGGCGGGGCGGGGGTGGCGGCGGCCGCCCTGGCCGCCGCCCGCCTGCCGCCCGCGGGCGCGGCGGCCGCGGCCACGGCCCTGCGCACCCGATTCCCGGCGGTGGACCTGGCGTGGGCCGTGCGGGCGGGCGGGGAGGCGGGGCTGCTGCTGCTGGACGCGACCCTCACCCGGGCGGCGGCCGGGGGGGGAGGGGATGAGGGTTGGGGCACTGGCCGTGGCCCTGGCGTGCCCGTCCGGGCGTTTGCGCCCCGGTCTGTGGCCCCCAAGGAAGAGGGCTGGTGGGTGTTGGCGTTGGAGGGCGGGGTGGCCGGGCTGGAAGGTAGCACCGCGCAACCACCCCCGCGCCTCCTCGCGGCCGCCCGCCTGACTGGCCTGTCCCCTGGCCGCACCGCCACCGCCCGCCTCAGCCTGCGCCTGCCTGCCACCTCCCCTCCCTCCCCGATCACGCTCGCCCTCATCAGCGACTGCTACACGGGGCTGGACCTGGTGGCGGAGGCCGGCGGCGGCGAGGGGCGAGGCGCGGGCGGGCGAGGGTGGTCGGCGTCTGCGGCTGCTGCTGGAGCCACGGCGCCCAGCCGGCCGGCGCTCGGCGTGCGGGGCGCGGCGCCTCCTCTAATGCGCCCCCCGCGAGCCAGTGAGGAGGAGGAGGGGGACTTGCGTGGCGGGAACGATGAGTTTGATGACGGGCCGGGGGGGTGCGGGTAGAAAAAAACAAATAAAGCGGGTGGTTTTAGCCTGTCTGCACCGTTTTTTTTATCTCGTCACACAAGACTGATTGCGCGCTCCCCTCATCCCGCGCGGTGGCTTCTCGGGAGACCTGACCCCACCACACTACCAGGGGGACGTGCACGCACGCACACGCTCTAGCTCGACACCCCCCAATCAGCGGCAAGAGAGGGCCCTTCCTGCCCGTCTGCACGCCTGCAAAACAAGGAGCGAGGACAAAAAAAGAGGAAAAAATGAGCGATGCAGGCGGCGACCTGACGGTCGCGGCCGCGCACGGCGGCGCCGCGGGCTCGGGCGCCAACCGACGGGCCCTGCGCGCACGGGCGACCATCAACTACCGGGACGCGGTGGACTGGTCCAACATCGCCCTGTCCTCGGACAGCGAGGACGGGGGCAAGCGGAAGGAGCGCAAGCGCAACCGGGGTGGCGGCAGCGGTGGTGGGGGCGGGGGCGCCGGCCCCGCCTCCAGTGGGGGCGCGCCCGCGCCGACCCGGGCGCCCCGGTCTATCGTGCCTCAGCCGGTGAGTAGTTGACGGGTGGTGGATGGGAGGCGTGGCGAGGCGTGGGGAGGGAGGGGGCGCGTGTGTCGAGCCTCCCCCATGCGGGCGGGCCGGGTTGGGAGCGGCGGTGGTGGCGGGCAGAGGCGGACCTGTTTGTCTCTCTCTCTCTCTCACCGTCGCCCGCGCTGGGCCCGGGCGGGGCGGGCCCGGCCCGGAACCCGGCCGGGTGACCCGCGCACCCGATCCCGCGCGCCCTTGGGTGGGTGGGCGGCGCTGATTGGGCGTCCGCCGCCGCGGGCGAGCGCCGGGCTGCCGGCGCCGGCGCCGAGGGGGGGGGGTTGAGGAGGGCCCGCGCCCCCCTCCCTCTCTTTTTCCCAATCTCCCCCACGTCCCGCGTTGAGGAGGCGCCCTGGGCCGCCCGCCAAGCCACTTGCGCCCCCTCACATGCCACCGCTGGCGCAGGCGATCACCCCGGGCGGGGCAGGTTGGGCGGTGCGAGCCCGCCCGGGCCCGGGCAGGGGCGCGGAAGGGGGGCGAGGTGGTGGCGGGTTGAGGAGGAGAGGCGGGGCGGCGGGCGGGCGGCGTGGCCCCCTCGACCCCCGCTGCATTGCACTCACAAATTCGTGCCTCACGCCCCTCTCTCTCTTTCTCTCCTTACCCAGCTGGGCGCCGAATTGTACCTCCCCAACCGGGGTCCCTCCCCCGCGGACGCCCGGTTCGAGGACGAGACGGGCTACGCCCTGGGCTTCCCCCCCACCTCCATCACAGACGATGAGGCGGCCGCCCGGGCGGTGCCCCCCGGGGAGGACCCGTCGGCGTACGCCCGCGTCCGCAACCGGGTCCTCTCCCTGTGGCGGCGGGAAGTGGCCAAGCGGCTGACCCTGGCCCGGGCGGTCGCCGCGCCCCCACCCGGCGCCCCGCCCGGGTCCGCGCCCGCGCTCGCGCCGCGTGGCGCGGCCCTCGCGGCTGCTGCCTGGCGCTTCCTCGACGCCTACGCCTTCATCAACTGGGGTGTGGGGCGGGAGTACGCCATTTTGGACCCGGAGGGCGACGGCGGTGATGGTGGCGAGCCGGTGAAGCCTGACCCCCTCGCCCTGGCGGCGCCTCCCCTCACCCCACCCCTCCAGCCACCCCCCTACGCTGGCTCCGTGGTCGTCGTCGGCGCCGGCATGGCCGGCCTGGCCGCCGCCCGCCAGCTGCGCCGCACGGGGCACCGCGTCCTCGTCCTGGAGGGCCACCCCCGCCCGGGCGGGCGGGTCCACTGCAAGGTCCTGGCCGGCGGGGGCCTGGCCGCGGCCGCCGACCTGGGCGGGTCGATCATCACGGGCATCGACGGCAACCCGCTCGCCATCCTGGCCCGCCAGATGGGGGCGCCCCTGTGGCGCATCGACACGGGTGCGGAGGTGGTGCCCCTGCTGCTCCCCGACGGGAGCGAAGCCCCGAAGGAGGCGGACACGGAGGTCGAGGCCGTGTACAACCGCCTGCTGGACGAGTGCCACGACATCCGGTCGGCTATGGCACCGGAAGCCGCGGCCAAGCTGTCCTTGGGCACGGTCCTGGAAGAGTTGTGGGCCAAGTATGTGGAAGAGCGGGCGGTGGCGTCAGCGGCGCACGCGGCGGGCAAAGCCGGGGCGAAAGTGGAGGAGGGGATGGGGGTGGACGGGATGGAGGTCACCGGGAATGGGGGCGCACCGGGTGGTGGTGGTGGTGGTGGTGAGCCGGCCGTCAAGGCGGAGGGCGACGCCGCCGCCGCCGCCGCCGCTCCCGCGCCCGCCTCCTCCCGCCCTTCCTCCTCCCCTCCCCCGCCCGCGGGCGAGGTGGAGCGCCGCCTGTTCGAGTGGCACCTGGCCAACCTGGAGTTTGCCAACGCGGCGGAGGCCGGGTCGCTCTCCCTGGTGGATTGGGACCAGGACGACCCGAACGAGCTCATGGGCGACCACTGCTTCTTGCCGGGCGGCAATGGTCGCCTGGTGGCCGCCCTGGGCGAGGGCACGCCCATCGAGTTCGGGGCAATCGTCACCCGGGTGGCGGCCGGCGTGAGCGGCGCGCTCGTGGAGACGGCTGACGGGCGCGAGTTCAGCGCGGACGCGGTCCTGGTCACCTCCTCCCTGGGCGTCCTGAAGTCCGGCCTCATCGCCTTCGACCCCCCGCTCCCGCCCCGCAAGGCCCAGGCCATCGAGCGCATGGGGTTCGGCGTCCTCAACAAGGTCGTCCTCCTCTTCCCCACGCCTTTTTGGGGGGCGGGCGACATGTTTGGCCGCATCGCCCCTGCCGGCTCGCCCCGGGGCGACCTGTTTCTGTTTTATTCCTACACGCCCACCTCCGGCGCGCCCCTCCTGGCCGCCCTGGTCTCGGGCGAGGCTGCCCGCCTGCTGGAAAAGGAGACCCCGGAGGCCGCCGTCGAGCGCACGCTGAGCGCCCTGCGCGCCCTGTTTGCGCCCAAGGGCATCGCGGTGCCCCCGCCGCTCGCCGCCCTCCGCACGCGCTGGGCGGCCGACCCGCTGTCCCGGGGCTCCTACTCCTCCATCGCCGTCGGCGCATCGGGGGCGGACTATGACGCTCTGGCCGCCCCCGTGGGCGGGTCCCTGTTCTTCGCGGGCGAGGCGACGTGCCGCAAGCACCCGGCCACCATGCACGGCGCAGTCCTGTCTGGCCTGCGCGAGGCGGCCTGCATCTCCGCGCGCCTCGCCGCCCGCCGGGCGGGCGTGCCGGCTTCCGTGCCGGCCCCACTGGATGAAGGCGCTGCTGCCATGGATGGCGACTGGGCGGCCTACGCGCCGTCGGCTGAGCTGGTCGAAGCCACCCAGCGGGCGGCGCTCGCGGCGGATGAGGCGGACCGGGTCGCCCGGGCGGCCGCGTCTGCGGCGCGCGCGGTCGCGGCCGCCGGCCACGGCCCCGCCGCCGCCGCCGCGGCGGCCGCGGCGGCCATGGCTGCAGGTGGCGGCGGCTCCCGAGGCAACTCGCCCGGCGCGGCGCCCGCCCCCTTCCCGCCCCTGCCCCCGCCCCCCCCACCCCGCGCCCGGTTTGGGACGCACGGCCCGCCGCCGCCCACTATTTCGGAGGCCGCCCAGGCGAAAGCGGCCATCGTCACCACCGCCGCCACCGCCATGGTGGACGTCTTCGACGGAGGCGCCTCCATTGAGTTTGGCCGGTTTGCCGCGCTCTTCCCCCCCGCCGGCGCACCAGGGCCCCTGGCGGGGCGGGCCCTGCTGCGTGTGGACACTGGGCCGGGCGCGCTCCCAGGCGACAGCCTGCCCTCCCGCGACGGCCCCGCGCCGGCCGGCCCCGTTGCGCCGACGGCCGCCGCCACCGCCGCCGCCACCGCGACGGGGCGGCGGACCATGCACATGTACCTGGCCGTCCCGGTGGACACGGTGCACACGCTGCGTGACATGGCGACGGGCGACCTGGCCCGCCTGGGCGCACTGACGGGCGTGCTGGGCGTGTCCCTGTACGGCCGCCCGGCCGTCGATGCGGAGGCGGCTGCCCTGGCGAGCGCAGTGCTGGAGGCCCGAGCGGCGGCGGTGACGGCGCCGGCGGCGGGGGCGGCCGGGCCGAAAGCCGCGGGAGAGGCTGCTTGATGATGGAGATGGAGGGAGAGAATGTGTGCGTGTGCAAAAAAATGGGGAAGAGCCTCGTCGTGTCACTCCTTCTTTTCTTTCCGCACGGCCCTAGAGAGCGCCCGCACGCACCCACCCACCCACAGGGGTGAGACGCGTTTGCAACAGGGGTTCATTCCCATAAAGAGCCGAGCGCGAGCGCAACAACATGGTCGCTTTCCTCACCCTCCTCGCCGCCACCACGACCTGCTTCACCCTTGCCCAATACTTGCTCCCTGCCCTGCTCCTGGCCCTTTTCTGCCGGGATGCCGACCTGAAACGCAAATACGGGGCCGAGTGGGGCCTGGTGACGGGGGCCAGCAGCGGTGAGTTGTTTTTTTATTAATGGAAAAGGAGAGAGCGCGCGCCCCCGCCGGCCAGACGGCGGCGCTGCCTTCTCTTTGGGATTGACGGGTGATGGAAGGGGGTGGTTCTACGCCACGCCCATCCACGCATGCAGGGCGCACCTATGGCCATTGAAGCCCCTGCCTGGAAGGGAACGAAGGCGATCAAAAAGTGGACGAGCGTGCCTTGTCTTTGTGCGGGCACGCTCTCAAACCTCTATTCGACCCTCAACCTTTTCTCAACTCCACACAGGCATCGGCAAGTCCCTGGCCCGCAAGCTGGCCTCCCAGGGCATCAATGTCGTCCTCGTCGCCCTGGACGACCCCCTCCTCGCTGCCGCCGCCTCCGAAATTGCAGCCGAATTCCCTGGCATCGCCGTCCGGGTGGTCGGCGCCGACCTGGGCGCGCCTGGCGCCCCTTACCTGGCCCCCATCGCCGCCGCGACCGCCGACCTCACCATCCAGTGCCTGTTCTTCAATGCGGGCTACATGGTGACCGGCTTCTTTGAGTCCACGTGAGTCGTGTCGGAGGTTGAGAGAGAGGGAGAGAAGCAAAGGCTCGGAAAACGTGCTCACTTTCCTTTCCATCCATCCATTTTTCCGCTCCATTTTTTTTTCTCAGCACTCTCCCCGCCCAGCTGGCCAACCTGGAGTGCAACGCCGTCTCCGCGGTCGCGCTGTCCCACCACTTCCTGGGGCGCCTGGTGGCGTCACGTAAGCCCGGCTGCATCGTGCTCACCTCGTCCGCGGCGGCGGCGATCGCCTCGCCCTTCACGGCGCTCTATGCGGCGACAAAGGCGTTTGTCTCCTCCTTTGGCGCGTCCTTGGCCGTCGAGGCCCGCCACCGGGGCGTGGACGTGTTGGTCTTCCACCCCTCCCCCGTCGCCTCCCGCTTCTACGACAAAGCCCACCGCCTGGACGTCCTCGACTTTTTCAAGGGTGTCGCCGTCCACCCGGACGCCCTGCCGCCCCTCGTCTTTGGCAGCATCGGCAAGACTGTGTGGCGGGACATCGGCTCCACAGCCTTGGGCTTTCGCCTGCTGATGAAGGTGGTGGACTACAACCTCATGGCCACCGTGACGGCATTAGCGGCTCCCCTGTTGCCTGACTTCAAGCGGGCTGTTGCGGCAGGTGGGGGTGGAGATGGTGGCAAGGGGAAGAAGGCCGCATGAGGTGGATGGTGGTTTTGGTAACCGTGTTTTTTTCTTTCAACCCACCCGCGCGTCTCGTTCCTCTCTAACAACCGCCCACCACCTCCTCCACCTTGGCCAGCGCCCGCCGGGCCGCCTCCAAGTCCATGGCCCACCCTGCCGCGTCCGTCCGCCGCCGGTCGTCCGACCGGGCCGCCCGTGCCTCGGCTGCGACCGCGCGGCCCGCCGCGGCCGCCTCGCGCGCGCGGGCCGCCTCCACCGCGGCCCGGGCCTCGCCCAGCACAGCGCTCGCCTCTCGCTTCCACCTGATCAGCGTGGCCCGAGCGTTTCGGTCAGCGGCGGCCACCTCCCGGGCGGCGGCGGCCCTGGTGGTGCGCCGGGCGGTGGCCGCGTCGGCCGCCGCTGCCGCCGCGCCTGCGTCGGCGCCCGCTGCAGCCGTGTCCGCGGCGGCAAGGGCGTCGTTCAGGGCGCGCTTCAGGACAGCATTCCGGTCCCGGGCGTCGTCTAGATCATTGTGCGCTTTTTGGGTCTCCGCCACCGCTTTGGCAACGGCCTTGACCGCCCGCCCCACTTCCGCCGCCGCTCCTGCCGCCCTCTCCTGGGCCCCTTTCCTCGCCTCCTCCGCCGCAGCGACCGCTGCCCGGGCCGCCCGCTCCACCACGCCCGCCCGTTCGGCCGCCAGGCGCTGGTGCGCGGTCAGCTGGTCTTGGACCGTGGCCAGGCGAGACGCCAGCTGGCGCTCGCGCGGGCGCAGAGGAGGAGGGAGGAGGTGGTGGTCGCAGCCCTCCTCGCCCACTCCTGTTAGCAAGCACGCCACCAGCGCACCCAGGCGGGCCGCATCCTCGGCCGCCGCCGCCCGGGCCTCCTCCAGCTCTGCTGCTAGGTCCAGCTCCCGGGCGCGGGCGTCAAATAGGGTGGCCGTCGCGTGGGCCGCGGCCTGACGGGCGGTGGCGGCTTGGGCTGCAGCCTCGGCAGCTGCCACCTCGGCGGCCAGGGCGCGGTGAGAAAGGGACGAGGGGGGGCTTTGTGGGGCGAAGGTGGCGTCGCCCTCATCATCATGCACACAGCAGGGGGAATAATCGGACGGTGAGGTGGGTGGGGCGCGGGTGCAGGGCGCCATCGTCGTGGAGCGGGTGCCAGAGAAGGGGTGAGTGAAAACCGTTAATGGGGAAGAAGAGGTTGAAGAAGACGAGCGGTCGATAGCCAGGCAGCAGAAAAAAAGAAAAAGAGCACGATAGCCCGCCCCCGATGTTCAAGAAAAATACGACCATCAAGGAGACCCGCTTGTTGAGCGGCAAGGATGCGAAGACCCTCCGCCAGCGCTTCAATGCCCAGTTTGGCCATCTAGATGGTGCGCACAGGGGTGGGGAGACACAGGACAGATCGGGCCCCCTTTTTTCTCTCAACCTCAACCTCAACCTCAACCTCCACCCTGCTCTCTCCATCTCTCCGCCAAGACGCCCTCCTCTCCCGCGTCCTCCCGCCCAAAGCCGACATCACCCTGCTAAAGCTCTCCAACAGGGCCAGCGCGTACTCAGTCGCCGGCGTCCCCCTCCTGTTCGAGCTGGACCGGTCGCCCGCCCTCTTGCCCACAGTGCACGGCCTGTGGTTGGCCGGCCCGGACGCCCGCCTGCTCCCCTCCATCTTCACGCACTCGGAGGTGTCACCCAAGGTGCTGGGCGGGGCGGACCTGTTCCTGCAGGGCTTCATCGTGCCTGAGGATGGCGGGCTGCCCCCCCTAGCCGCGGGCGACGTGGCGGTCGTGCGCGTACTCGACCCTCAGGCCGACCCGGCCTCCGCTGCCCACCAGCACGCGTTTGCGGTGGGCGTGATGGAGTGTTCGTCGGAGGAAGCCGCCGCATCGGGCTTTAAGGGCAAGGGCCTACGCCTGCTCCACCATTACCCGGACGGCCTGTGGGCGCTGAGCGAGGCGGGCGTCAAGGTGCCGGGTCCCGAATTCACGCCTGGGCGGGTGTTTGTGGCAGATGGTTGGAATGGAAACGAAGTGCCCACCGTGGCAGCGCCCACGCCCAAGGCGGACAAGCCGCCGAAAACGCCGCGGGAGGCTAAGCCGCCCCAATCCGTACCGGCGGGCGAGGACAGTGGGGCGGGCGCTGGTTTGGCCGCCCTCGACCTCAACAGCGACGGGCCAGATGCCAATGCCTCAACCTCGGCTGCCGCTACTCCTGCCGCCTCCACCTCGCCCGCGGCCGGCCTTGACTACGACACGCCCGCCGGCCAGGACGCCCTGGCCCTCCACTGCCTGCTGGCCGCGCTCATGGCGACGCCTGATACCGCTTTACCGTGCCTTACCTCCGACATCATGGCCCGCATGAGCGAGGCGGCGGCAATTCTGGGCGTGCGCCTGGACCTGAAAAAGTCGACGTTCAAGCAGCTCGCCAAACTGCTGAAAAAGTACGAGAAGGAAAAGGTGCTGACCACCAAACTGGTGCGGAAACAGGACAGCCTGGCCAGCGTGGAGCGGTCACACCCGCTCTACTTGGCGGCGGTCGCGGAGGCGGGCAGCCGGGCGCCCGCGGCTGCTGGAGCGGCAGGAGCGCCCCCCACCGCCCCCTCCCCTCCATCCTCTGCCGCCACTGCGGCCCCGATCAAGCTGAGCACGGCCTACCGCGTCGGCGCCTTGCTGCGCCCCATCTTCGAGGCCGCTCACGGCGCCCACCTGGACAAGGAACGCCTGTACACGGCGCCCGAGTGTGAGGCCGCCCTGCGCGCCTACGCGGCCACCCACGGCCTGACGACGGCCGCCGGGGGGGCGTCCGCCGACGCGGCCGACGCCATCTCCCTGGACGCCTTCCTGGCGGCCGGCCTGTTCAACAAGAAGGAGGCCGTGCCAACGACGGCGCTGCCCGCGGGCGACCTAGCCGACCGCCTGCTCGCCCGCCTGACTGAGCACACGCTTGTCAGGCGGACCCTGCCCGGAGGCGGGGTCGCGACGGCCGTCAAAAAAGGCGGCCCGCCAAAGCTGACCGTCTCGCTGGAGGACCGGGTCGGCGGGCGCAAGCACCTAACCCACATCAGTGGCGGCATCGAAGCCTTTGGCCTCACCGCGTCCGACCTGGCGACTGTTTTGCAGAAGCGGTTCAAGACGTCGGCATCCGTGTCGCGGCCGGGGCCGGACGTGTCCAGTGTTGCCCTGCAGGGAGATTTGATGGACGGCGTGCTTCAATTTTTGAAAAACGAGTACGGGCTGGGCGAGCGGCACGTCGAGGTCAAGGGTGGCGGGCGGTGAGAGACAACACTTTCGTTGATACAAAATGGAAAAAACACACTCTCCCTGGCACAGAGACGCAACCTCTCTTTCTTCTCTCCCACGCACCCTCTCATTTCAGGAGCCGGCAGGCGCGCCCACCGTGGTCACGTCGCCATCAAACGCCCCTTCATTTCTCAGCAGGGCTGCCGCCTCAGCCAGCCGCAGGCGGGCGACCGCCTCAAACAGCGGCCCCCCAAACACCGCGTTGCCCCCGCATGACCGCGCGCGCCCGGCGACCTTGCGCCCGGCGAGGGGCGAGGTGGACCGCCCCATGGACGCCGCCGCGTACAGGCGGGCCGCGTCTTCCTGAGTGGCCAGTAGGGCGGCGCGCAGGCCCTCGTCCAGCCAGGCCGCGGGCGGCGTGGACGCGTCGCCGTGGGCGGTCCCTTCGGCGGACGGCGGCTCAGACCCTCCGCCACTCCCGCCCCGCAGGCTGCCGCCCGGCCCGCTCGGGGCCAGCTGGCCCAACGCCACCGCCATATCCAGGCGAATCAGGATGTCGGCTTTAGCCCGGTGTGTGCCCGCCGCGGTGCCTGTGGCGCCGGCGCCCCCGCCCGAAAAGAAGGCCGTCCCGCCGCGGATGGACAGGTCGGCAAAGAAGCCACCCGACCTGCCAGGCCCGCCGCCGCCGCCGCCTGTGCCGCCGCGGACGGACGGCTCGGAGGCCGGGTGGTCGCTCTCACCCTTGAAGGCGGCCCGCCCGCCGTGCATGGTGAAATCGCGGGACCAGCTGGCGGACGTCGGGCGGCGGGGTGGGGACGGGTGGAGGGTGGAGGAGGCGGCCTGGCCACCGCCACCCCCGTCATCGTCCCCGACCGTCGCAGGCCCCCTCCCGCCAAAGCAGCACCCCCCGCGACGGGCGGTGGGGGCATCCTCCTCACCCCCTTTAGGCAGGCCCACTCCAAAGGGGAGGCCGGCCGCGGCCGCCGCCGCCGCCGCCGCCCCGCCCGCCGCGACCAGCCCACCCTCATCCTCAGTCGACGGGCGCGGGCGGGATTGGGTAGGCACCGCGCCCGCCGCCCACCCCCCCACGCTCTCCGGGCTGCCCGCCACGGTCAGGGCGGCCGCCCGGGAGGCGGACCGCTTCAACCGCCGGCCCGCGGCCTCAGGGAAGGAGGGTACGCCGGGCGGGAGGAGGTCGATGATGATGATGGACGCGTCATCGCGCGGGACGTGCCCCTGGGCAACCAGGGCGGCCGTGATGACCGCGTCCGCCGCCTCGGGCGCCGCGTGCGGGCGGGCCGCCCGGGCGACCCGGCCCATGCCCAGGGCATCCCACACGCCGTCAGAGGCGAGCAGGAGGCGGGCGCCCTCCAGGGGCAGGCGGACTTGGGACAGGGCGGGGGTGGGCAGGAGGAGGCCAAACGGGAGGTCCATGTCGCCGACCGCGCGCGCGTTGGCCATGCCGCCGCCGCCGCCCGTGCCCCCTCCCGCCGCCGCCGCCGCCGCCCACACGCGCAGCGGGCCGACGCCCGCTTTTGGGTCGGCGGCGGGTCCCCTGCCAGACGGGCAGACGTTGGTGACGCGGCCGCCCGCCGCCCGGACGCGCCCCGTCTCGACCGCGTTGCCGTCCACCCGGTGGTCCCCCGTCAGGGCGAGCACGCCGCCCCCGGCGGGCAGGTCCAGGGCGGCGTGCGAGTCGCCCACGTTGGCCACCGTCAGCAGGCGGCCCGCCTGCAGGACGAGCGTGGCGGTGCACCCCCCGGTGCGGCCGTGGGCGGCCCAGGAGAGGTGGAGGGTGTGCAGCGCGCAGGTGAGCGCGCGCTGGAGGCCGCCCCGCCAGGCGAGGGCCGCGGCGGTGGCGGTGGCCGCGTCGTCGTCCGTGCCTCCTGCACCTCCCTCCTCCTCAGCAACTGATGTCGATGCCCCGTGCTGGCTTGCCCCCGGCGTGTGCGGCTCGGAGACGGCGGCACCGCCGTTGACTGCGCCGCAGCAGTCGGCGCAGCCACACCCGTCCCTCTCCCCCGGCGGCGGTCCCCCCGGCGGCAGGGCCGCGTACACGGCCGCCGCCACCTCGCGCGCGCAGTGACGGGCCGCCGACGCGCCCGCGTGCCCGTCAAAGACCGCAAATAGGGAGTAGACGTGCGGGGAGTGGGGCAGGATGGCCGAGGCGACGGCGTAGGGCGAGGACGAAGGTGGCGGGGTGGTCGAGGCTGGGGCGGGCGGGGGAAGGGACGTGCCGGCCGCCACGTCCGACGCTGTCGGGTAGGCAACGCCCGCCGCGCACATCACTAAGTCCTCGCCCTTGGTCCAGATCTGGCTGGCGGCGAACTGGAGGGACTTGAAGCCAGGGCGTGGGTGGGAGGCAGGGCCGGCGCAGTTGCCGGCCGGCCCAGAATTGTTGTTCATTTTTTTTTGTGCACGGAGGCGACCTTCCTTTCGCACTCACAGGACGAGGGGGACGAGGGGAAATAAAATCAGTCGAGGATCCAGTTGCGTGTATGTAGGTTGGCGCACGGGTAGGGGGGGGCTGCTGGGCGAGGCCGCGCCGTCAAGTTTTTTTTCGTTGCTGGATTTATCAAATGTGACGACTAAAAGCTGTTGCTTGGCTTTTGTCTTTGTCAGTCAAACTTCCATCCGCAGACCCTCTCCTCTCTCTCTCTCTCTGTGCGTCGTCCGACCTGCGCACTCGCAAGGCGCACAGACGCTCGCCAAGGCCCCACTCCACCCGGGGCCTGCCCTCCCCTACTCCTCCCTCCGCCTTCCCACCCGACAGAAAAAGGGACAACGCCTGGGGACTTCCAGCAGCGAGTTTTTTCTTTTCTTTTTCTTCATCTTTTTTCTTGCACGTATTCCCGACACGACCGCCAACCTCGCCCCAGTGCATGCCCAGCCTGGTCCCGCACAGTGCAGGGGCGGCTGACCACACCACAAGCATGACTGACGGTAAGCAAGGTGGAGGCGTTGAGGCGGCAAAAAAGGGGCGGCGCCTCATAGCAGCAGCGCCGCCGGCCCCGCCGCGCTTACCCTCTAGGGCACGCCGCACGGGCCGCCCATGCCCGGCGAGTTTGGAGACACGGACCCGTCAGGGGCAAGTCCAATCGTCGAGCTTGCCTTTTTTGGCAGAGAAAGGCGTGGCGAGCGGCGACCTGGGTGCGCGTTGCGGGGGCCGGAGCGGGCGCGCAAACGGGGGCCCCCTGGTGTGCGCCGCCGCGCACCGCCCTAGGCTCTCGCATGCGGCGTTTCTTTTCCATTCACAACCCATGTGATTGATGATTGTCTTCATCTCACACCTTAGCAGGCGTGACCCGGGGGGAGCTGCGGGTGTGCATAGTGCAAAAGCTCTCGCACCTGCCACGCCCGCCCCGATAAAAGATGACTCTCACCCCCGAGACCTCAACCCACTCTCCTCTCTCTCCATCCCAGGCGGCGGCCCCCCGCCCGCGGCCACCCCGCCCGCCCTCCACGCCCGCACCCTACAAATCGGCGTCGTCGAGCTCCGGCTGAAGGGCGAGGACCGGTCCGCCGTCATACTGAGCGCACCCTGGCCAGGTGCGGGCGAGGGGTCCGTGCGGGGCGGGCGCGGCGGCGGGCCCAAGCCAACGGGTGGCGGCCCGACGGGCGGCCTCGCCCTGCTGGATGGCTTGGCCCCCTCGGCGGGGACGCCCCTCGAGGTGGCGCCGCCCGCCCCGGGCGACCACGCCCGGGCGCACGCCACGATCGCCCTGACCGCCGGCGGGCCCGCCTACAGCGTGGCCGCCGTCTTTGACGGCCACAACGGGCCCAACGCGGCGGCCCACTGCGCGGCCGAGCTGGCCGCGGTCCTGCGCGCCCGCCTGCCGCCCGGCCCGCCGCCGCCGGGCGAGGTCGACTCCGAGGACGAGTGCGACTGGGGTGCGGAAGATGCCGGCGCCGCGGCCGCGCGCGCCGCGGCGGGCGAGGCGTGGCGGGGCGCCCTGGCCGCCGCGCTCGCCGCGGCGTTTCACGACCTGCAGCACGGGTGGGCCGCGCGCGGGCGCCTGGGCGGGACGACCGCCACGGTCGCCCTCCAGGCGGGGCGCCTGGTGACGGTGGCCAATGTAGGGGACTCGTTGGCACTCCTGGATTCGGGGGCGTCCGTCATGCCCCTGACGGGCGACCACAGGTGAGTGTATGTGTGGGAGAGAATGAGAGAGATTTTTTGCGAGAAGATGAGAGAGAAAGAGAATGAGGTGGGGGTAGGTGGGTGCGCGCGCGCTACCCTCTCTCTCTCTCTCTCCTTCTGAGAGAACGCCCCAATATAGACACTCACACGCCCTCTCCCTCTGTCATCCTTCTTCAAACCATCACCAGAGTCCACAACTCCCGGCGGGAGCAGGAACGGGTGAAGGCGGCGGGCGGGCGGGTGACCAACATTTCCATTGTCGGGTCGGGCCCCTCGGACGACCCGCGCTCGGGCTTGGGCCCCCTCCGCATCTGGCCGGGCGGCGTCGCCAACGCCCGGTCCATCGGCGACTTTGACGTCGGCGGCCTGCTCATCCCCTGCCCCCACATCACCCAGCTGCGCATGCCCCGGGAGGGCGGGCGGGTGGTCATCGCCTCGGACGGTGTCTGGGATTCGGTCGACCTGCACCGGTGCGCCAAGGTCGCCCGGCCGTACGCCGCGCCGGAGGCCGCGGAACGCATCGTCACCCAGTCCGTCCGGACGCAAGGCAAGTGGAGAAGATGGGAAGGCGGATAGGGAACGCGCGCGCGCGCGAGAGAGAGAGAGAGGACTCCCCCTCAACCCATATCCCATCTCATTCCATCCATGTTTCTCTCCCCTCCTTCCCC
>Ga0315287_10000415_pt1 | contig 37149 bp, 25 predicted proteins | sample YL17G11_0_MG_FD_205037 | JGI IMG/M metagenome (GOLD analysis project Ga0315287, IMG submission 205037) | Sediment microbial communities from Yellowstone Lake, YNP, Wyoming, USA - YL17G11_0 | ecosystem: Environmental > Aquatic > Freshwater > Lake > Sediment | place: USA: Wyoming | collected...
AGAAGTGGTGAGAGAGAGCGCACGGGTGGGTGGGTGGGCCTGAGGGTGGGGGTTGAGAGTGAGAAGCTCTTCTCGGCCCCGCCCGGCGCCCCTCCTGCCGTCCGGCTCCTCTGCTGCTGCTTTTTTGACTTTGTGGTTGGGATCGGTGGGGAGAGCGAGAGAGTGCGAGAGAGAGAGTGGTGTGCAAGGAAACTCAGTGGTTCTTTTCTTCATCTCTCCCCACCCCCTCCCATCCCATCCCATTCCTCAACCCTCCACAATCCCCTCCCTCACCAGCCGGTCCAGGGCGGCTGCCACCGCCGCGACCGACCGCCCAGCCCGATCGCCCGCCCCCGCGGTGGCCGCCACGACAGCTGCCGCCGCGGCCGCGGCCAAAGGCCGGGCCTTGCCCGGCGGGGCCACCCGCACCCGGACAGCCAGCCCGGCCGCCTCCCCGCCACCACCACCACCGTCCGCCGCGTCCCCTAGGGGCAGGCGCACCTCAAACAGGGCCTCGCCCCTGGGGTCGAGCACCGTGAGGGCGACCCCGCCCCGGACAGGGACGATGGCCGAGATGGCGGGGGCGGCCCCGCCCAGGACCGCGTCGGCGGCGGCGTCCAGCACGCCCGCCGCCGCCGCCGCCCGCCCGGCGGCCGCCGCCCAGGCGGGTGCGGCCGCCCGTCGGCCCGCCCCGCGGGGCGCAAAGGGCGCGCCCGCCCCGCACACCAGGCCCCGGCCCAGCTCGACCAGCCAGGGCGGGGAGGGGAGGGAGGAGGCAGAGCTGGCCGACCCGCCGCCCGCCGCCTCGGCGTGGGCGCGCACGCCGCCGCCGCCCGCGCGCGCGTCGAGGGTCAGCCGCACGACGCCCGCCCGGCCAAAGGAGGCCGCGACCCGGCCCGCTCGGGCGTCCAGGCCCGCGTCCAGGCGCCAGCCAGCCAGGCCAGAGAGCAGGGCGAGCGCGTCGGCGCGGGAGGCGACGTCCGCGGCGACGGCCGCCCGGCCGGCCGCTTCCGTGGCGGCCGCCTCGGCGTCCGCGGCCGCGCGCGCGTCCTCAGCAGCAGCAGCCGCGGCCGCCCGCCGCTCCGCCGCGGACGCCGCGGACGCTGTGGCATGCTCCAGCGCGGCCGCCGCCGCGGCCGCCCGGGCCCGGCGGCTCGCGTTCGCGCTGGTGGCGGCGTCCACCTCCGCCGCGGCGGCCGCCGCGGCGGCCGCCCGCGCGCGCGCCGCCTGGCGCCCGGCGGCCGCATCCTCCAGGGCCGACCGCTGGGCGGCCGCCCACGCTCGGGTGGCCGCGGCGACGCCCCGCATGGCCGCCAGCGCGTCATCTAGGCGGGCCGCGTCCGCGCGCAGGAGGTCCAGGTGGGAGGCCAGGCTGCCCGCCCGGTCCGCCTCCTGCTTGGCCCGCCACTCCTTCCAGGCGACCGCCGTCCGGGCGCGGCACACCCGCTTCAGCAGTGCGACCTCCGCCCGCAGGCCCTCCAGCTGGGACGCCGTCGCCGTCTGGACGGCCGCAAACAAGGGCGGGTTAGTGCGGGCGAGGGCGGCCTCCTTGTCCACGATGGTGGCCTTGCGGGCGGCGACCTCGTCCCGCAGGGTCCCCACCCCAGCCTCCAGGGCGGCCACCTCGGGCGCGGTCACGCACATCAGCACGTACGCGTCCCGCAGGTTGGCGGGCGGGGGGGCGGGGCCAGCCAGGTCGGCCAGTGAGATGGACGTCCCCCGCCGCATGTGGTCCAGGAACTGGAGGTCGACCTCGCGCAAGAAGTCTTGGAACGTGATGGGCGGCGGGGCGGCCGCAGCGGTGGCCGCGGCCGCGTGTGCCGCCGCAAGGGCGGTGGACGGGGCGGCCGCCAGGGCGCCGGTGGTGTTGGCGGCGACGCCCCCCAGCAAGCCCCCCGTGGGCGTGCGCCCTAGGGAGGGAGGGCGGCGGGAGGGCGGGGCACCGCCGCCACCAGTGTAGCGCGCCCGCCCGGCCGAGGGCGGGGGGGCGCCACCACCCGCCCCCAGAGGCGTGGGCCGGGCATGGCGGGAGGGCGTCGTCCGGCCGACGGCGGACCGGACGAGGCCGGACATGGGCGTCCCTCCGCCCCCACCCCGCATCGCCAGGGCCGGATGGCCAAACGGGCCGCCAGTGCCCGGGGGTGCGCGGGCCGGGGTGCCGCCGCCGGCCTCGCCGCCGCTGGATAGTGCACCGGCGGCGGCCGCGCCAGAAGGGATGGCGGGAGCGACGGCGGGCTGGTGCGCCGCCGCGGCCGCCGCCGCCGCGACAGCCGCCGCCCGGGCCGCGGCCGCGGCCGCCGCCTGCCCGCCCCCAAACATGGTGCCGGGCGCGCAGGAAGCCCGCCGGGCGGCCGCGGCGGCGACCTCGGCCCGGACTGCCCGCAGCGCGGCCGAGGTGGCCGGGTGGTGTAGGGCGGTCAGGCGGCGCCGCACGTCCGCCAGGGGCGGGGCGGCGGCGGCGGCGGTGGTAATGATGGGCGCAAGGACGGGCACGGGCTGCTGGGCGGCCGCGGGGCGCAGCGCGGCGGGCGCGGCGTCTGCTTCCGCTTCCCCACCAGCAGCCGCTAGCTGGGGCGGGAGGGCAAAGGTCGGGGTGGGGCCCGCCGCGCCGGCCGCGCCACCCCCACCGCCACCGGGGGGCAGCGCAAAGGTGGGCGTCGGCCCGGCCATGCTGGGCGCCGAGGGCGGCGCGCCGGCGGCCGGGAGGAGGGCGGTGGTCGCGCCCCCACCCCCGAGCGTCGGCCGGGATGGGGGGCCGGACAGGGAGGGCGAATGCGCGGCCACCATCCCACCACCACCAGCTTCCGACAGGTCGTGCACCACGTCCACCAGGGCGGGGCCCGGGCCGTGGGACTCCCAGGGCGAGGCGGCGTGCGCCGGTACGGGGGCGGCGCCAGCAGCCCCGCTGGTGGGTGAGGTGGTCGGGACAGGGGCAGGGCCCGCGCCCGCCCAGCCCGCACTCCCACCGCCGTCCCCGTCTTCCTCGAGGAGGGTGGATAGGCGGGGCACGCCCATGGTCACGTTGTCGGTGGAGGGGCGGCCGGCGGCAGGCGGGTCGGCCCAGGCAGGAGGCCCCGCCGCAGCGTCCTCCCCGCCTCCTCCCTCCTCCTCCTCCTCCTCCTCCTCCGCCAGGTCGGCCAGGGAGGGGACGCCCGCGGTGACGTTGTCGTAGGCGGCCGGCGCGTACGAGGCGAGCGGCGCGGTCTCCTCGCCGGCCGGGCCGGCAGAGCCAGCAGCGGCTGACACTGCCTCAGCGACCCGCTCCGCCGCGCCCCAGGCGGCGGCGGCGGCGGCGGCGTCGCCGTCCTCGCCCGCGTGCTCGCTGTCGATGAGGAGGGTACCAGGCGCCCCGGGAGGCTGCGTGTGGGGTGTGGGTGTGGGTGTGGGAGAGAGCGAGAGAGTGAGCTGTCGATTGAGGCGAGCCTGCCGACGCGTCTCCTCCCCGGACGGGGGCGTGCCGCGCGGGCGGGCGGGCATGGCTTCGCCAGGCCAGCCAGGGCGCCGGTGGTCAGCAATGGGGCGCCCTTTACTCCAAAGAGGGGGAGATAGGGACGCACAACCCCACCGAACCCCGCAGCGCGCGCCCCCTCAAAAAGCCTGAACGCGCTATCGCGTCGCTTTTTCAAAACGCTCGCTCTCACCTTGCGATACAAGTGGCGCGTCTCCAGGACCGCGTCCGGCGCGAACGACACCCGCCGCCCCATGGACTTGCGCGCTCGCTTGGCGGCCTTGCTCGGGGACAGGGCGGAGGGGAGTGGGTGAGGTGGGAGGGCGTCGGCTGGGCGCTTGTTCTGTGTTTTGGAGGAGAGAGAATGGTGGTAAATTCCACAACACGAGTAAGGGGGTGGGGGGCGCGGCCCGTGCCTCTAATGCCTCCTTGTCCGATGGCCTCGGGCCAACCCCCACGTACCGTCACCCCATCTTGGGTGGGGGCCGGGGAGGGTGCGCCCCCGCCGTCCTTGGCCGGCAGCAGGGCGGCCGGCGCGCCGCCGCCGGCGGTCACCGCGACCGACGCCGTCACGCCGGCCGCCGTGGACGGGGGTTGGGGGGCGGGGAGTCCCTCGCCGTCCATGGCGGGTGGGTGGGCGTGCGTATGTGTGCGTGTGTGTGTGTGTGTGTGTGTGTGTGTGTGCGTGCGTGCGTGCGCGTGCTTCTCTCGAAAGGAGGAGCGGCGCGGGAGGAAGGAGAGCAGACACACGTGCGGGCCAGGAAAATAAGATTGCGTGTGACAGACCGCCGTTGTTTGTGTGCGGGGGCGCGCGAGAAACTCACAACGTGCGCGCACGCACACCCCCATGCCAGGCCCTATGGACAGGTTCCTGGTGCGGCTGGTGGTCATGCCGGCGGCCTCGGACCCGTCGCCCCGCCCAGCGGCCACCGCCAGCGGGCGGCGGTCTGCGGGAGGAGGCAGCGACGGCATCGAGAGCGCCAGCGACGTCGCGCTCGCCCTCAGCGGCTCTCTCTCGCCCGTCAGCCCGCTGCCTGCGTTGCCGTCCACCTCGCTCAAGCAGCAGCAGCAGGCTCCAGAGACGACAGGCCTGCCTTCGATCAGGCGAGGAGCGCTCATAGAGTGAGTGACAACAAAAGAAGAGAAGACCCCCAGCTGCCACGCTTTTCTCTCGCTCGCTCGATTGCTCGCGGCTCAACCTCCATCCAACTCTCTCAGTGCCGTCCTCGCCGCCCCCACCACCGGCCGCCGCTCCCACCCCACCCTCCACTCGCCGGCCGCCCGCCTGGCCGCGACCCGCCTGACGCCCGGCCCCTGCACGCCCTTGCCCCCCTGGCGCGGTGGTGGGGCGCCCCCGTCCCACCCCTTCAGCGCGGCCACGACCACCCCCTCCCTGGCCTTTGACGCGACGGGCGAGCTCCTCGCCCTGGCCCACCCGGGCGCCGGCGGCGGGGTGGACGTCTATATGGAGGGCGACCTGCGGCGTGGGTGGGAGGGCACCCTCGACGCGCTCACCCCCGTGCTCCGGCTCGACCCTGCCGGCTTTTGCGCGCGAGCGCTCGCCTGGGACGGCGCGCCCGGGCGGGGCGACTGGCTGGGCGTGCTCGAATGCGGCGCGCCCTCCTCTGCCTCTCGCCTCGCCCTGTACGACCTACGGACGTGCGGGACGGGGGCGCCGACGCGGGCGCTGACCCCCGGCCCGGGCAGCGGGGTGGGTGCGGGCGGCGGGGAGGGGGGCGCGGCCGCCGCCCGCCCGCTCACCACCCTCGCCTCCCTGGGCTCGCCGGCCTGGCCGGCCTCCGCCTGGGCGGCCGGGGACGGCACTGGGACGGTTCGGGTGTGGGACGCCCGGGCGCCCGGCGACCGGCCCGCGGCCTGGCTGGTCTGCGGCGGGCGGGCGGGGGGCGCGGTGACCGCGCTGTGCGCGCTGGGCGCCGGTGGTGGGGCTCCCTCCCCAGGCGCCGGCCCGCCCCTCATCCTCGGCGCGGCAGGCCTGGACGGACTCCTCAACCTGTGGGATACCCGGGGCGGGTCGGGCGCCTCCTCCACCTCCCTAGGCACGGGCGGCCTGGGGCTGGGCGGGGTCCCCCCGCTCGCCTCCTTCCCCGCCTCTGCCGCCCTCGCGCGCGTGCCCGGCCTGGCAGCCCAGGCCGGCCCGGCGCCGGGCGCCTGCCCCGTCGTCTCCCTCCACGCCTCGCCCACCTGCTCGGCCACCGCCGCCCTCCACCTGGACTGCGGCTGGTCCGCCGTCCTGGAGGTCGGGCGGGGCGGCGGTGAGGGAGGAAATGGCACTCCCCCCCCGCCCGCCACCATTACCCACCTCCACGCGCCCGCCTGGGGGCCCGGTGACGCCGGCGGCACGCACCTGCCCGCGCTCAGTGGCGTCGGGCGGCGGGCCCCGGCCTGGTCACCCATCACCGGCACCTTCATCGTGCCCCGGGTGAGGGGCGGGCTGATGATGGAGGACGGCGCCCGGACAGAGCATGCGCTGCTCGACTTTTCGCCGGGCCGGGGGTCGCCCCTGGCAGTGGTGGGGTGCGGTGACGAGGACTCCTCCCCTCCGCCCGCCCTGCCGACTTCCGTGTCTTTGGTGCTGCCGGGCCGGGTGTCCTCCCTGGCTGTCCACCCGCGCTCCGGCGAGCTGGTGGGGGCCGGGCGGAGCGCGGGAGGCGGGTGGGTGGGGTTGCAGTTTTATGCGGGGTGCGTTTAGAGAATGCTGTGTAGAAATAGAAAGAATGGATGGATGGATGGAAGGAGGGCGCTTTTTTGCACACTCCACACACACATGCGCCGCCCCTGAATCTCTCTCTCTCTCTCTCTTGGGGTGGGAGGGCGCTGTTGCTGCAGATCCAAAACCAAAAACAAAGGAGGCGTTGTGCCTCCCCCTCTCATCTCACACCAGCAGGCGGACCGCCCGGGCAGCCCGGGGCGCGGCCGCGGCGGCCGCGGACGCCCAGGTCCGGCGGGCCGCCGGGGCGATGACCTGGCCGCGGCGGTGCTGTGGCTGGCCCAGGCTATTGCCCAGGCGGGCAGCGCCCGGGCGGGCGGTGGTGGAGAAGGACCGGACCGCGGCCGCCTTTACCCCCGCCCCGCCCGTCGCCGCCCCACCACCGCCGCCCTCCACCAGCCCACACGCCGCAATGATGGGCTCCGGGCTGACCGCCCCGCCCTTGGACCCGCACGCCTCTAGGGCCTTCAACACGGCAAAGCTCGCGCCGTCGACGACCTGGCCAAAGACGACGTGCTTGCCGTCCAGGAACGGCGTGCCCACGGTGCACAAAAAGAATTGGGAGCCATTCGTGTTGGGCCCCGCGTTCGCCATGGACAGCACGCCCGGGCCGGCGTGCTTCAGGCGGAAGCTCTCATCCGGGAAGGTCGCCCCGTAAATGGAGCGTCCGCCCCGGCCATCGCCGCGCGTGAAGTCGCCGGCCTGGACCATGAACCCGGGGATGATGCGGTGGGAGCGGGAGCACGCGTACCCGTCGCCGGGGGTGGCGACGCCAGCGCCCGTGGCCAGGGCCACAAAGTTGGCGGCCGTTTTGGGGACGATGTCGGCCCGCAGTTCCAGGACGGTGCGGCCCAAGGGCGTGGCGGCCGCGCCCCGGCCGAGCTGCCAGTCGAGGTACACGAGCGGGTTGTTCTGTGTGTGTTGGTTGGTAAATGGGGAGACACAGGAGGGCAGAGAGTGAGAGAGAGTGGCGGAGGTCATGGAGCTGAGGGGCGGGCCCGTGGGTCCGGTGGCAAAAGTGGCAGGTCGATCTGGGCGCGGGCGCTTTTTTAGCCGTCTCGTTTTTTTCTCTCTCTCACACACACCGTGTTGACCGCTCCCAGGGGCGGTGTAAACCCTGTTAACGGGCTATTGGCAATTTGCACGATCTCTGTCGCGGATTTGGAGGCGGCGGCACCCATTTTGGAGGCGGCGGGGGTGGCTTTGAGAAAAAGAGTGACTCATCGGCATACTTTTTTTTTTTTTTTTTTTTTTTTCGTATGTCCTCCTCGCGGTCCGCCCTCCGCGCCGCGGCCGCTGCATTACAAGCGGGCGATGCAGCGGCCGCGCTGGTCGCCCTTGAGGATCAGGATGGTGGGGTCTGCCCTGAAGCGCACTTGTGAGTAGGGCAAGAGAGAGGGAGAGAGCGTGCTGTGTCGCGCTCGCCCCTCCACCCCCACCCCCACCCCTCCTTTCTCTTTTCCTCTCTAACCCTTCCTCCCTATTTTTTCCTCCAGTCTCGCCGGCAAGGCTCACCTCAGCCTAGGCGACCCGGCCAAGGCGCTGCAATCCTTCCAGGCAGCATCCACCCTCCAACCTGATGCGTTGGCCCCCCTTCGGGGTGTGGCCGACGCGGCCGAAGCCGCCGGCGATGCGACCGGCGCGGTGGCCGCGCTGGAGCGGTTGCAGAGCTTGCTGGCGCCGGCCGATGCGAGCACCCTGAAGCCGCGGCTGGCAAAGGCGCTGGCAAAGGTGGCAGGACGCGGACCCGATGCGGTCGCCATCCTGCTGGAGGGCGTGGAGGATGCGGCCCGGCCTGCGGCCCTGGTCGCGCTCGCAGGGGAGTGGGTGTGTGGGGAGGGTGGCGCGGGCGACCCTTCCCTCCTCCTGGCGTCCTGCCTGGACGCCCTGGCGGCCGGCCTGGACCCCGACACACCATCCCCTGCCTCAGCTGCTCTGGTCGCTTCTCTGCCGGTCGCGTCCGCCCTCATCGCCCGGCTCGCGTCGGTCGCCACGGCGGCCGGCGAGGCAGAAGCGAGCGCCGCCGCCGCCCGGGCGGCCGCCCTGGGGCGGGCGCTGCTTCTGTCAGCTGACACGCCCGCCGAGGCCGCCTGCGACGATGGGCCTCTACCTGCATGCGCAGATCCTCTAGTCACCGCCCTAGACGCCTGGCACACGGTGGCCGCTCGGTTCAGCACCGGCGGCGGTGGTTGCGCCCCCCTTGGCGACCCTCGCTTCCGTTCCGCCTCAGCCGCCCTGGCCTCTCTCGCCGGCCCTGGCCGCCCGGTCGCCACCGAATCCGTCGGCCTGCTTGCCTGGTGGGCCATGCTGGGCGGTGAGGCGGGCGTGCCTGCCACCGGTGCAGCCCGGGCTAGGGCGACCGCCGCCCTGAGCGCGCGCTTTGGCAGTGGCGCTGCCCCACCTGCTGTCTGTGTCGCTCTGGCCCGCCTCGCCCTGGCCGACGGCCGGCCCGTGGATGCGGCCAAAGCGGCTCGTCACGCCCTGCGTGCGGTGCGTGCCCGGGCGGGAGCGGATGCGAGTGGGGAGGGCGTGCTCGCTGCCCGGGCCCTTGCAGCCCGCGCCGCGCTTGCCACGGGCGACGCGAGCGGCGCGGCGACCGAGGCTGGGAAAGCCCTGGCAGCCGCGGGCGGGCTGGGCGCTGTCTTGGCCACCGCTCCACTTGGGTGCGCAGCGCGTGAAGCCGCACGGGCGGCAGCCCGGGCAGCCCGGGCGCTCGGCAAGGCGGGCGCCGTTGAAGGAGACACGAAGCCTGATGAGGTCGTGGCCGCCCTGGCCTCCACGCCCGGGGCAGAAGCCTGGGCCCGCGCGGATTACGGGCGCCTCTGCTTGGAGGCAGGCGACATGAGCGCCGCTACTGCTGAGCTGGAGGCGGCGGTCGCAGCCGCCTCCACGGGCGCGGGCGGCGTATCGGACGGGGAAGCGGCCGCCATGCGCCTGGCGGCAGGCGACGCGCACTGGGCGGCCTGGGCGGCCGCCCGCCTGGACGCCGACGCCGCGCGGGCCGCTGCCCGCCACTGGCTGGGGGCCGCGGCGGTGGTGGACGGCCCCGCCGCGGCGCCCGCCTTTGCGGCCCTGGCCCGGTTTTACGCGCCCGGGAGCGGCCCGCCACCGGGCGACCGGGCCAGGGCCGACCGCTGCGCCCAGCGCGCGGCGGCGCTGGACCCTTCACATGAGGCCGGGGTGACCGCTGCAGTGAGGGGGTTGCTACACAAGTCTGCGTTTGCCGGCGCGGAAGCCTTGGCCCGCGCCGCCACGGACGCGGCCCCGGCGTCCGCCTGGGCGTGGCGCGCGCTCGCTGCCGCTCGGGCGGGCGGGCGCGACACGGCGGGCGAGGTGGCCGCCCTGCAGAGCGCGCTCCGGTCCGACCCGGCCTCCACGGCCGACTGGGTGCGCCTCTGCCGGGCGTACGTGGCGACCGGCCGCCCCACCGCGGCAGCCCGGGTCGGGGAGCGGGCGGTCGCGACAGCAGCAGCGGATGGAGGTGGAGGTGGAGAAAGGGCAGCCGCCACAGCTGCCCACGCCGCGCTGGCGCAGGCGGCCCTGGCCGCGGGCGACCCCCGGCGGGCCCTGAAAGCGGTTGGTCAGGCAGGCCCATCGCCAGCTGTGGCCGCCACCGAAGCGGAGGCGGCCTTGGTGCTGGCGGCCGAGGCGGCAAAAAGAGGTGAGGTGAGTGCCGCGGTCGCGGCCGCCCAGAGAGCTGCAGTGGCAGCGTCCGCCGTGGGGCGTGGTGGCCCGCTCTCCCTGCTGGCGGCCAAGCTGAGCGGCGATGCATCGCTGGCACTGGCGACTGTCACAGCCAGCGCCGCCCCTGCCCAGGCTGCCGCCCGGGCGGCGGCCCGGGCGTTTGCCCGGGCGGTGCACGCTGCGCCCTGGCGGGCGGGCGGGTGGGGTGATTTGGGTGCCAGCCTGGTAGCCCACGTCCATGCTTTGCGGATGGCTGGCACGGCACAAACACCACCGCTGGAAGCAGGGGCTCACGCGCTGGTGTCGACTGCCGAGCGGGCCCTGCGCGCGGGCCTGCGCGCCGACCCTGCGTCGTCCCGCCTGTGGGCTGCCCTCGGCGCGCTGCCCCTGCTGGGCGGTGGCGAGGGCGGTGCAGGCCAAGCCGTCAAGCCCCGCCGTGAGTACGCCCTGCGCCGGGCCCTAGCCCTGGATCCGGGGTGTGGTGGGGCCTGGGCCAGCCTGATCCGCCTGTACGCGTCGTCGCACCCGGCAGAAGGGGCGGCACCGGCAGCGAACGCCGCGCTGGTGGCTGCGCGCGCGCGCGTCCCGGCCGACCCGGCTGTCTGGGCGGCCGCGGGCTTCGCGGCCCGCCAGGAGGCTGTCGCCCGCGACATCCCACTCGCCCTGGCTGCGGCTGCGGGCCTGGACGCGTACGCGCACGCCCTGACCATGGACGGCGGCGGTGCGAGCGCGGAAGCCCTGCTGGCAGTCGCTGAAGCGGCGGGGAGGGCAGGGGAGGCGGGGCGGGCGGTCGTGGAGTCCGGCCGGGCGGTAGGGGTGGCTCCGAACTGCAGCGGGGCTCGCATCGCCCTAGGGGCCGCCTTGCTAGCAGGCGGTGGCGCCCGGTCTGCAGCCCTGGCGGCGGTCGAGTTCAAGGCGGCGGCGGCCTTGGAAGCGGGCGGCAATGGCCGAGGCCTCCCGGCCGCCCCGGCCTGGCTCGTCTCGCCTGCCGGCCTGGGCGCCCCGCCCGCGTCCGTCGTTGCGGCCGTCGGTCTAGCCCGGGCCTTGGCTGTGCTGGGCGTACAGGGAATGCCAGTCTCCCACCCGTCCTTGGAATCGCACCCGGCCGAAGTGCTTGCAGCCGCGAGGGCGGGTGGTGGGTGTGCGGACGTGCTGGGTGACCTGCTGGCCTCGCCCGCGACCCCGCCGACCACCCGCTTCCAGGCTGCTCGGGCCCTGATCGGCTTGCGTATCACTCGAGAAGGTGCCGCAGCTGGCGTAGAGATTGCGACCGCGGCCGCGGCCGCCCTGGCGGCCGGCTGGGCGGCGGACGGAGACCTGCCCTGCCCTGCCCTCGCCCCCACTCGCTCCGCCCTGGCCGCTGCTGCCCTGGCGGGCGGGGCGACGCCGAGGGCCGCGGCCGAGCTGGCTGCATCTGCCACGCCGGGGGTGGGTTTGACGCCGGCTGAAGCGGCGGATGTGCTGACTGGCGCCGCGGACGCGGGCGCGGCGGGAGGTGCTGCTCCCATTTTCACCGCCCGCCTCCTCGCCCGGGCCGCACACGCCGCCCCCGCGGACCACGGCCTGCGCGCCGCAGCCGCTGCCTCTGCCGGCCTTCCCTGGCTGGCATTCGCCCTGGCCGCACGGTCGCTCGACCCCGCCAGCGCGGATCGGGCCCTGGCGGCCGCTGTCGAAAGCGCGGCGGCAGCCACGCTGGCGTTGGCGTCCCGAGCCACCCCTGCCACCCCTGCCCTCTCCCGGCGGGCCCTGCACGCAGAGCCGTGGCGGGCGAGCTTGCGGGCGGCAGTGATAGAGATTGTGTAATAAACTAAAAAGGCACACAACACGCACGCGACCGCTCCAACTCCCCATCCCCGTCAAAAAAAAAAAACTCATTTCCCCGGCCGCACGGAAAAGGAGGCCGACCACGTCGACGCCAGCCGCGAGTTGTATGCCGCCCGCCGGGCGGGCGCGTCGGACGCGGTCGCCGCGGCCGCCGCCGCCAGCGCCGCCGCGGCCGCGACCTCCGTGGAGGAACGCCGCCCGCCGTCGGCCGCGCTCGCGGCTGCTTCCACCTCGGCCGCCTCCTCCCCGCGCACCGCGTCGAGCGCCCGCCGCGCGCCCGCCTCGCCCGCGCTCTCGCCGTCCAGGTCCAGGGCCTGCTCATAACAGTTGGCCGCCCGGGCCCGGTCCGCCCCGACCTCCCGGTACCAGTGGCCCAGCCAGGCACAGGCAGCGGCCTGGACGTCCGATTCATCCAAGGAGGCGGCCTCAAAGGCCGCGCGCGCGCGGGCCGGGTCGTCCCGCTCGGCTCCGCCCATGCACCATAGGATTCTTCCTAGCCTGTACTGGTGTTCCGCCAGCTCGGAGTCCGTCACCGCGCACCCGGCCGCCGCCGCGGCAGCCAGGGCCCGCTCCAGCTCGTCCCGGGCCGTGTCCAGGTCGCCGTCCTCGAAGGCCAGCCAGGCGTACTCGGCGTGCGCCCAGTGTTCGGCGGGCGCGCCCCGCCCAATGAGCGCTTTGCCGAGGATGCGTTCGTACGTCGACTTGGCGGCCGCCCGGTCGCCCCGGGCCAGGGCGATCTTGGCCAGCCCACGCAGGGCTTGCTGGCGGATGGACATGGGTGGCGACCCGCACAGGCCGTCAAACGCGCACTCGCCCTCTGTCACCCAGCCCGCCAGGATCTGGAAAGCGGCCTCCGCTTCGTCCAACCGGCCCAGCCGCCGCAGCGCCCGCGCTCGGCACAGGCGCAAGGACAGGGCGAAAGACGATAGCGCCTCATGCCCGCCCGCCCGACGCCGGGCATGCCATTCCAGGCCCCGGGTGGCGGTGTCCAGGGCGGCTGAAAAGGAGCGGCACTGGTATTGCAGCTCGGCCAGCGCTTTCCACCCGGCCGCCGAGTCGGCGCCCGCGCACACGCCCCGGGCCAGGGTGCCCGCGATTTGACGCCTGCGGGAGAGCGTGGACGGCGCATCCGGGTCGGCCAGGAAGCGGCGGCGCAGAGCCAGGCCCACGCCGACGGAAGCCGCGGGCGCCCAGGGGAACTGGTGGGCCAGCTTCATGCCAAAGGCCTCAATCCGCACCACGCCAGGGGTGGGGGCGAGCAGGGTGGCGCCGGCGCCGCAGCCACCCTCTTCATCATCCTCGCCCACCTCCCCGCCATCCGTGGACCAGCCGATGACGGTCGTGGTCGGGGCGGACGGCGGTTGTGATGAGGCGGGGCCGGCTGGCGCGTGGGGCCCGACAGCCCGGGGCACGACGACAGCGCCCGCGCGCCTCCCGCTGGCGACCGGCGCCGGGCCCGCAATGGAGTTGCCCCGGTACCAGGACAGCTGGACGGGGATGGAGGAGGGGCGGGCCAGGGCGGCGGCGGCGAGGGCTGGGGCTGCCGCGGCCAGCGCGGCAGCCGCGGCCGCGCGTGCGGCCGACGGTGAGACCGGCCCCCCGGGCGAGGTCGGGGCCCCAGGGGCGGCCACCTCAATGGACCGCCGCGGCGATGCCGGCCCGCCCGCAAAGGTCGGCATGGAAGCCGACAGGGACCCCACAAAGGAGCCGACCGTCGGCAGGGGCGCGGCCGGCGCGGCGGTGCAGGCACTAAAGGCGGGCGGGCCGATGGGGGCAGGCGCGGACGAGGGCGAGGCCGGGCCGCTCATGAAGCCGCCGCCGCCGCCGCCTGCCGACATCCGGGGCGATGCCAGGCCCGACATGCTGACCCGGGGCGAAATGGCGCCGACGGCGAAGATGCCGGACGCGCGGCGGACGCCGAGCAGGCTCATGCCGGCAGTGGGCGGGGAGGCGACCCCGTCCTCCCCTCCCGGCGACAGCACGGACCCCGACCCCGCCAGGCTGGTCCGCAGGCGCCGCACCGCCGCGGCTGGCAGGGGCACCGCCCCCCCACAAATCTCCTCCTGCTCCTCCAACAACCATATGGCCGCCTCAAAGGGGAAGGGCGAGGTGCACCCGCCGGGCGCGGCCGTGATCGCGCGCACGCACTCCTCCAGGGCGGCGCTCCGGGCGTCCGCCCGGGCGACAGAGCGAGGAGGGTGCACGCCAAGCGCGGACAGGTAGCGCTGTAGGTGGGCGGCATGGTAGCGCGCGTACTTGGGCGTGGGCGCGGTCAGGGCGACGATCGCACGCAGGGTCTCGCCCAGGCCGCCATCGCTGGTGACCTGCGCCTCGGCGCGCTCCGCGTCCACCTGCAGCCGCACGCGGGCGGGCGCGCCGCCGTCGGCTGGCGCCGCGGTCCCGCCCTCAGCCGCCGCCTCCACCCGCGCCGCCACGTCCGCGTCCTGGGCGGCCGCGTCCTCGCGCGCCTGCATGTCGGCCAGACAGCACAGCGCCTCCAGGCGTTGGGGCCCGGTCAGCCGGCGGGCGAGCAGGGCGCGCAGGCGGGTGGACGCGGCGGGCGCGTCGCCCGCCTTGTCCCAGGCCTCCGCGGCATGCCACAGGGTCTCCCGCTCCTTGTCCAGGCGGCCCAGAGCCTGGGCTTTGGGGACCTGAACGTGGAAAAGGAGAAAAGGGTGAGGGGGGGCGAGAGAGGTCTAGGAAAGCACGAGAGCGCGGCCCGGACTCGTGTGCAGGCGTTTCCGTCTCTCTCTCTCTCTCACTCGCCGGGCGCCTCTCTGTTTTTCCCTCACTCACCAGCCCATCATACACGCCCGCCGCTCCCGCCTGGTCTCCGCTGGCCGCCAGGGCGGCGGCTAGCCCCTCCCAGGCTTCCAGGCGGCCGGGCGTCAAGCGGGTTGCCGCCTCAAACTCGGCGACGGCGGTGGACGGGTCGCAGGCGTAGTGGGCGGCCCGGCCGGCCAGGCTATGAGAGAGGGAAAGGATGTGTGTGCGAGAGCAGTGTGAGAGTGCGCGGGTGTATCCTCCCCCGGGCGGCAGGCGTGAAGAAGTAAAGGGGAGCATCTCCCGACCTTCCGCGCGACGCTGCGTCTTTTTGTCCATTGCGCCCTAAAAGCCCCCGCTTTTCCAACGCGCGCGCATTGCCGCACACGAGGCATCAAGCACGGAAAGCACACACTCCTGTACCAAACAAATGAAAAGAGGAAGACTCACCACCGCGCGTCATAACACTCGCCGCTCGCCAGGCAGGCACGAGCGCATTCGGCGGCCGTCACCAGGTCGCCCCGGTCTAGGGCCACCAGACCGGGGCGTAGGTCGGGTGGGGCGGAGGCGTGCGGTTCAGAAGGGGGAGTGGAGGACGGGCGGTCGGGCATGGCTGTGCGGGGTGTCGCGGGGAAAAGAGGAGGTCTCTCGCAAAAACCGCGGCGCCGAAGAGTGAGTCGCCCGGGCGCTCTCTCTCGCAACATAACAGCTTTTCTCTCCCTCTCTCCAATTTTACACGCTCCATGTCGTCGCGCCGCACCTTCTCGAGCGACCTGCGCAACCGGTCAGACATGCTCAAGAAGGTGTGCGATGAGAGCAGAGATTAAGGGGAAGAGACTGCCCACCGCCCGTGCGCTCTTCTTCTTCACTTGACCCGTTTTTCAACCTCGCCCTCGCCCACCATTCCCCTCTCCTTCTCCGTCCCCTTCTCTCCCGCAGGACTGCGCCCTCGCCATCGCGCTCCTCAACCGGGTCATGGCTGACCCCTCCCCCGCCGACCCGGCCGCCCAGAACCGCCTGCCCCGCGACTTTTTGAAATCCGCGGCCGGCCTCCAGTTCAGCGTCGTCCAGACGGGCGGCCTCGGACTTTCGGGGTCGCGGGGGCGCGCCTTTACGGTCGCGCGCCTGGGCAGGACAGCCGGCATCTCCTCCTGGTCGGGGCCCGCCTACGCGACCTGCCATGCGGCGGGGCTGGGCCTGACGGTCGGATTCGACACGGTCAGCACCGTGACCGTCCTGGGCAGCCCCGCGTCCGTGCGGGCCGCGTCGTCCGCCGGCCCGCGCGGCGGCGTGGAGCTCGACCTCATCGCCGGCAAGGACAGGGCGGTCTCCCAGACGGAGGTCGATGGCGACCCGGTCGTCCCCTTCAGCGTGGCGGGCGGGGCAATGCTGGACTTGTCGGCCAAGGTGGGCGCTTTCTTACCGGCGGCCAAGAAAAACGCGGCCGTCTACGGGCGGCCGACCGGGTCGAATGACATTCTCTGCGGCCACGTTGACCACCCGGTAGAATTTGAGCCGCTGTACGAGCTCATTAGCGCGCTGAGCCGCGAGCATGAGGAGTTCCAGGGGATAACAGGGTGAGAGAGTAGAAGGAGCGAGCGAGCGAGAGCGAGAGCGAGGTGTGTAGTGTGTGACGCAGCCTTAAAATGCAGAGACGATGTTTACAGGAGCATTTCGGCGCCGCGCGTCTCTCTCTTCTCCCGGTCGCCCCAACCACACCCTTCCGCACTTCCTTCACCATCTCACCCGCGCGACCCCACCGCTCAGCCTTGACTCGAAGGACACCACACGCGCAGCCTTCGCCCCAACGTAACGCACAACGAGAAAAAATAAACAAAAAATGCCGGCCGAACCCACGCCCGTCGTCGCGGCCATCGACCAGGGCACCCAGTCCACCCGGGTCTTCCTGTATTCGGCCTCGGACGCGGCGTCCACCGTCATCGCCTCCCACCAGGTCGACCTGACCCAGTACTACCCGCACCCAGGGTGAGTGTGTGTGAGTGGGGGGCGAGAAAAAAAAGAGAGGGAAATACGCGGCCCCCCTCCACTCCACTCCAAAACATCCCCCATCCCTAATCTCCCACCCCCTCCCTCTCTCTCCTTCTTAGCTGGGTCGAACACGACCCCCTGGAAATCCTGGCCACCGTCACCACCTGCCTGGCGGGCGCCGTCGCTTCCGCTGGTGGCCCCGGCTCCGTCACCATCGCGGCAGTTGGCCTGACCAACCAGCGGGAGACGACTGTGGTGTGGGATGGGGTGACCGGCGCACCTTTACACCGGGCCATCGTCTGGAACGACGGCCGCACCGCGGCGCTTTGTGAGGTGGTCGCGGCGGGGGACGCGGACCGGTTCCGGGGCGTCACCGGCCTGCCCGTCTCCCCCTACTTTTCCGCGTACAAACTCAAGTGGCTGCTCGCACACTGTGGCGGCGTGGTCGAGGCAGCGGCCGCGGGCACGCTCCGCGCGGGCACCGTCGACGCCTGGCTGATCTGGAACCTGACGGGCGGCGTGGACGGGGGCGCCTTTGTGACGGACGTCACCAACGCGGCCCGCACCGGACTGTTGAGCCTGGCCGACACGGCGTGGCATGTGGGGACGGCGGCCGCCCTCGGCATCGACCTGGCCTGGCTGCCCCGGGTGGTGTCCTGCGCCGAGGTCTACGGCCTCATCACGCCCGCCCACGGCGGCCCGGCGGCGGGGGCGCCCCTGGCCGGGTGCCTGGGCGACCAGCAGGCCGCCACGCTAGGCCACGGGTGCGGGCCGGGCGACGCGAAGGCGACTTTCGGGACGGGCCTTTTCTTGCTCGCGGTCACGGGCGGCGGCGGCGGCGGCGGCGGCGGCGGCGGCGGCGGCGGCGGCGGCGGCGGCGGGGGTGCGGGCGGAGGCGGAGGAAACACCGCTCCTGCCCTGCCCGTCCCCTCCGCCCACGGCCTCCTGACCACGGTCGCCTACCAGCTGGGGCCCGACCAGCCGGCCGTCTACGCCCTGGAGGGCGCGGTCGCCGTCGCGGGCGCCGCCGTGACCTGGCTGCGCGAGGGGCTGGGCGTGTGCGGCTCCCCCGCCGAGGCGACCGCCCTGGCCGCCTCCGTCCCCTCCACGGGCGGCGTCTACGCCGTGCCCGCCCTCTCCGGCGGCCTGCTAGCCCCACGGTGGCGCCCGGACGCACGAGGGGCGCTGGTCGGCCTCACGTCCGGCACTACGGCCGCCCACATCGCGCGGGCGTTCCTCGAGGCGGTCGCCTGGCAGGCGCGCGAGGTGGTCGACGCGGCAAGGGCCGACATGCATGACATGACCAGCGACACCGTCCCCTCCTCCTTCCTGCCCGCCCTGCGTGTCGACGGCGGGGCTTCCGCCTCGGACCTGCTCATGCAGATGACGGCGGACGCGCTGGGCGTGCCCGTTCTCCGCCCGGCCCACCAGGAGACGACGAGTCGGGGCGCGGCCCTTGCGGCGGGCGTCGGGGCGGGCTTGTGGGGCGTGGAGCGCGTCTTCCAGAGGGAGGGAGAAGGGGGCGGCTGGACCCGGTTTGAACCGTGCACTGGCCGGGCCCGCATTGATAGGCGGTACCGGCGCTGGCAAGTCGCGGTAGAGCGGGCGCTGGGGTTGGATGGGCTGGACGAGAGCGAGTAGGGTGGCGGAAAAAGTCTTCTTCAGAAGCGCAATTTCTTCTCAACTGCCCCCCGTCTCTCAGGGCCGACGACGCGTGGGGCCCCTGCTCACGGGTGTGTGAAGTGTCCCTGCGTGTGTGGCAACGGACCCCCCCTCCTTCCCCCCCCCCCCTTGCATTGCCTATAACGCAATGACGGACGGCGTGGCCCTGCCTCCTTCTGGTGCCCTCCATCTGACACCGCGGAAACCCCTGACGAGGACGCACTCTGGCGCGGGGACCCCGTCCTCCCGCGCGGCCGCGGCAGCCGCCCGGGCGGCTGCAGGCGCGGCTAGAACCATGGTGGAGGGAGAAGTCCGGGTCCTCATCGCCTCGTCCGCCACCCTGGCCGATGAAGAAGAAGCGAATGGGACTGGGACGCCCGGGCTCGTCGTCACCGCTGTCGACCCGCTGGCCGCCGCGGCGGGGCCGGAAGCTGTGGCATCGGCTGTGACCGTCAAGACGCGAGGCGCACAGACTAGCAGCTTCCAGGACGGGGTGTTGGTGCGTGTCTGAGAGGGAGAAAGGGCCCCCCTGGCGCGCCCAAGAGAAGCGCGCTCGTTCTTCCGCGCGCCCACATCTTCACATCTTGTCCTGTCCAAAACGCTCGCTCTCACGCCCCGCCGCCCGCCCACCCCTACACCAGGTCATCGGCCAGCCCTCGACCGGCGACTCTCTGGAGCATGTGCGCCGTGCACTGGCGTCGCAGGCGCCCAATCCGGATGTCCTGCACGTGCTGGTGAGCGAGATTCGGGTCAACAGTCCCGTGTGCGCGACCCGCACGACCCGCCTTTCACCTCGGCGTCTCTAGAGCCCCCCCTCTCTCCTCTCTCTCACTCCCCCCTCCTGCCCTCTTTCCTCACACAAAAATAAAAGGTCCGCCTCCGGGACGTTGACGAGCTGGCTGTCGACCTGGCCGACGGCCGGACCCTGGCCTACACCTCTGGCGGGGGGGCGACCTTTGAGGCCGCCCCAGGCGCGGCGGCCGCCCTGCTGGCAACGCCCTCCACCCACCGCCGCCGGCGGCGGGCAGCGGCCGCGGCGGCGGCGGCGGCGGCGGGCGCCCCGGGCGGCGACGCCGCCTCCCCCGGCGGAGGGCGGTCGGCCCTGACCGCCGCCCTCGCCCTGGCCGCCCCGCTCCCAGCCACCCCCACACCAAAGCCCCGGCACGCGTCGTCGGCCCGCCCCCCGCTCCGCCCGCCCTCCGCCGCGCGCGCCCCGCGCACGCCCCGCACCCCACCCCCGCCCCCCCTCCCCACCACGCCGGGCGGGCGCTCCCTCGTCGTTCGGGGCCGCGTCCTCCCCGCCGGCTCCCCCACCCCGCGTGCCAGCGTGCCCTCCCCGGCCTCAGAAGCGGTCGTCCACCTCATCGTCCGCCGGTCGACGGGGCGCCTGGCCTTGGGCAAGTGCGGGCCGGCGGGTGGAGGGGGGGCCGGCGGGTTTGAGCTGCGGGTGTGTGGGTCCCTTTCAGGCACGGCCCGGGCCCTGGCGGACGCGGCGGCGGCGGCGGCGGCGGGCGGTGAGGACGGCGGGGCGGCCGCCGCCCAACCTCATAGCGTCGGCGCCGGCGCTGGCCGCCCACCCCGCCCCCCTCTCCGCTGCACCCGCCAGGGGACGAGCCACCGCCTGTTGATGGACGGCGTGGAATTGCCGCCGGATGAGCCCCTGGCTGCCGCGGGCGTGCGGCCTGGGGCGGTCCTGGAGCTGGTGCCGGCGGGCGGCGGGTGCCTTGAGGGGGAGGGCGAGGAGGAGGAGGGCGAGGAGACCCACTGCCACGCCTGGGGTGCCTCCTCGGACGAGGACGAGGACGAGGACGACGACGACCGCGAAAACCGTTGCTGGGCCGACCTGGCCGGCGTGCGGGCGGCGGTCGCAGCCGCCTCCTGTTCGTCCGCCTCCGCCGCCTTCGCATTGGGTTCATCGTCGTCGTCGTCGTTGTCGTCCTGTGAGGATGGCGGCGTGCCTCCTGCCGTCGCGGCCACCCCGGAATCCCGCCCCGCGTCCCTCGCCCGGCCAAACGCCCCGCCCCCCTGGTCCTCGGCCTCCAAGCCCCGTGCCCTCATCCCGGGCGCCCGGGTCGCCGCCGCCGCCGCCTGCGCGTCTTCGTCCTCCCCCTCCCTGTCCTCCCCAGCGCACGGCCTACACGCCCCCTGGCGGGCAGCCCGGGCGGGCCTGCTGCGGGGGCGCCACCCGGAGCTTGCGCCCGCCGGGTCGGGCGGGTCGTATTTCCTGCGGGACGCGGCGGGCGCCAGGGTGGCCGTCTTCAAGCCCGCGGACGAGGAGCCGGACGCGGCGCTCAACCCGCGGCGGGCGGCGGGCAACAGCGGTGGGCCGCCCCCGCCCTCCCCGTCGCCGCCCACGCCCCACGCCCTGGGCGGTGGGGGCGGCGAGGAGGGCGGGCAGGCCCATCCCTGCGACCGCGCGGGCATCCTCCCCGGCGAGGGCGCCGCCCGGGAGGTGGCCGCCTTCTTGCTGGACCGCGGCGTGGCGGGCGTCCCGCCGACCGCCCTGGTCGACCTCGAGGAGCGGTTTGGCGGTGGCAGCGGCGGCGCTGCCTCGCCGGCCACGCGCACCCCTGCCGCCGCCCGCCCCGTCGTGCGCGTTCGGCGGGGCTCGCTCCAGGCTTACGTTCCTCACTGGGCTGACGCGGAGGAGTGCGGCGTGGCTGCCTTCCCCGTCCAGGCCGTCCACCGCATTGCCTGCCTGGACGTGCGCCTGGCCAACGGCGACCGCAACGCGAGCAACGTGCTGGTGGTCCGGGGCGAGGGCGGGGGAGGCGAGGGTGACGGTGGGCGCGAGGCGGCCACCGTCACCCTGCGCCTGGTCCCGATCGACCACGCTTTCACCCTGCCCGCCACCCTGGGCGACGTGGCCCTGGAGTGGCGGCACTGGCCGCAAGCCCGCCTGCCGCTGGACGAGGGCGCCGCGGCAGAGGTGGCCGCCCTGGACGCGGAGGCCGACCTGGAGACGCTGGCGGCCGCGCGCCTAGACCTGCGCCGCCCCTGCGCCACAAATTTGCGTGTGTGCACGGCCTTTTTGAAAGCCTGCGCAGCCCGGCGCTTGCCGCCCGCGACCATGGCGGCCATCATGATGCGGGGCGGCAGCAGCGGGGATGGCGGGTGCGGCGGCGGCGCGGGCGAGCGGCGGTCGGGCCTGGAGCGCCTGGTGAGCGAGGCGCGGGCGGGCGCAGCCGGGGGTGAGGGCGATGATGGGGATGCCGCGCTCCTTGCGGCGTTTGGCCCGCTGCTGGAAGTGTACCTGGACAGAATGGTAGCGGGGCGCGACCAACAGTATTGATAACAGCCCCCACGCAAGATGGCGACGTCGAGTCGTGAGGAAATGGAGTAGAGAAAAGGGGAGAGAGAGCTGCGGAACTGTTGAGAGTACACTATTGATCACCCCGCCGCGTGTCGGCCCCTATCACACAAGACGCCCCACACGCGCACGCCCGTCTCGGCCCAGCACAGTCTCCCATTTGCAAGGCCCATGCCGGCGTACGCCCAGCTCGTCATTGGCCCGGCGGGCAGTGGCAAGGTATGGAAGAGAGATGGACGGAAAAAGAAAGCGAGGCGCGGGCAGCAGGTTGGTGGCGGGGGCGGCTGCGGCTGCGGGGGGGGGCGGGGGCTGCGCCCCCCCCCCCCCCCCCCTCAAGTCTCGCGCTCACACCCGCTCTCTTCCCACATTTCCCACAGTCCACCTATTGCGAGACCATTCGCGAACACTGCGCCACCATCGGCCGCAGCGTGCACGTCGTCAATCTAGGTGATTCGTGGGCGTGGCTTCTGCGTCTCTCTTTTCTCGGGCCGTCGCCCCCTGCATTGGCTTTCGCTCACACCGCGCCTCTCTCCCCCCATTCAGACCCCGCCGCCGAGGACTGCCTGTACCCCGTCGCCTTTGATGTGCGGGACCTGATCACAGTGGAGGATGCCATGGAGGAGCTGGGGCTGGGGCCGAACGGGTGAGAGAGGATGGGAGAGGGACGAGGAGAGAGAGCGCGCAGAGCGCACCGCACACCTAGCCTCGACCTCTCCTCCGCCCTGGTTCCCATACATTATTTATTTCGTCTCTCCAACATTTCCATACCCACACACGCCAACGCCGCACACACACACACGCAGTGCCCTCCTCTACTGCATGGAATTTCTACAGGACTCCCTGGACGACTGGCTGGGCGAGAACCTGGCGGCGTACGGGGATGATGACTACCTCCTCTTTGACTGCCCGGGCCAGGTGGAACTGTACTCGCACGTGTCTGCCTTCAAGTCCCTGGCCGACTACCTGACCTCGGCGGGCTGGCACGCGGCGGCCGTGTACTGCATGGACGTCCAGTTCGCGGCGGACCCGGCCAAGTTTGTGGGCGGCTGCCTGGCGGCGCTGGGCGCCATGGTACAGCTGGAGCTGCCGCACGTCAACGTGATGACCAAGGTGGACCTGCTGCCGCCCGACGGGCGGGGCGCGCTGGACCGGTTTTTGGTCCCAGACGGGAGGGAGCTGGCGGCCGACCTGGCGGCCCGGCGGGCGGCCCGGGGCGGGTGCGGGGTCGGGGGGCCTGTCGCCGCTGCCCGCCTGGATTCCGCGGTCTGCCGCCTGCTGGATGACTGGTCCATGCTCGCCTTCGTGCCGCTGGACCGGGCGGCCGGGTCGCGCCCGCGCGAGGCAAGGGGTGGTGGTGGGGATGGGGGCGGCCCAGAAACCTCGGGCGAGGAGGGCGAGGAGGGCGAGGAGGGCGAGGAGGGCGAGGGCGAGGGCATCGCCGCCGTCCTGGCCGCCGTCGACAATGCCATCCAGTGGGGCGAGGACGCGGAAGTCCGCATCCGGGACATCGAGGGCATTGACGACGGGGCGGGCATGGAGGACAACCTCTGAGCGTTTTTCTTTTTCGCTCCACCGGGAGTGCAGGTCTTAGGTTTTTCACACACACACACGCCCGCCCGCCTATTCTCGCTCTCTCTCGCTCGACTTCTCGTCGCCCCACATTCATCACTCTCTCTAACACATCCTCGCTTCAAAGGCCCTCCGGCAAGCCCGTCACCGCCACCATTTCCACCACTTCCGCCCCACCGCCATCGCCACCCACCGTCCAGGCCACCCGCAGGCGCAGGGCCAGCGGTTTGGCCCCGTGCGCGGTGTTGGTGATGATCAGGGCCTGGGTGATGGGCGGGGCGCCCCGTGCCAGTGCCGAGCCGGAGGCGGGGCCCAGCGCCAGGCGGGCGTACTTGGGGACGGCGGCCTGCAGGGAGACACCCGTGAGCAGCGGGGGCGCGCCCGCGCCGCCGGACAGGGTCAGCGTCGCGGCGACGGCCGTGTCGGGCGAGCCAGGGCCGGCCGGCTTGTTGAAGGCCAGGGAGACGGCCAGGGGTGCGCCCGGGGACATGGCGGGCGTGGCAGCGTGGGAAATGGTGGCGGCGGGCGCGGGAGGGACGGGAGCAGGAGTGACCGCCGGCTCAGGCACCACGAGTGGAGGCGCGGCGGGCGCGGCAACAGGCTCGGCCGCCGCAAACAGGTCTGCCGGCAGGGGCGGCGGCACGCCCGGCGCCGCCACCGCCACCGGCGCGGCAGGCTCGGAGCTGGTCAGGCTCAAGCTCGCAAACGGGTCGCCCCCGCCGATACCACCGCCTGCGCCCGGCGGCGGCGCCGCGATGGCCGCGGCCGTCGCGGCGCTGTCGTCGAGGGCCAGGAGGTCGCCCAGCAGGTCGGCCTCCGCCTCCCCCGCCGCCGCGGCAGGCGCCGCGGCGGCGCCCGCCTGCTCGCCGCCCCCGCCCATGGTCGCCCGCGCATACGCAGCCAGGTCCAGGGGCGGGATGCGTTCCAGGACCGCGGCGGCCAAAGCAGGCGCGGCGCCCGCCGGCGCGGCCAGCGCGGCAAGCGGGTCGGCGCCCGCCCCTCCCGCCCCCCCACCGCTCCCACCGCCCAGCAAGGCCCCAAGCTCGACCGCCCGGGCCTGGACTTCCGGGTCGGCATCGCTGGCAAGCAGGGCCTCATCGGCCAGGACGCGGGAGGTGGCGCCCCCATCGCCAGCCGCCCGGGCGGCGAGCTTGGCGAGGGCCGTCAGCGCAAGCGCGCGCGCGTCGACCGCGCCGTCCGCCCGCGCCCGGGGCCCGCCCGCCGCGAGGGCGGGGCCCTTGGGGCCGTCAGGGAGTAACACAGCGGCAGGGAGGTCGACCGGCGCCAGCACGCATGCCACGGCAGCGGGGGCGGCCGTCACCCGCTCCAGGGCGGCCGCCAGGGCGGCCGCGGTCAGGGGCGGGGACGGCGGGGCCTCGCCCGGCAGCAGGCTGGGGGGCGGGGAGGCGATCAAGAGGTCCGCCCACTCGCCGACCGCCCACACCGCCGCGCCCAGCAGGGGCGGGGGGGGCAGAGGGGTGGCCGCGACAGAGGGGGCGGCGGTGGTGCCCGGGCCGGCGCCCTCTCCACCCCGGAGCTCGCGCAGGAAGGCGCGGGCCGCGTAGGCTTGCAGGCCGGGGCAGTTGGAGAGCATGACCAGCAGCCCCCGCGCGACGGCCGGCGCCACGTCCGCCCCCGGCGCCCGCATGACCGCCACCAGGGCGTCAAACCGCCACCGGGCGTCCGGGGCGTGGCGGGCGGCCAAGCCGGCCAGGCGGGCCGCGAGCTCCGGGCGGAAGGCCGGGTCGGCGAGGGGGAGGTAGCCTGTCAGCTCCCTGGTCAGGGCGACCACGTTGGCCGGCCCCACCAGCGCGCACACCAGGGCCAGCGCCCGGCGCCGGATGGAGGGGTCCCCATCCCGGACGCAGGCGACCACCGTGGCCCGGTGGCGCTGGACGGACGCCGGGTCGGTGGCCGCGACGGCGGCCAGGGCGTCCAGGGCCACGTAGCGGAGGTTGCCATCCTTGGAGGCCAGGAAACGGCCAAGGATGCCGACGGCCAGGGCCCGCAAGCCCGACGCCGCGGGGCCGCCGCCGGCAGCATCCGCGCCATCGCCACCACTGCCATCGCGACCTGTTATGCCGGGCGCGAGGGCGGTGCGGACGGCCTCCAGGAGGACGGCGGCGGCGGCGGTCGCGCCAGGGCCGCCGCGCGAGGGGTCGGGCGTCGCTGCCGCGACAGCCGTCAGCGCGTCAGCGACCGCGTCCGCGTCTGCCGGGGCCAGCCCGCCCGGCGCCGCCGTCGCCAGCTCGCGCAGTAGGCGCAGGGCCGCCACCTGGAGCCAGGGGTCGCACACGCCGCCGACGTCGTGGTCGGGCGAGGCGCCCCCGCCCGCACCGGCGAGCGAGCGGACGAGCCTGGTGAGTGGGCCCGGCAGGGAGGCCGCGCACGCCGCCGCGGCCGCCGGGTCGGCCGCGACGACGGCGGAACCCAGCCCCGCCGCCGCCAGCAGGACGCCGTGCGTGCGATCCGTGGTCAGCAGGGCCGCGGGCCGGTCGGCAAAGAGCTCCACCAGCTCCGGGCACCGGGCGACGACCCGGGCGCCGCACGCCGCGGCTTTCTTGCGCACGGCCGCGCTCGTCGGGCACCCGCTCAGGCGGGCCACTTCGGGGGCCAGGTCCCGCAGCATGGCCGCCGAGCCCACCGCCGCCAGCGCGCTCAGGGCCACGCCCACAATGCCCGGGTCCCGGGACCCCAGGTCGGCCTTCAGGGAGTTGGTCACCAGCATCAACACCTCCGCCCGCTCGTCCAGCAGCACGCCCAGGCCCAGGTAGCCCAGCCGCTTCTGGCCCAGCCCGGGGCTGGCGATGAGCTTGAGGGCCTCCATCTGGCCGAAGTGGGTGGGGTAGCCTAGCATGTGCATGTACATGAGCTTGGCCACGTTGCGGTGGCGGAACATGGTTTCCTGTTGAAGGAAAAAGGACGAGAGGGAGCGAGCAGGCGAGCAGTGGATGAGGAAAAAAACTGTCGCCTCTCTGCGTCATTCCACGCGTCCTCCCGCCCAGGTGCGCGCTGCTAGTGCGACGCCTCACCCCGCCGGCACCAGCTCTGCTTCCATTCTCCTTTTACCTGCTCCCTGAACGCCGCTCTTAGCTCGGCCGCTTCCTTGGCGATCACGTCGCGCTCCTCCTGGGCCGTCTTGCACGCCCGCACCAGCTTGATGAGGTCCCTGGAAAAGTTGGCGCGCGTATGGCGCGTGGGTGAGTGGTCATGCACGTGTGCGAGGCGGGGAGTGAAAGGACGTGGGGCGGGCGTGGGGAGCGTAGGAGAGCAAGCAGGGCGTGTTCAATGGGGGCGGGCGCATTTTCGGGCACGCACGCCTCTGTCGCCCCATTGCCCGCACAGGCAAACTCACCGGAGGCGGATGGACATGGTGGCACGGTGTGTGTGTCAGGTGTGCATACGCTGAGGTGGACAGGAGGACGCGCCGCAAGAGAGACGAAAGAGAGAGACTCTCTGTCCCCCGCCGAGCGTCTTTTCAATAATCGTTGCCTCCACTTTTTCTTTTCTTCCATCATCAGCAACACCCCTGTTACGTCTCTCTCTCTCTCTCTCCTTCTCTCAGTCCAGCGGCTTCAGGGTCGGGTCCCGGAACCGGTTGTACACGCGCTCAATGTCGGTGACGCACTCCTCCGACAGGTCCACCGAAAAGGCGCCCAGGTTTTCTTTCAGCTGGTCCAGGGAGGTCGCACCGATGATGGTGGACGCGACGTTCCACCGCCCCGCGCACCAGGCCAAGGCCAGCTGGGTCGGGCTGAGGCCGTGCTTTTCCGCGACGGCCACGTACTCCGCCACCGCCTGCCGGGCCAGGGATTTGTTGTAGCGGCTCATGTAACCCTCAAACAGGTTGAGGCGGGCGGCGGGTGGGGCGACTCCTGAGACGTACTTGCCCGACAGTGTCCCGCCTGCGAGCGGGCTGTACGCGAGCAAGCCCACGCCCACCGCGGCGCATGTCTCCGCTAGGTCCGTCTCATAGGCGGACCGGACGAGCAGGGAGTAGGAGTTTTGGGTGGAGATGATCTTGGGGCCCGCCCCCGCCGCGGCCGCCTGGGCGAAGCGCATGACGCCATAGCTCGTCTCATTGGAGACGCCCAAATGGCGCACCTTGCCCGCATCCACCAGCTTCTGGAAAGCGCCTAGCTGGTCTTCAAATGACACGGTATCTTCTCGCTTGTGGATGGAAGGGTCGTACGATCCGGACCCAAACAGTGGCAGCGGGCGGGAGGGCCAGTGAATCTGGATCAAGTCGACATGGTCGACGCCCAGGCGGGCGAGCGAGGCTTCCACGGACGACGCGATTTGAGTGGGGGTCAGGTTGGTCTTCTCCCCGCCCTCGCGCAGGTAGGAAATACCGTAGCCAGCCACCTTGGTGCAGATGACGGTCTTGGACCGGTCACGCCCCTTCAGCCAGGACGAAATGTACCGGTCCGTCGCGCCCGCAGTCTCGGCTTTGGGAGGCACGGGGTAGAGTTCGGCCGTGTCGATCGTGTTGACGCCCGCGTCCGCCGCGAAGGATAGCTGAGCGTGGGCTTCGGCCTCCGTGTTTTGTTGGCCCCAAGTCATGGTGCCCAGGGTGCAGGCTGTGTGATTGGAGGAGGAGGAAGAGGAAGGGCCAAGTAGAGAGAAAGAGGGAGTCGAGAAAGGTTGGAGAAGTGAGAGAAAGGTTGGAAAGTTGGAAGCGGGCTGCGCGCAGCTCGCGCCTCTGGCTCCTCTTTTTCACCCGCACGCACATGAAACCATCAGGTCCGAATCCCCAAGCTTGCGCTGATGGGCTGCGCCCAAGCCTTTCACTGAGCCACCCGACGGGGTCGGCCCCGGGAATGCGGCAACGCCGACGCGGCGCGGGCTACGCGATGTCCGGGTCGGCCGCTGAGACGCCGGCAGCACGGTGCTGCGCGTGCTGGCGGACCGAGCACGCGTCGACGCTCCGATAGCAGCCAGGCCCGTGGCTAGGGCATGCGTAGCCATGATGGGGGCCATGATCGGGAAGAGCGCGGATCAGAAGGGTCGCGTGCGTGGGGCTAGTAAAATAGAGGGGAAGCGCCGATTGAAATGAACGTTGTGTCCTACCTCTCACACACCCAGACCTCCACACCCCGGCCGACCGCGCCAGCCCTCCCGCCCACCCCCTGTCGCATCCCGGGCCCAACTTTCTTTTCCTTGGCCCAACGCAAGAAGGGTGGGGCCCACCCCGCCCGTCTTGCACGCCCCCAAAATGGCCAGGATGGATGGGGCAGGGTCGACGCACGCCAAGCCCGCATACGCAGACGCCAGGCCTGACGCGGCCTCCAGCGCACCGGAGCCCTCGCCCGCCGGGTCGGCAGCCGCCGCGGCCGCGCACGCGCGCAGGGCGGTGCGGACGGTGGAGGCGAGGGCGCGGAATGCGTCGCCGCCATCGTCGTCGCCGCCGCCGCAGCTGTTGCTTTGAGCCTGCACCACTGCCGGCACCGCGCACAGGAGGGCCAGGCCAGCGGCGGCTGGGGTCCTTGGGTGTGTGGGAGGAGCAGCCTCTCCGCCACACCCGCCGCCCACCCCACCCACGCACGCCACCAAGGCCGGCAGGGCGGCCGCCACCCGGTCCGCTTCCTCGGGGGCCCAGGCAGGGGCATCCAGGGACAGCGCCTGCAGGAAGGCGCCCCACCGGGCGGCGTGCGAGGCGGCCGCGCCGGCCTGCGCCAGGGCGGACGCCAGCAGGCGCGGGGCGGGCGTGCCCCCACGTTGCACGGCTGCGCGGGCAAGGGCGTCGCGGGCCAGGGCGGCCAAGTCGTGCGGGGGGGGGGCCACCAGCGAGGGCGGTAGGCTGCCCTCACCATCATCACCATCCCCTTCAGGAACCACCGGCAGGCGGGCCCGCCAGGGCAGGGCCCGCACGGCCGGCGGCAGGCAGCCGCCGAGGAGGCGGGCCGCGTCGGCCGCGGTCGCGGCGGCCAGGGCGGCTGTGGCGGGTGGGGGCGCATCGCACGCACGGGGGCCGTACCGCAGGGCGGCCAGCTGGAGCAGGGAGGGCAGGCAGGCGGCGGCCGCGGCCCGCAGGCTGGCGGGCGGGGGTGGCGAGGCAGAAACGGCAGCAGCGGCCAGGAGGCGGCGCCCCAGGCGCAGGGCTGCGTCCGCTGCGGCGGGCGGTGGGAGCGGGCGGAGGTCACTGCCGCCGCCCTCCTCGCCCTCGTCCAGCCACGCCCCGACCGCCCGGCTGACGGCCACCTGGAACAGTGCGCCCGGGTCGAGGGGCGGGCCGGCGCCGTCGTCCAGGCCAGACACCGCCAGGGCGGACGCAAGGGCGACCCAGGCAGCAGCCCGGGGTCCGGTCCAGGGAGGAGGGCCACGGCCTCCTCCCTCCTCCTCATCGCCGCCCGCGGGCGGGGCGGTCGCCACCAGGGTCAGCAGGGCCGGGTGGGCCGCGCTAGGCAATGCCTTCCACGCCCACAGCAGGGGCCCGGCATCCCGGATGGCAGCCGCGGCCGCGGGGGCGGCCGCGCGGTCGGTGAGGCCAGCGGCGAGCAGTGCTGCCAGCGCGCCCCCGCCATCCACAAGCGCCGCCGCGGCGGCGGCCGAGGCCAACGCGGACGCACCCGCCGCATCGCCCGCGCCGCACATGTTGGCTGCAGTGGCCAGGGCGGACAGGGCGGCCGCGCGGGCGCGGCGCGTGCAGGGAGGCGGCGGCGTTGAGGGCGGGCCGCCCACTGCGGCCAGGGCGGCCGCCCGGGCAGCCGCCGAGGGCTCGGCGCCCGCCGCGGCGACAGCCAGCTCGGCGGCGGCGGCACCCACCGCACCGTGCGAGCGCCTCCAACCCAGCAAGCTGGCCGCCGCGGCAATGCGGGCGGGCGCGTGCGGGTGGGCGCCGCCCGGGGCGGCCTCCAAGGCGGGCCACGCAACACGGGGCGGCCCCGCGCCGGGCAGGGCGTCCACAAGCGCCGCCGCCGTCAGGGCGACCGATGGGGTGGGGAGGGGGGCAGTGCACGGCGGGGGTAGTGCGTGCCCCGTTCCTGGCGCTAGCATGGCCCGCCACAGCGTGGCTGGAGTGTCGGTGGGCGGAGGAGGAGGCGGGGGAGCAACCTCACTCACAGTTCCGACCACGCCTCCAATCGCCAGGCGGGCCCGCAGCTGGCAGGCCGGGCCCCAGGCGGCGGGGCCAAGAGGAGAGGCGGCTGACCCGCCAGACACGGCTGCCTCCAGGGCAGCGGCCAGGGCGGGGAGAGAGCTGGTGGAAGGTGGTGAAGCGGGCTGCGGTGGCGGCGCCGCCAGGAGGAGGGCGTCGAGCGCTGCCGCGAGGTGGGGTGGGGCAGCCGCCCCTCCTCCACCGCCGCGGCCCTGCAGCAGCCAGGCTGCCACGCTGCGGGCGGCTGCGTCCGTGACGGCGTGGACTGCCTCAGCCTCGACCTCGCCTGCCCGCCCTATGAAGGCAGTCAGGGCTGCGGCGGCGGCCGCATCCCCAGCCCCGCCGTCGGCCGCCGCGGTCTGCAGCACCGCCACCACCAGGCGGGCGAGGGTGGGCGCCGGCCAGGCCGCGACGAGCGCTGCTGCTTCGCCCGGCCCTCCCCTCACAACCAGGGACGCGCCGGCGGGTTGCTCCCATCCCAGCCCGTCCACCAGGGCGGCGTAGGCGAGGGTGGGCAAGGAAGCGGCCGCGGCCGGGCCGAAGCGCCAGTCATCATCAGGCCCAACCACATCGCCGCCATCACCCGCCAAGCGGCCGCCGCCGCCGCCAACCCCGCCCCGCTCGCGTGTGCGCCACCAGGCACGCCAGGCAGAGGCCAGGAGCTCGTGCCCCAGGGCCTCGGTCCACCGGGCTTGCGTTGTGGCAGGTGCGGCAAGGGCAGCAGCAGTGACACCCGCCCCGGTGCTGCGGGTCGAGGCTGCCCCGCCGCTCGCTGCTCGTACTGCCGCCGCCGCATCTGCCGCCAAAGCCGGCGTAACCGGCGTGCCAGCGCCCGCCCTACCCTCACTCACAGCTGCCAGGACTGGAGCCAACGCCGCCTGCAGGGCGACCAGGCGGCTGGGGCGGTCCCCACGGCGGGGCAGGGCGGCCAGCGCGGCCGCGAGCTCAGACGCGGCGTCGGTGCGGGCCGCCCATGTCGGCGTGCTCGTTGTGCACCGGCTGCTGGAGACGACCATTGTTCGAAGCGCGCTCCTGTTGCACTCACTCGCTTCCTCGCTGTCTTTCAGTCTGCCCGGCGATGGCGTGTGGCCCGGCGGGTGGCGGCCGCGGCCGGCGGCGCTCCACGGCCCCAGTAGTGCAAGAGGTGGCGGGGCAAGACGTACAGTAGGGCGAACGCGAGCAGGGCGACGAGCACGAAATCGCTTGGTGCGAGGGCGATGACGGCGTCTGCAGGGGAGGGCATGCTCGTGTGTCTGTGGGGGGGGGGGGGAGGAGACGTTCGTGGTGTGTACGGCTAGGTTTCATAGTAACATCATCATCTCTTTTCCCATCCGCCCCCACACGACACACGCGCGACACACACGGCACACATGGCCGCCGCCCTGCCTGTGTGCGCTCGCACCTCTGCCACTCGACGTGCCTCACACGTTGCGCCTGTCATGAGCGGCCCCACTCCCCGACCACCAATCGCAGCCAGGGCCGCTGAAGCGGCCGACACGCCATCCTCATCCTCCGTCGACGCCACCCTCAACACGCGCGTCGCTGCCCTGCGCCCGTCCAAGACCATGGCCCTGACTGACTTGGCCCGCAGCCTCCGCGAGGGCGGGGCGGACATAATCGGCCTGGCCGCTGGCGAGCCGGACTTTGACACGCCCGCCGCGGTCGTGGAGGCCGGCGTGGAAGCATTGCGGTGAGTGCATGAGCGCGCTTTTGGTGGGACGGTCAATGCGCAGGGATGTAGAGCAGAAGGTGGAGCATCGATCAGTGTGAGTGCGCTGCCCAGGCGATGGGTGGAAGCTGGCGGAGCCGGCTGCGGCGCAAATTGGCAAACTCCTCACAAACTCCGTCCCCCCCCCCACCCCACCCACCCCGCAACCCAAGCACCGGCATCACCCGCTACACCCCCAACACGGGCACCGCATCGCTCCGGGCCGCCATCGCCGCCAAGCTGGCCTCCGAGAACGGGCTCACCCAGTACGCCCCGGGCGACGTCGTCGTCTCCAATGGGGCCAAGCAAGCCATTTGGCAGGCCCTCCTGGCGGCGTGCAACCCGGGCGACCACGTCCTCATCCCGGCGCCGTACTGGGTGTCCTACCCGGAGATGGCCCGCCTGGCGGGGGCGGAGCCGGTGGTGCTGCCCTCCACCGCGGAGGGCGGCTTCCTACTGACGCCAGAGGTTTTGAAGGCCGCCATCACTCCGGCCTCTCGGCTGCTGATCCTGTGCACGCCCTCCAACCCGTCGGGCGCGGTCTATTCAAAGCCCCAACTGGAAGCGCTGGCGGCCGTCATTGCCCCCCACCCGCGCCTCCTGGTCCTGTCCGACGAGATTTACGAGTACATAGTCTATCCGCCAGCACAGCACGTGTCCTTTGGGAGCCTGCCCGGGATGGCGGGGCGGACGCTGACGGTCAATGGTTTTTCGAAAGCCTATGCAATGACGGGGTGGCGCCTCGGCTACCTGGCCGCGCCGCCTCCCTACGCGGCCGCCGCGGCCGTCATCCAGTCCCAGTCCACGTCTGGAGCGTCCTCCATTGCCCAGCACGCGGGGCTGGCGGCCCTTGAGAAGCTGGGCCCCCACGGCGGCGCGCCCGTCGCTGAGATGGTGGCCGCCTTCCAGGCACGCCGCGATTTCGTGTGCGCCCGCCTGCGCGCGCTGCCGGGCGTCCGCCTGCCTTCCGACCCGGCGGGCGCATTTTATGCGCTGTTTGACGTGTCGGCTCTGGTGGGGTCGGGAGCGGCGGCAAAGGGCTTTGGGCCCGTGCCGGACGTGGACGCGCTGTGTCGCTATTTTGTGGAGAGCGCGGGTGTGGCGCTGGTGCCGGGCGACGCGTTTGGGGCGCCCAACTGCGTGCGGCTGTCATATGCGGCGGGGCTAGAGACGCTGGGGGCGGCGCTGGACAGGCTGGAGAAGGCGTTGGGGAAGGAGGTGTACACGCCGGCAGGAGCTGCAGGGAAATGATTGTGAAAATGATTGTGGTGGTTGTGTTCTTTGAAAAAAAAGGAAGAAGTGCAAGCACAGCGTCGACGAGAGTGTCCCAGCAAAATGCGTGCGCCAGGGTTGACGGCTGGGCCCAGGCGCCCACCTACTACTACTAAAGGCACACACATATATTCCGTCATCGTCTGCTTGGCGGCGGGCGCGCCCCAAAAGACCTCACCGCCCCCTCCGGGAATCGGGGCGCACGCGGCGCGACGGCTCGCCGGCCGCGTCCAGCAACGACCTCGCCCCAGCCCGGACCTCTCCTCCGAGCTCGCCTGCCCTCACTTTGGCACGTGCGCTGGGTGCACCTTGCAGGCCGACCTGGCCAACCCGCCCGCCCGGGCCGCCGCGGCCGCCTGGTTCGCGGGCCAGGGCTTCCCCTTGCCGCCTCCAGGGCCGGCCACCCCCTCCCCCCACGGCTGGCGCACCCGCGCGCGCCTGGCCGTCCGGCGGCCGTCCTCGCCCTGGTGGGATGCCCGGCCGTCCATCGGCCTGTTCGCGGCGGGCACGCACGTGGTGGTGGACATCGTCGGGGCTGCCGGGGCGGCGGGGCAGCCGGCGTCGCCGTCGCCTCCAACCCCTGCTGCAACCACACCGGCCAACACGCCCTGCCCCGCGCACCACCCCCGCCTCAACGCGGCGGCGGCCGCGGTCGCGACGGCGGCTGCCTCCCTGTCTACCGCCATCTTCGCGGACGCGGACAATGGCCGGTCCCTGTCGGCCAAGGACAAGAAGAAGAAGAAAAAGAGGGATGGACGGGCGGCGGCGGCTGCGGCCGCGGCGGCGGCCCAGGGCGGCGGCTCTGCCCCTCCCCCGCCCGCAGCTGAGGGACCCCCCCCCTTCAATCCGGGACTCCGCTACCTCCAGCTCACCGTGGTCGCGCCCAGCGCGGAGGCCGCCCTGGCCCGCCCGCCCCACGCCGACCCGGAGGCGGCCATTCAGCTGGTGCTGGTGTGGGGTGGGGCGGCTGGGGGCGACGACGGCGGGCAGGCCGGCCCGCGGGCGCTGGCGGCGGCGCTCTGGGCGTCGCACGGCCCGGCCTCCTCGCCCACCCCGCTCCTCCACTCCATCGCCATCAACTACCAGCCCGACACCGGGAACGCGATCATGGGTGCGGCGTGGGAGGCGGTCGCTGGCGACCCGGCCGCCGCCTGGCAGGTCGCGGGCGGCGCGGCCGTGTCCACGCCGCCCGCCGCCTTTTGCCAGGCCAGCCCGGCCGCCTTTGGGCGCCTGCTGGGGTCGGCGGGGGAGCTGCTGGACGGGGCGTTGGGCCGGCATGCTGCTGCCGGCACGCCACCCGCGCCCATCACCCTGGCCGACCTGTTTGCCGGGTCGGGCGCGGTCGGGCTGGCACTGGCGGCACGCGGGCTGGGGGCAGGCACGGCGCGCGCGCACGTCGCGGCCGTCCGGGCGGTCGACGTAAACGCGGCGGGCGGGCCCGCCCTGGCCGCCGGGGCGGCCGCCCTGGCCGCCCGGTGGGCTGCAGAAGCGCCGGGCACGCCCCCACCATCATTCCAGTTTGTGGCGGCCGCGGCGGGCGAGGCGCCGGGGGACTGGCTGGCCGGCGCGGACGCGGCCGTGGTGGACCCGCCCCGCAAGGGCCTCGACCCCGCCCTGTTGGCGGAACTCGTGGGTGACCACCCGCCGCCCGCCCTGCGCGCGCTGCTATACGTGGCCTGCCATTTTTCGTCCCTGAAGAGGGACGGCGACGCCCTGATCGCGTCCGGCAAGTGGCGGCTGGGCGGCGGGGCGTTAGAGGTCCTGTTTTGGGGGGCGGACGCGGTCGAGGCCGTGGCCGTGTTTGAGAGGGTGTGAATGCTCCCTGGCAGCAAGTGGAGAGGTCTCAATTTGAGTGAGGGGCGGTGTTTGTTTGTTTAATTCCACTTGGCAACTCGCTTTTTCTATTAAGGCCAGGCGCGGGCACGCCCGCGTTTCCGGTGCTGGCATAGGTTTTTTTTTCGGTCTCTCTGTCCCAGGGGTGGCTGACTGGCTGCCTCTCTCACAAAACAAGGCGCAACGCGCAAACAAAAGAACACACTTCACACTTAAACTGGCTATTGGGGAGGGGGGGGGGGGGGACGAAGGCATCCAGCCTCCGAAAAATGGGGACACAACGCGCGGTCGCAGTCGCGCGCCTCTCCGTTGGACCGTTGCATCAGTGGCGGCCCTCTCTTTATCACACCACAGGTGCGCCCACCATCTTGACCTGGCGCACGGGCGCGGTCAGCTGCGCCGCGAGCAGGCCGACGACGGCAGCCGCCTCCTCCCTCTGCTCTACGCTCACCCGGGCCAGGCGGGAGGAGAGCAGGGACCGGCCCGCCGCCTCCGCGGCCGCCGCGGCGGGCACGGGCACGGGCGGCGGGCGGGGCGGCCGGCCAGCCAGGGCGGCGGGGGTGGGCGGGGGGGCGGCGGGCACGGCGGCCCACGAGTAGCGCCCAGACATGCCCAGCGCGGCGGGCGGCGTCGCCGCGGCGCAGGGGAGCGGCGACCCGGGCGGCGAGACGGCCGCGGCCGCGTCGCAGCAGCCCAGAGCGCACGGCCCGGGCGACATAGGCGGGGAGGCGCCGGTCGCCAGGGGCGGGGTGGATGGGTGGTGGGCGGCGGTGGCGGCGGGCTGGCCGGGCGCCGGCCCGTCGAGCCACGCGGACGGACGCCACTTGCTCAGCAGGGCCCGGGCCGACCGCCAGGGCGGCAGGGAGACCCCCGCGTCGGCGAAGCAGGCCTCCAGGGCCGCGCCCAGGGCCGCAACCAGGGCCTCCAGGCGGGGGGCCGGGCCGACCCAGGTGGCGGGGAGGCGGGCGGCCAGGGCGGCAAAGGCCGGCGGCGCGTTGCGGACGGCAAACGCGTCGCCAAAGGCGGCGTCGACGACCAGTTCTGCTGCGCCTGCGCCGCCGCCGCCGCCGCCGCCGCCGCCGACGTGCACGACCACAAAGGCGTGGCGCAAGTGCTCAAAGACGGCCTTGCCCTTGACGGAGGGCGGGGCCGGCAGCGCGTCGCGCGTGCGGGCGGCCCACCCGGCCTTGGCCAGCGCGCGCGCGACCGCGCGGGCGCAGGGGCCGGCGGACGACGCGGCGCCCTCCGCGTCCGCCCGGAGGCGGCGCTCCAGGGCGGAGGTGGGTGGGGCCAGGGCAGCGGCCAGCGTGGACGCGGCGGCGGCGAGGGCGGCGGCCGCGGACGGGCCGGGCGGGGGCGGGAGGCGGGCCGGGGCAGAGAGGTCGTCCTTGGGAATGAGGGGTGTGAGAGTGAAAAAGTGAGAGGGAGAAAAGAGGGGTGAGAGCAAAAAGGGGGGTGGGGTGAGATGCGCTGGCTGCTTAAATTCCACACAGGCCCCCCCCCTCGCATCGAGCCGTTGGAGGGGGGGGGTGGCGTGGCAGGGGTGTGTGTGGCGTGTGTGCGGCTTAGGGTCAGGGTCAGGAGAGTGCACCTCGCACGCGCTCTTGGAGAGCTACCATGAGCGAGCTTTCTCTTCTGGAAGCCGCCGCCCCCTCCCGCGCGGGCGGTGCGCGCGCACCCCCTCACCGCCCTCTCACCCCCATCTTGCCGTCTGGGCCTTGCCCTTCATCGCTCGGCGAGCAGGGGCGCGGGCCCGGAGCCCCGGTTCCAGGGCGTGCGCGTGTTTTGGACAACGGAGGTTTGTGCTTCCGTCGTTTGTGCTTCTCTCTCTCCCGCCCCACGCCCACACCACGCCCGCCCCACACCCCCGTGCACCCAAACCTGATGCCCCGGCGATCGGCAAGTGTAATGCACTCACCTCCATGATAAAGACGCCCACACCCGGCGTGCCGTTGAAGGTGGGGAGGGCGTTGGAGGGGATGCCCACGCACGGCCAGGTCCCATGGCTGCGCGCGCTGAGCGGCGTGAGCTGCAGCGCCAGGGCGGCGGCGGGGTGGACCGCGGGCGTGGTCCGGACGGTCGACAGGCTTGGCCTTGAAGCCGTGTGTGCGGCCGGGTGGCCGGGGCCGCCGCGTTGCGGGGTTGGAGGGCGGGACATTTTTTGTGGAGGCGTGGTGTGCTTCCCCTTGGAATGAATGTGGCTTGTGGCATCAAACGACGAACCACCTCAGCCCCCCTAGCCTCCCTTTTTTTTTCTCTCTATGGACTGGCGCGTGGGGGTGGG
>Ga0315287_10000416_pt1 | contig 37091 bp, 31 predicted proteins | sample YL17G11_0_MG_FD_205037 | JGI IMG/M metagenome (GOLD analysis project Ga0315287, IMG submission 205037) | Sediment microbial communities from Yellowstone Lake, YNP, Wyoming, USA - YL17G11_0 | ecosystem: Environmental > Aquatic > Freshwater > Lake > Sediment | place: USA: Wyoming | collected...
CCGGCCGCCCCGGCGCCGGCCCCCCCCCGCGCCCCCCCCCCCGCCCCCGCCGGCCCGCCGGTAGGTGAATCAGGCAGCGGTGAAGGGGTGAACAGGTAGCGTGTCATAGATTACACAACGGGGCGTGAACGGGGCCCGGGGGCCCGTCCATCCATTCATCCATTCCATCGGGAGGTTGGGAGGTTGATGGAACTGTGAACACTGTGGCGATTGACGAGACAGCCGAACTCTCGCGCTGGGACTAGTACGAGGCGCGTTCGGCGCCCGTTGCTGCCCGCGTGACCCACCCCTCGGCCCACCCGCGTGACCCACCCCTCGCCCACCAATCATGCACAAGGCGTACATCCACATTGAGGCGGGCGTAGCCGGCCCCGGCGCACCCGCACACACGACCATCGTGCGCGGTGGCGGACAGGTCGGCGCCGCTTTGACCAGTTTTTGTGCCTCTTTCGAAGCCCGCTATGGCTTGACACTGGACGCGGCCGGCCTGACCGCTCAAATAGGGTGGCCTGATGGGCAGGAAATTCCAATGGATGCCAGCCTGAGAGACGTCTCACCCACGGGCGGCGATGTGTGGACGGTGATGAAAACGCGTGCGCCGGCGCCACAACCCGGCGACCCGGGCAACGCGGCCGTCATCCTCGCCCGCGCCGAGGCGGCCGCGTCCGCGGGGCGCCTAGCCAGTGCATCATCCCTGTACGACGCCCTTGTGATGGCTGCGCCTACCCATTTGGGCGCCCTCCTGGGCCGCGCCCGCCTGTGGGGCCGGGCGGGCGCCTGGGCGCAGGCTTTGCCAGCTGCGAAAGCTGCCGCAGCGGCACACCCAGCTGACCCGCCCGCCCGCACCTTCCTGGGCGACTGCCTGTACGAGACCGGGGATCTAGAGGGCGCGCTCTTCGCGTATGATGCGGCCCTCAACGGGGCGGGCGGCGACACGGCCGTCCACGCGGCAGCGCGGGCAGGGGTCGCGGACACCCTGGTTGCCCAGCGCGCACGGGTAGCCGCGAGGCTGGACCCGGCCACCCCGTCTACCACGGCCGCCCTGCTGGCCGCGCACGACACGGCCAAGGGTGGCGTAGAAGCGGCGCTGACCGCGGACGGCACGTCCGCCCGCGCCCTGGTCGCCTACGCCCGCCTGGCGCGGTCTGTGCCCGGCGATTTAGCTGTGCCTGGTGTGGGCGGCCCGACTGCGGCTGCCCGGGCCCTCTTACGCGCCCTCGCCTCCCACCCCCGAAATGACGCCGCCCAGCGAGCTCTGGCAGACCTAGTGACCCAGGACCCCGGTGGAGAGGCCGCCCTGTGGGCCGAACTGGGCGCCCTGGGCGTCCGCTCGGCCGGCACCCCCACCACCACCACCACCGCCCCTGCAGGCGAGGCCGACGCGGCTGCCCTCGCTTTCCTGGCGTCCTGCCTGAAAGCCCACGGCGCGGCGGCCGTGTCCCAGCGCTTCTCGATCGCCGCCGCGGCGGCGGCGCCGTTGTCGGCCCTGTACGCCCTGGCGTCCTCCCAGACGGCCGAGCTGTGGGGCGACCCGGCCGCGCCGGCGGCGGGCGTGGCCGCCTGGTGCGGCCGGTGGACGGCTGACCCGGCCGCCGCCGCTGCCGCACCGCCCGTGCTGGTGACCGCCATGGCCGGCATCGGGGATGCGTGCAGGGGCCTGCCGCCCCGGCCCGTGCAGCGTGGCGACAAGGCGAGCGCCCTGGGCTGGCTGGCGTCGGACACGTGGACGGGCGGTGAGGGGGGTGGACGACAGCGGCCGCTCCCGCCATCACCCCCCCCCGCCCAGTCCGCGGTCGCCTTCACCGACGCGCACCTGGACGCCATCGCCCTGGCATGCACCGCCCTGCGCGTCCTGTACTGCGGGGGTGCGCTGGCACGGGCGGCGGCCGCGTCGGCCGCCCTGGCCGCCGTCCGGGAGTGCGCCGCCCCGCCCCTGCACGCGGGGCGGGCGCGGAATGAGGACGCCTTCGCCGCCTGCGTCGCGGCGCTGCTGACTGAGGGGGCGTCGCCGGAGAGGCCGGTACTGCTCGAAAGTGAGGGTGTGCCTGCCGTCAGCCCTGTATTCCTGCTGGGCGACTCGCACACGCTGCCCTTAGCCTGGAGGAAAGTGGGCCCGCCCGCCTCGCCCCGCCTGACTATCCCCCTCCTGGTCACGGGCTTGAAGGTCTGGGACCTCCGCCCGGGCGGTGTCTTCTTCCCGCGGGCTGGCTGGGATGCGGCAGTGGCGGGTCTGCCGGATGGGGCGACCATCATCACCCTGGTCGGCGAGATCGACGCCCGCGAAGGCTTGTTGCTGGCCATCGAGAAATTAAAGTACCCAACGCTCGATGCGGCCACTGCCGCGGCAGCGGCCGCCTATGGGTGCGCCCTGCAGGCGTTGGTAGACGACGCCCGGGCCTTCCGCGTCGCGGTCCACCCGGTCCCGCCCGTCCTGGATGAGACCCGGCACGTGGTGCGCGCCCTGAACGCGGCCATGAAGGCAGAGGTCGGGAGGTTGGCTCGTGGTGCGGCCTGCGCACCGGGCCGCCTGGCTTGGTTGGACTTGGAGGCGTGCCTGCTGACGGAGGATGGGAGCGCACTGAGGCCTGAGCTTGCGTTGGATGGCACGCACCTGGCGCCGGCGTACGTGAAATATGTAGAGGCGGCGCTGGCGGAGTTGGGCTGGTGAGATGAATACACAATGATGGAGAAGAAAAAAAAGTAAAAGTAACGCGACGGGCTCCTGGCCAGACCTGCAAACCCTTTGCTCGCCTCTCCCACCTCATCATGCCTCCCTTCCAGGCGCCCCTGCTGCGTGCAGCCAGGTCGGCCGCCGGGTCGGCCGCCACCCGGCGTGCCATGGGCCAGGCGGCCGGGCCCCGGACCGCGGCGGCGGCCGCGGGTCCGCCGGCCAAGCGGGGGATGGGTGTGAATTCTCCGCACCCGTCGTCACCGTCGCTGCCTCGCCGGCCCCTCCCGCCTCGCGCCAAGGGCGGGTCCGCCGCCATGCGGGAGCTGATGCAGTCCCGGGACGACCGACGGGCGGATAAGCTGGAGGCAAAGGCGCCGACGGGTGAGAGGGGAGAGGGGAGAGGGAAGAGAGACAGGGGGCCACCAACGCGCTTGTTTCTCACGCTCTCTCCCTCACGCTTCCCTTCCTCTCTTTTTTTTTCTTCCTTATCACAGTCACGTCCCTTCCAGAGTGGTCCCGCCCCCTGGCCGTCATCCAGTACCCGGACCCCCGCCTCCGAGCCGTGAACGCGATCATCGGGTCCTTCGACGCGGACCTGGCGGCCCTGGCGAAGGAGATGCTGGGCTGCATGTACGACGACGCGGGCGGGTCGCGCGATTCGGGCGTCGGCCTGGCCGCGCCCCAGGTGGGCGTCAACGTGCGGCTGATGGTGTTCAACCCGACCGGCGAGGCGAGCAAGCCCGAGCAGGAGGTCGTCCTGGTCAACCCGCGGGTGGTGTCCACGGGCGGCGGGCTGGAGGTCGGGGAGGAGGGGTGTCTGTCCTTCCCCGGGATTTACGGGGACGTTGCCCGCCCCGCCCGCGTGAAGGTGCGCGCCCAGCGCCTGGACGGGACGACCTTCCAGCTCGTCCTGGAAGGCTTTCCCGCCCGGGTCTTCCTGCACGAGTTTGACCACCTGCAGGGCGTGCTCTTCCATGAGCGTATGGAGCCGGCGGCGGCGGAGAAGGCGGGGCCGCTGTTGCGGGGGCTGGAGGGAGGGTGGGAGAAGACGGCGGCGCAGGGATGAGTGTCATGAACGACCCCCCCAAACACACACATTTTCCCTTTTTTTGCTTACTTTTCCTCTGTCAGAGCGCGCACACACAAAGATTGCTTGCACGCAGCCCGCGCGGGGAGGTGGTCCTCCGCCCCACCCCTCAATTCTTTCCTCTCTCTTCGACCTTCACCCAAACCCCATCTCATGTCATCTCTGCTCAATTATCTCCTCTCCCATACCCTCATGACCCGCCCGCCTGGATGAGGTCGGCCATGCCGCCTTCCATGCGCTCCGCGTTGGCGCCCGTCTCCGCGGTTCGGACCTGTGGTTTTTTGTTTTTGCGAAATAGAGAGGAGTGGAGAGTGAGGGGAGTGCGCGCGTTTGTCTCTTGTCTCTCCCTCCATTGATTTTGAGCTGAGCTCGGATCGGCGTGCCGCCAGTTGGTTCCGCAGTTTGCCGATTTGCCGCTCCACCGTCCCGTTCGTTTGGTGGCGGTGGGCAGTCGTCAGCATCAGTGCCGGCCCTCTCTCACTTCTCTCTCTCTCTCCCGTGCTCTTTCTCACCCGAATGACGTCGCTGACGGGCGACACAAACAGCTTGCCGTCCCCCTGCTCCCCCGTCTGGGCGGCCGCCACGATCACCCGGGCGACGGCCGATACCTGGTCCCGGCGGACGACCGCCCAGAGCAGCGCCTTGTCGACGAGCGAGGCCGTCCCATGGGCCGCCCCGCCGTACCGCTCGGGGCGCCCGCCCTGGGCGCCCGCGCCCTGGACGGCGAGGACGGTCACCCCGAGGATGCCCGCCCGGGACAGGGCGGCCACGACGGCCTCCGCCCGCCAGGGCCGGACGATGGCCTCGACCTTGAAGAAGGCGGCGGTCGACGAGGACAGGTCGATGGAGAGGGCGGGCGAGGTCAGGGCCGCAGCGGAGGAGGCGGGGGAGGAGGAGGGTGAGGAGGGGGCGGCCGACGCGGTGCCGGGCGTGGTGCGAGCAGGAGCAGCTGGCCGGGCGGTAGGCTGGCGGGGGGTGAGGGACGCCGTGGGGCGGCTGTAGAGAGAGGGCGGGCGGAGTGGGTTGTGTGAGGGCGTGGTGTGTTGCGGCTAGGGCGCTCTCCCTCTTTCTCCGCGCCGCACTCTCTCCGGTATGAGCCTCGCTCTCCTCTTTCTTCTCTCCCTCTCTGCGCCCACAGACGTACCAGGCAGTCACGCGGGCTTGCAGAGCGAGGGGGGTCATTGGGAAAGACGGTGGAGGTAGTGCGACGGAGAAGCAAAAAAAGGATGAGAGAGGGTGAGGGCGAATTTGGGGGCGACGATGGGTTAGGGGGGCGTCGGTCGGCGCTGTGTGTGTGACGAAGACACCCCCTAATATTGAGTTTGCGCAATACACACCACCCACCCCACCAACGCACTCAACACGCCCCTCGCGCTCTCTCCCCTACCCCCCACGCCCCCACGCCCCCCTCTCTCTCTCTCTCTCTCTCTCCACCCCCCTCCACCCTCTCACTCGATCGGCTTGGACACGGGCGCCTTGGGCGCAGCCGGCGCCTTCACAGCCTTGGGCCCCGCCGCCGCGGGCGGCGCCCTGCCCGCCGCCGCCGCGCCGCCCGGCGCGACCAGGCCCCCGCCCGGCTTGCGCAGGCCGCTCACCCACCCCCAGTAGTGGTCGGCCGGGGCGGACCCGGCCCGCACCGCCGCCGCGTCGCCCGGGTCCACCCGCGTCTTCAGCGTGCACATACCCGCCGGCCACCGGTCGGACAGGCAGCCTAGGCCAAAGGGGCCCTGGCCGGCGATCGGGAGCGGGGTGTCGCGCCCCAGCGCGTAGGGGAAGGAGGGGGCCAGCCGGCCGTGCTTGTCCGTGTACTGGACGCACCCCCAGCCACAGCCCTCGGGCTTGGTGCAGAAGACCCAGCCCTCGCAGGCGTCGTACTTGGAGCTGTTGGTGGGGGAGGGCAGAGGGAGGGAGGCAGGGGCGCGGAAAGGTGAGAGAAGGAGAGTGAGTGACAAGGTGGGGGGGCTCATCTGTATCATCTCTGTCTCCCCACTCGTTCTCACCAGGCGTCGCAGCACTGGGCCGGGTTGGCGATGTTGGCGATATTGGACGCGGCGGGCTTGAGGGAGCCGACGTCCAGGATGAGGACGTCGCCCTGAGAGTGAACGAGAGGGAGAGCAAGGGCGAGGAGGAGGGTTGAGAGGGATGAAGAAGTGGTGGTGGTGGAGAGCGGGGCAAAGCCTCCGCATTGGCACGGCGTTTGGTATTTTTCGCAACGCCCATGGTGGCGCGAGCCCGCCCACACCAGCCCAGTCCGCACGGCAGAGGCAATCCCCAGTCCTCCCTCTGCCAGGCACGTGTGGTGGGCGGCGTGGCAGGCCGACAAAGGCTCGCCCGTCGCCGCTCACGTTGGACGGCGCAACCCTGAAGAGGGGAGGGCTGCGCGCACATGGGGAGAGAAAGCTCTTCTTCCTCTCCCGCCCGCACCAGGCCGCCGCCCACCCCCTGCACATGCGCACACCACTTGCCTTCAAGTCACCCGCATGCGCGGCACAGCCAGCATCCGCGCACTGGGTGGCCACACCCTCGCACGCCCCGGGGGCAGAGCCAAACGCGCACGCGCCCGTCGCCGCGCCGCACCCGGCCGCCCGCTTTGCGACGGGCGCGGCGGCCGCGACGGCCGGTTCGGGCGCGCAGGCGACCAGGGCGAGCGCCGCCAGGGCGGTCGCTGCCAGGAAGGTGAGGCGCATGGCTGTTCTGTGTTTGAGAGAGACGGGGCGGAGACCAAGAAATGCTGCAGTGGCAGGGAGCAGGGATGGCCTCGCTCACTCTCTCGCGTTTTTTTTTTTTTTTTCGCCGGGCATGCTTGCGTGCCGCCCCACCACCCGGTCAGGGGACGCCTCGCTCGCCCTGCCCGCCCACATTTATACCATGCAATCTCTGCATGCGCGCCGAGCAGATGAGCGCCCCTCCACTCACCCGGGCGAGTCCACGCGGCTGCTGCTAGCCGAGCGGCGACCCTGCCGCCACCGCCCCGGCCGCCTGGCCAGACGGGCAGCGGCAGGCGGCGACGGCGGTGGCGCCGCCCCGCCCGCGGCGCCGCCCACCGTCATCCTGTACACCAAGGCGGGTTGCAGCCTGTGTGAGGGCTTGGAGGTGTGTGTGTGCGTTTTGAAGAGGAGGATGGCCCCAAACACGTGCGCGCCCGCCTTCGCCTCCCTAGACCCAACCCCACCACACACCCGCCTCGCGCGCAGCCCCTGGGCTGATGGAACCTACTCACCCGCTCCCGTCCATTGGCATCCTGCCCCACAGCAAAAGGTGCGGGCCGCCCTGGACCGGGCGGCCTTCCTCCCCTCCCCGCTCACGGGGGCGGGCCTGGAGGTGCGGGACATAGAAGAGAGAAAAGAATGGGTGGCAGCATTTAACACTACTGTGCCTGTGTTGAAGGTGATTTTAGGGGGGACCCGCAAGAGCACCGACGCAAGTGAATATCCGGTCGCCCGGCCGGCTCCCAGGGCGCCCGCCGAACGGGTGGGGGCGGCGCTGGAGGCGGCTCTGCTCGCAGCAGCGTGTGTTTGATCGGGCGCGATGGAACATGGACGCGATGAGAAGATTGAGGTCGGAGGTCGAGGTCGGGGACAAGGTCGCGACCAAGGGCACACTCCCTCCCTTTCGCTCGCGGCGCACTTTACGCACGCCACACACACTCCTCTCTTCACCATGGCGGCCGCCACCCAGCCTCCCTTGGACAGCAACAGCAGCGGTGGAGGCATGAGGAGCGTCTGTTGTTGTTTCTTCCTTTCCATCCCCATCTCGTCACACCTGCTTCCCACGCCCCTTCAACACCTTGGCACGTGCAGCGGCAGCGCCCGCCTCGCCGCCCGCGCCCTCCCCTGCCTCCTCCTCGCCATCACCCACGCCTGCCGCCACCGCGTCCGCGGCGGCGAAGGCGGCGGCGTTGCCTCCCCCCCGCACGTGCGCTGCCTCCGCCTCCGCCTCTGCCACCTCCCCGCCCAGGACGCGGGCCTTGCGGCTCATCACCACCAGCCGCCGGCAGTACCAGCTGTTCAGGGGCTGTCCCGGCGCGGCCACCAGCTCCAGTGCCGGGTGGGACGGCAGGGACGCCGCGTCCAGGGGCCCCGCACGGGAGGGCAGGAAGAAGACCAGGCGCCCGCCGTCCACGAGGGCGGCCGCCGCAAAGCGCAGCAGGTCCCAGACCAGGTCGCCCAGGGGGTAAGGGGCCGTGGGGACGGGGGCCCCGCCCACCCGGAAGCGGGCTGCGGCGCGGGAGGGGCCGCGGGGAGGGGCGGCGGCGGCGGCGGCGGCGGCACCGGTGTTTGCAAGGGCGGCTGGCGCCTCTTCACCCCACCCGCCACCCGCCCCTCCCCCAGCCCCGCCGCAACACACCCGCCGCCCGCCCGCCCGCACCCCGTACGGCGGGTCCGCGATGACCGCGTCCAGCCAGCCGCCCGGCACATGCCTGAATGGCGGGGACGACGCGTCGGCGAGGAGCAGGCCGGCGGGGCGGGGAAGGGCGTAGTGCGAGAAGTTTTCGGACGCGCCCCACGCCCCCTCCCGCGCGGCCTCCGCGGCCGCGGCCGACCCGGCGGCCCCGCGCTCGTAAGCGCACGCCCGGGCGGATGCACCCGACAGCTTGCGCCGCGCACTGCGGGACAGCGCGTCCGCGGGCAGGGGCGTCGCCGGGGGGGGCGGGCGGGGCGGGTGCGACGCTTTCCCAGAAGGCCCCGCCGCGGCAGCGCGCCGCCTATCGGCCGCCGCCCGCGCTGCCGGCCGCCCCGCCAGCGCAAACGCGTCCAGCTCCCCGCCAAGCACGTGCGCGCCTTCGCCCGCCGCGGACACTAGGATGGACCCGCTCCCGGCGAAGGGATCATAGGCGAGGCAGCCCGCGCCCACCAGGCCAGCGCAGCACATCACGGCCGCGACGCCTGGGTCCATCGCCGTCGGCCCGGCAAAGGGGCGGGTGGCGAGGGACCGGGCGGCCAGGGTGTGCTTGCGGGCGTCGATGGCGTGGGGGGCGATGGCCCGCCCGAAGTAGAGGCGGGCGTGGGTGGCGGGCGAGGCGGCCGGGGACGTGTGCTCGTCCGCGCCCGCCCCGCCATCCCAGCCGGCAGCCCTCGCCACCTCGCCCACCCCGCCCGGCAGCCGCCCGCCCGGCGCCACGATGACCAGCCTCAGCTCCACGTCCGGCCGGGACAGCCGCACCCGTCCCGGCATGGCTGCCAGGACCGGGCCCAGGCGGGCGAGGAGGGCGGGGATGAGGGCCGGGCCGCCGCCAGGCAGGGTCGACCCCCAACAGTCGACAGTCGCACGCCAGGTGAGGCCGGGGCCGCCCAGTGCCGCCGCCTTGGCCGCGGCGCCGCGCGTGGCCAGGCTTGTGGCCAGGCTGTCCAGGTCGGCGCCCTCGCCCCACAGATCGAGGACGCACTAAGGAATAGGAGAGCGGGGTAGAAAGTGATCGACGGGACGGTCGGGGTCGGAGGCGCGCACTGCCCCTCTGCCCTGGGCTGACTCTTACGTCTCATCTCACCTTGACCAGGGACGCCCGCCCCACCACCGCCGCCGCCGTGGCTTCGTCCGGAAATTGGGCTGTCCAAAACGGCGTGGCGACCGGGTCGGCCGGGTCGGCCCGGGCCAGGCGCAGCGGGGCGTGGGCGGAGGGAGGGAGCGGCGCCAGGTCCGGGTCGGGGTCGGGGTCGTCGTCGGTCTCGAGACGCTCCTGCTCCCCCGCCGCCGCGCCCGCAACTCCATCATCCTCGCCGGTCACCCCCGCCAAGCAGGCCGCGCTCTGGAGGTCCAGGCGGGCCAAGCAGGCCGCGCTCTGGAGGTCCAGGTGGCGAAATCCGAGGAAGCGGTGCTTGAACTGGATGAGGGTGCGCATTTTTTATTTTTTTATTTTTTTCGCCGGCGGCCGGGGAGGGGGCCGGTGAAGTGAAGACGCCTCATTTCCCACTGCCATCTTCCTGAGGGGACCTCTCCTTTTTTGCACACAACTCTCCTCGCCATGGCCGCCTCTGCCGCCCCTCCCCTGCCCCCCTCCGACGACCGGGCCGACCGAGCCTTCGCCGCCTGGTTTACTGCGCTGCCGGCCGACCCCGCTCTCGTCCGCTTCTTCGACCGCAAGGTGAGAGAGAGAGAGAGAGAAAGTGTGTGTGGGTGGGGTGGGGTGGGGTTGGGGGCGCAATTCCTCTCAACTCGCTCACCGCTCCCTGCGGGCGATGGGGGGCGTGTGTGGGCGTGGCCTGGGGTGGGGTCGGAGGGCGTGTTGCTTGCGGGCGCGCCCGTGACAGAGCGGGATGACAGAGAGGGCGCGCATGCGTTTTCCGCGCCCGCGCCCGCGCTCGCGCTTCGAACTCGTCCCCTCCTCACCACAATCATCAACCTTCCTCTCTCTCGATTCCATCCATCCCTGTCCGTAGGACTGCATCACCGCCCACGGCGCCGACGCCCACTTCATCGCCCGCGAGTTCTACGGCACGGCCTCCGTCATCAAGCCCACGGGCGGCCTGCCCTGCGTGGCCTTGTCCCGCCCCACCTACGAGGCCGCCGTCCGGGCCCTGCTCCTGGAGCGGGGGTCGCACCGGGTGCAGACGTTCGAGGCCGTGTCCGGCGGCGGGTCCGGCGGTGCCGCCTGGCGCAAGGCCAAGGAAGGGTCGCCCGGGCGGCCGGGGCCGTACGAGGCGGACCTGTACAAAAACGCCGACGCGCCCGACGCGCCGCCCCTCCTGGCCGTCTCCCTCTCCTCGGGGGGCGCGTCCGGGGACCGCCGGGTCGGCTTCGCCCTCGTCGACTCGTCCCGCCGGGAGCTTGCCGCGACGGAGTTTGGGGATGATGACGGGTACGGGGCGTTGGAAGCGGCGGCGGCGGCCGCAGGCGTGCGGGAGGCGGTGGTCCAGGTCGACCCGGGCGCCGGTAAGCATGCTGACGCGGCCGCCGCGCCCGCCACCGCCGCGGCTGCCGGCGCCGACGCCGCCCGCGCGCGGGCGGCCCTGGAACGGGCGGGCGCGCTTGTCACGGACGCGCCCCGGGCCGCGTTCGGGACGAAAGAGTTGGAGGCGGATTTGGGGCGCCTCCTGCGCTCGCGCTCGGTGGAGCAGCACCGGGACGTCCTCGACCGCCCCCTCGCCGCGTCCGCCCTGGCCGGCGCGCTCTCCCTGGCCGAGGCCACGGCCGACGCGGGCGGGCTGGGGCGGTGGGGCCTGCGCCTGCACGACACGGGGGCGGCCCTCCGCCTGGACGCGGCCGCCCTGGCGGCCCTGGGGATCACCCCGGAGCGAGTGGGCAGCGGCGGCGGGTTTGGCGGCGGTGCGTCCTTCCACGCCGCCCCGGGCGCGGCCGCCACCTCTCTGACCGCCCTCCTCAACATCGGGCGCACGCCCATGGGCCGCCGCCTGGGCGCGGCCTGGCTGCGCGCGCCGCTGGTGGACTTGGCGGCCATTCGCGCCCGCCACGACGTCGTGGAAGCCCTCACAGTCGACGGCGGCCTGCGGTCGGCCCTGCGGGACGGCCTCCTCCGCGGCCTGCCCGACCTGGAGCGCCTGGCCCGCAAGCTGGAGCGGCGGACGGCGTCCCTGGCGGACCTGTGCTCCCTGTACAGCGCGGCGTCCCGGCTGGGGCCCCTCTGCGCGGCCCTGCGGTCGTACGACGCGGCGGGCGGCCCCGCCGGCGCGGACGCGCACGCCACCGTTTTGGCCTCTTGGTTTGCCGACCCCCTGTCCCGTGCCGCCGACCCCGGCCACCTGGGCAAGTTTGAGGACCTTATCGAGGCCGCCCTGGACCTGGACCGCGTGCCCGACGAATACCTGGTCAGCGCGGCCTACGACGCGGGCCTCCAGTCCTTGCGGGCCGACAAGGAGGCCGCGGAGGGTGGCGTGACCGCGGCAGCGGCGGCGGCCGCGGCCGACCTGGGCCTCGTCCTGGACAAGACGGTCAAGCTGGAGTGGTTCAAGCCGGGCGGGTCCGGCGCGCGCGTGCGCTGCCTGCGCCTGACCGCGACCGAGGAGCGCCGCATCCGGTCCAAGCTGTCCAGCCCGGGTTACTCCCTCCTGGAGACGCGCAAGGACGGCACCAAGTTCACGGCGCGCTCGTTGAGGGCCGCCGCGGACGCTCTGGCCGCCGCCGACACCGCGTACGCCCGCCGCCAGGCCGCGCTGGCCGACCAGGTCGTCGCCGTCGCGGCCACCTTCTGCGATGTCTGGGCGCACGTCGGGAAGCTGGTCGGCGAGTTGGACGCCCTGGCCGCCTTTGCCGCCGCCGGCGCGGCCGCCCCGCTGCCCTACGTCCGCCCGACCATGACCCCGCCCGACGGCGGCGTCCTCGCCCTGCGGTCCCTGCGCCACCCGGTCGTCGAAGCCCTGGCGGGCGTGGACTTCGTGCCCAACGACGCGGTGCTGGCGAAGCACGGGTCGCCCGACGGGGACGGGGCCGTGAGGACGACCGACCCGGACGCCGCCTGGTTCGCCGTCGTCACGGGGCCCAACATGGGCGGCAAGTCCACCTTCATCCGGTCGGCCGGGCTGGCGGTCGTCATGGCGCAGGCCGGCTGCTTCGTGCCCGCGGACGGCGCCACCATCCCCGTGCGGGATGCCGTCTTTGCGCGCGTGGGCGCGGGCGACTGCCAGGCCCGGGGCGTGTCCACCTTCATGGCGGAGATGCTGGAGACCGCGTCCATCCTGCGCGGGGCGACCTCGGCGTCCCTGGTCATCGTGGACGAGCTGGGGCGGGGGACGAGCACGTACGACGGGTTTGGCCTCGCCTGGGCGATCTCGGAGCACCTGATGGCCGGTGTCGGCTGCCCGACCCTGTTTGCGACGCACTTCCACGAGCTGACGGCCCTGGACGGCCCCGGCGGCGTCGCCAACTGGCACGTCGAGGCCGCGGTGGAGGGCACGGCCGGCGACGCCGCCAGGAAGCGGCTGACGATGCTGTACCGGGTCGCGCCGGGGCCGTGCGACCAGTCGTTCGGGATCCACGTCGCCGAGGTGGCCGGCTTCCCCGCGTGCGTGGTCGCAGCCGCGCGCGCGCGCGCGGCCGCGCTGGAAGACTTTTCCGCCCCCGGAGGGAAGGGTTGCCCGCCGCCGGCCAAGAAGGCGCGGGCGGGTGGCGAGGAGGATAGCCCGGTCGCCGCCCGGGCCCGGGCCTTCCTGAGCGGGCTGGCGGGGCTGGAGGGGGACGGGGTGGCCGCGCTGGAGCAGGCGGCGCTCCTGGTCGCCGGGCTGGAAAAGGACGCGGCCGCCGACCCGGCCCTGCGCGGCCTGGTGGCGGCCTGAGAGGGTGGGGGATGGGGGACGGGGGGAGAGGTCTGATTTCCTGTCTGCGTGTTTTCCCTTTTGCATGCACACACAAGCCCTGCGTTCTCTCTCTCTCTCTCTCTCTTGCTCTACGCACACGCGCGCGCGCGTTCGGGGCGCCCCCCCGTCCCATCAGACATTGAAAGAAAGAAAAAACGTCATTTCTTCCCCGCCTTGCCCACTCCTTTGGCAACCTCCCCCGCCGCCGCCGCCATACGCCGCAGCCGGGCCCGCTGGTCCGGGTTGAGGGCCTCGATCTCGGCCGCGGTCAGCTCGCCCGAAGCCGGGGCGGCGACCCCGCCGCGGTCGGCCGGCGTGAGCGCGTCGCGGTAACGCGCCCAGGTCGTCGCAAACAGCTCCCACGCCCCCCGGTCCGCCCGCCCGCTCTCGTGCTCTGCTTTCAGGGAGGACGCGACCATCGCCTTCCACTCGGACTTGACGGTCGCGTCGCCGAGGGCGCGCAAGGGGGCGGGCAAGGAGGTGGCGTGGGCGCGGAGGAGACGGCGGTACAGAGAGAGGAGGCTGGAGAGGGACGTTGAGAGAGAAAAAGCGTTTGAGGGCACCGTGCACCCCCCCGCTGTGTTTTTCTGTAAGTGCGCTCAAAACCCCCTCCTCTCCTCTTCTGTTCTTACGCACCTCGCTCGCTCGCCAGGAGTGGCCATTAGATCTCAATGTGGTGGTCAGGTCGCGCGCGGGTGCGTGGATCGGGCGCGCGGAAGGCGCAAAAACAAATACAATCGGGAGACGCCGTTTTTTTTTTTTTTTTTTTTTTTTTTCTCTACTTGGTCGCCGCCGGCGGCCCACCACCCGTCTGGCCAGCACCACCCGTCAGGGCTCCCAGCTGCTGGGCCTCAAACTCGACCAGCTGCTGCTCCCGGTCTAGCTCGATGATGAGCGGGACGACGAGAATGAGGAAGGAGGACACAGCAATCCACGCGGCCTTCCCGGTCGACCGGGTCAGCCGCCAGGCGCCGTACGCACCGTCGGCGAGGGAGGCGCGCAGTTGAGGGAGGGCTGCAGTGGACATAAAAGCTTGGGGCGAGCGTGAGCGTTCGGGTTTGGTGGCACAAACTACGAGTGGAAAGAGCACAAACTTTTTTTTTTTTTTTTTGGAGACCCACAACACAACTTTCTCGGCGGCGTCCTCGCTGGACCAATGCCTTCATCCCGGAGCGCGCCGCCGGCCGCCTCCACCACTCGTGGCGGCGGCGGCGGCCCACCCGCCTCCCCTCTGTCACACCGCCTCATCGCGGCCGCCCTCCTCAGCGGCGCCGCCCCGCGCGCGCTGGCGTTGAGCGCGGCGAGCGCTGCCCTGCGCTTTGGTGGGTGGTCGGCCGCTCCGGCCCCCTCCCTGCGGTGGGCGTCCCGCGTCTCACCCATCACTCTGCGCCGGTGGCATGTGGGGATAGGTATGCCGGTGGAGGAGGGTGGATAAGAGGAGGGTCCTGGGGGCCGGGGTCGCGGAAGCCGGAAAAAAAAAGAAAAAAAAAAGCGGGGGGGGCCGCCGCCCTCAAAAGCCTGCCCCTCTCGCCCCTCACAACGACAGAATCCGCCGTTCACCCCCCTTACTTCCAGTCCTCGCCCTCCTGGCCTACCGGTCCCGCGGCTCCGTGTCCCGCGCCCTCGCCCGCCGCCGGGGCGACGCCGCCAAGCGGGCATCCCTGCGGGCTGCCATGGGCGAGGCGACGACCTTTGAGACCTGGTCCCTCGCGGCCACCCGCCTGGACGCGCTCGACGGCCTCGACCCCCGCGACGCGGCCGCCCGGTGGGCGCGGGAGACCTCCCTGTACGACCGCCGCCTTCTCACCGCCCGCACCGCCCACCTCCGCGCCGTCCGGGCGTGCGGGGACGTGCCCGAAATGGCGTTCGCCCTGCGGACGGACCTCCTCCGCAACCTGGGTAACATGGCCGCGCCTGCCCTGCACGAGCACTTCCACGTCGTGCCCGAACCCATCCGCGAGTACATTGACGAGGTCAAGCTCCACCTGGCCGCCATCACGGCGGCTGCGCTGGCGCCCGACGGGCCGCCCAACGCGGACAACGGAGGGCCGCCCCTGCCCCCGCCCGCCACGGGGGGCGGCGGCGGCGGCGGCCCGTCCCCCGGCGGCGCCCACCCCACCATGCCCCTGGAGGAGGCCCTCAACTTTTTGCGTGAGACCCGCCACGCGTTCGGCCGGACCGCCCTGGTCCTGTCCGGGGGCGGCGCCCTGGGCGCCTTCCACGTGGGCGTCATCAAAGCCCTGCTGGCCCAGGGCCTGCTGCCCCGCGTGCTGGCGGGCTCGTCGGCGGGGGCGATCGTCGCGGCCGCCATAGCGACGCGCAACGATGCTGAATTGACCGAAATGTTTGCGCACGCGGAGGGGTTTGACCTCACATTCTTCGCCAACTCGACGGCGGGCCAGTTTGCGCGGCACCTGCTGCTCAAGGGGACGCTCCAGGACGCGGAAGTACTCCAAAAGCGCCTGCGCCGCCTGCTGGGCGACGCAACCTTTTCCCAAGCGTTCCAGCACTCTGGCCGCGTCCTCAACGTCGCGGTCACCGCCGCGGACACGAACGAGCCGCCTCGGGTCCTGAACTACCTCACGGCCCCGCACGTCGTCGTCTGGTCGGCCGTCTCCTGCTCGTCCGCGTTCCCCCTGCTGTTCCTGCCGCAAGACCTGCTGGCCCGCAACGCGCGGGGCGAGCTGGTGCCGTTTGCGCCTGCGGATGGCGGGAACGGTGGCTGCGGCCGGGGCAGTGGTGGTTCCGCCTCAAGCCAGCCGGCCTCGCCCTCCGCCTCAACCGGCCCGGCCTCGCCCTTTGCAGTCACGGCCTCCGGCCCCCCCGGCGGCCTGCTCGCCGCGGAGCGGCGGTGGCGGGACGGCAGCTTGGAGGAGGACCTCCCGATGAAGTGCCTGGCCGAAATGTTCAACGTTAACTACTTCTTGGTCTCCCAGACCAACCCGCACATCGTGCCTTTTCTGCACGCAAAACGCCTGGTGGGGCCCCGCGTCGGCGGCGTCTTGGAGGCGGAATGGAAGCACCGGTGCCGCCAGGTCGTGGCCTGCTGGCCGTCCCTGCGCTGGCTGAAAGTGCTCTCCCAGCCGTGGGAGGGCGACGTGACGATGGTGCTGCCCATCTCACTCGCCAAGGTCGTCACAGCCATCACCAACCTGTCCGCGGCGGACCTGGCGTCCAGCGCGCGCGAGGGCGAGCGGGCGACGTGGGCCAAGCTGTCGGCCATTGCGGCCAACTGCGGGATTGAGCAGACGCTGGACGCATGCATGCTCAAACTGAGCGGGGCGGCCGCTACGCGCAAGGCCGCGTCCGCCCGGGCGGGCGCCCGCGCCCGCTCCTTGCGCTCCCGTATACCGTCCTGGGTCTCTTTTTCGGCGGTCGGCATGCCGCACGTGCCGTCAGACGACAACCTGCAGGGGTCGGGGGGGATGGACGGCGGCGGCGGCGGCGGCGGCGGCGGCGGCGGCGGCGGGCTCGCGATGATGGGTGGTGGGGGGTTGGGCAGCGGCGCGCTCGCGGCCGTCGCTGAGGCCGCGGACGAAGGCGCACGCACGCCCCGCCATGGCGGTGGTGGCTCCTCCGACGGGTCCTCCTCCCGGGTTGGCGAGCCTGACGGTGACGGTGGCGGCCACGCGGCGGCCCTGCGACGGGGCGGGCTGTCCCCGGCCTCGCCCCTCTCGCCGGGCGCGCCTGGCGCTGGGGGCGGGGGCGCGGGCAGTGGTGGTGGTGGTGGTGGTGGCCGCCGGGGCCTACCCCCCGCCGCCACCACCTCCCGCCGCGCCGCGGCGACCACGACGCCTCCTGGTGCCAACGGCGGCCCGCCCCACCACCACCACCACAACCACTCCCTTTCCCGCTCCCATTCGCCCGCCCCCTCCACCTCCACGGGGCGGGACTCTCTCGACTTGGGCGCCTTTTCCAAGTTCCGGCCGCCCGCGCCCGCGGCCACCCCCGCGGAGGCCGCCTTTGCCGCCGCCTGCCTGCCCTTTGACTGCTGCGACCGGTCCGTGACGTCCGACATCTGGGGCGGGGCCGTCATGCCGCCCGGGGCCGGGGCGGCGGGCGTGGGCGATGGGCTGGACGTGGTGGCGCCCTGAAAAGAATGAGGAAAAAAAAAAAAATGTGGGACCCTTGGCTGTGCGCGCGTGCGTCTCCGTGCGCGTCACCAGTGGCGCGCCTGGTGTGTGCGTGTGTGTCGCGGGTTTTCTAGATTGCTGCTACTTTCGGGAGTGCGCTCGTGTGTGTGTTTGTTTTAGGTGAAAGGGAGGGCGGCTAGGCACGCACCCTCTTTCCTTCACTTTTTGTCTCCCCCCTCGCTTGCCCGCACTTTATTTTATGTCTTACTGCTTAGAGAAAGAATGCGAGAGAGAGAGCGTGTGAGAGTGTGTGCGCGCGGGGAGAGAGTGAGGGGCGCGTGTGTAGGTGCCACGGCCGACCCCTCAACCTCCATCCCATCCCATTTTCCTCTCATTTCATTTCCCACAAAAAAGTTGAGCAACAAAGCGCCCTCGCCCCGCACACGCACGGCACACCACGCACACACAGAACACACACGCGCATGGTGTGCGCGCGGGGCGCGCAGCGCACGCGCGGGGCACCAACCCCTCTCTCTCTCACCTCACATCTCTCTCACGCCCCCACCACTTCTAAACACCGCCACCCCCACCGCCCACGCCCGCCCCGCCCGCCCCCTCACTCCCCTCCAGCGGCATGTACTGGCGCATGATAGACATGACCTCCGCCTTCATGGCGGCTTTTAAGCGGATGACGTACGCCAGGTAGCCGCCGCCCGCGACGGCGGCCAGGGCGGCGAGCACTGCAAAGCCGACGGTCCAGACGGGGCGCGCACCGCCGCCGGCCCCGCCGCCCGCCGCGGAACACACGCCCGTCGGCTCGTCGCAGTAGTCAAGGTCGCACTTGGGCACACACTCCAGCTTGCCGGACCCCGCCTTCACGGGGCGGAAGCAGGGCGGGCACCGGCACTCGGAGAGCGGGAACCCGTCCGTCAGCCGCCCGTGCGCGGCAGCGTCGCGGTACTCAGCAATCCGGTCATGGCACGCCGACACGTCCCGCCGCTTGCCCCGCACCGTGTACTCGGCATGCCAGCAGCCACCGTGGTTGGACGCGCACTCGTCGGCCACGGCGGGCAAGCACTCGTACCCGCCCGGCGTGTCCTTGCACGCGCACCGGTCGCACGTGCAGGCCGGGTCGAGCTGGGCGGCGGCCGTGGACACGCACTCGTTGATGTTCAGGCACGTCTCCCGCCCGTTGGGGTCGGTGTGGGCGATGTACCCCGACCCACACTCGCAGTCGTAGCCCGCCAGGGACTCCCGGCACTTGGTCTTGCCGTCCGTGCGGGCGGCGCACGCGGCAAAGCCGGCGCTGCCTGGGCGGCACGCGCTGTCCCCGGCCGTGTGCGTGCACACCTTGGGCGGGGAGGGCGCGGTCAGGGCGGCACAAATGGCGCGCAGGACGTCCGCGTACGCGAGCTTGCCCCGGTACTGGCGCTTGTTGATGCGGAGGGTGGGCAGGATGTACACCTCGCCCGTGTCGCCGCCGCCCCGCTGGCGCGCCATCTCGGCTTCCATGAGCGCATTGTCCGCGTCCGCCCGGACGTCGCCCACGCAGGCGTGCAGGTCGGCCAGGGAGCCCCAGTCCTTGCCACCCCCCACCGCCGCGAAAATGCGTTCCCCGCACTCGGGGCCGTACTTGCCGGCGGCCATGGTGCACTCCTCCCCAAACCGGGTGACGTAATCCCACCACACCCACGGCTTCCCCGCGGCGGCCGCCAGCTTGCTCACGCACAGCTGGCGCAGGTTCTCCGCCACGATGTCCGCCCCGCTGTACCCCTTCTCGATGCTGCCGTCCGGGTCGGGCGTGCAGTACCGGCCGTGGTGCGTGCACTGGGACTTGCATTCGTCGCTGTCCCGGTAGGCGGGCGGGCACACCCAGACGATGTAGTGGGGCGTGAAGGACGTCCAGTTGCCGTCGTCCAGCTCGCGGGCGGCGGGCACGAACTCCTTGATGAACTCCTTTTGGACGTCACAGACGGCCCCGCACATGTCGTTAGAGTTGGACCAAAACTCCCACTCCACGCGCGTCGCTTTGGGCAGCACGTCCGCCCAGTCCATCACCACGTACGCCTCGCCCCGGCGCAGCAGGTCCTTCAAGGCCTGGCCGTCCGACTTGGTGATGAAGGCGGCGGGGATGGTGATGTTGCGGAGGTACTTGTAGGAGATCTGTATCGGAGGAGGGGGGGGGGGGGGAGAGACGAGAGAGTGAGTTTATTTTTTGATGAGGTTTTTTTGATGAGGTTGTTTTTCGCACACGCGCGGCGCGCGCGCGTGTGCGAAGGTGGGCAGGTGGGGGAGATGGGGGGTCGCCACTCCCCCCCTTGCCTGGATTGCTTCCCCCGCCCGCCCCGCTCGAAGGGAAGGGGGGGAACACCGCGAGGAAACGGCCAAGCCCCGCCCCCCCCCCACCCCCCACCCCCGAAACCCCCTATCTGAATAAAAAAAAGGCCCTCCCTTAACACCACCCCACACAACACACCTCGTCCTGGTCATCGGGCGCCTCCATCGTCGTGTGCTTGTCCTCAAAGTTGACGACCAGCACGCCCGCCGCGCCGGCCTGCTGGGCATTCCAAACCTTCTCCGCGAACTTGCAGGGCGCGGAGTCGGAGTCCATGGGGCCCCGGTCGACGAGCATGATGGCGTTGGCCGGGCCGACGGGGCCCGCCCCGCTCTTGCCGCCGCCGCTGGGGTCGACCCGGAAGGGCGGGTCCGCGGCCGCGTAGGAGGAGCAAGCGTACCGGCAGTCCGAGGGGGAGCAGGTGTTGGGGTGGCCGTGGTCCTTGTCCACATATACGAGGCGGCCCCTGTGTGTGTGCGTGTGTGTGCGTGTGTGAGCGGGAGGGGACGGGAAGGGGATGTGGGCGGCGAGAGGAGAAGGTATGATGGGCGTCGAGGGGGGATGCGTCAACGGCCGGCCCTGCGGAAAAAAAAAGAAAGCGGTGCCGCCCATGGGCGCCGTCCACCGGGCCCGCCCGCCTCAGTTGCGGGCTGGGGCGAGCGCGTTGGCGCCTGGAGTCGACATCCAGGCGTGCCGTTGAGGGAGAAAGGGGCGCCCAGTCGGCACGCGGTCCGCACTCTCTCGCGCCCCCCCTCCACTTGCCGCGCCCCGCTGGCCGCTGCGGGTCTAATTCTACGCCTCCCCCCCCGCCCGCTCGCCCCGCCCCCACTCTCCCACCACTCCCAGCCGCACTCAAGGCCACCCCACTCACATGAGCTGCCCGCCATACAGGGGCGTCCCAAAGTTGGCGAGGGACATGGAGATGGGGCGCGGGTGCGCGCCGGACGGCCAGGTGACGCGGAGGCCGGCTTTTTCCACAACGAAGCGGGCGTCCACCGCGGGCGTGGTGGAGAGGAGGGCCACCACCGCGACCGTGGCTAGGATCAGGGTCAAGGGGCCACGCATAGCTGCGGGCGGCATTGGAGGGGGCTAGGGGGTTCTAGGCTCGTGGGCTTGTTGTCAGATGCGAGGGGGAGAGAGAGAGGGCGCGGCGGAACGCCTGCGGGGCGCGGAGAGTCTAACGTGTGGTGGTGGCCATTGCCTCATTCTTCTTCTTTTTTTTGAAAAGATGGCCTCCAACCCCCCACCAGGCGCCTTTACGCTCGAGGACGACGAGCCGGCCGATGTGGAGGAGGTCTCTCTAGATGCGCCTCCCGGCCCCGCCGCCGCTGCCGCGGCCGAAGGAGCCACACCAGCCCTGCCCGCACCCGGCGAAACCGTTGCGGCCGCATCTGCCGTCCTCCCGCCCGCCCCACCCCCTCCCACCCCGTCGCCCGACGCCCCAGAGGGAAGCAAGGCTATGCAGGCCGCACCCCTACCACCGCCAGCGACCGTCCCAGACGAGGGCGCGGTCATGCCGGGCGGCCGCAGCACCTCCTCGGCCGCGTCCCACCTCGTAGCGCCCGCCGCCTCGTCCGCTGGCGTCCGCCTGCAATCACCGGCGGAGGCCAGCCTGCTGGCGAGCATGAGGGCTGGCGGTGGTGCGGACAGCAGCGGCGGCACCCCCCGCGCCGGCGGCGGTGGCGGACCCTTTGGCGGGTCCCTGGCCGCGGCCGCGCGCGCGCGGGCGGCCAAGGCGGCGGCCGCCCTCCGCTCCAAGGACTGGGCGGGGGATTCCCGGTCGGCCCTGGCGGCCACGGTCGCCGCGTCGAAGGAGGCGGCGGGCGCGGTGGCGTCCCTAAGCAAGGCGGCCGCCAACGCGGCGGAGGAGCGGCTGCGGCGGCTGCGGATGGAAGGGGGAGGGGGCGGGGGAGGGGCGCCCGGCGGGGCCGCGCCCTCCTCGGCCACCCCGGGCGCCGCCCTGGCCGCCCTGTGCGCCTCGGAGGCGTCGGCCGTACCCTGCCCGCGCGCCCTCCTCGTGTGCCTGGCGGGCCTGGTCGCCGCGGCGGAGGCGGGCGGGGAGGTGGGTGGGGCCTTCGTGGTGGACGCCCCCGCCGAGCTCGCCTCGTTTGTGCTGGCCGAGGCCGAGGCGTCCGCGGGCGTCGCCCTGCCCCCGCCCGGCGCCACCCCGCTCACCCTGGCCTCCGCGGCCAAGCTCTACCTGGCCAGCCTGCCCGAACCCACCATCAGCCCGCCGGCCGTGCTGGCCGATTTCATTGGCGCGGGCGCGGCGGCGGCCGCAGGCGCGGCAGACGAAGGCGGCGGTGGTGCGGGCGGGGGTGGTGCTGGTGCCGCCGCGGCCGCCGCGGCGTCCCGCGCCGCGGCCGCCCTGCCACCCTCGCACGCCACTGTCCTCACCTTGGTCCTGGACGCGGCGGGGCGCCTCGTCGGCTGCGGGGCAGACCCCTGGGTGCTCGGCACCGCCCTCGCGCCCGCCCTCGCCTGGCACGCAACCACCCCGCTCAGCGATGATGAGGCCGCCGCGGTGGGGCGGGCGGTGGGGTGCCTGATCCTACGGGCGGCGGAAGGCGGGGGCGGGGCCACCTCTCCGCACGCGTTGTGAATAGGGAGAGGGGCGGTGGGCGCGGGGGTGATTGACAACAAAACAAAACAAAACAAAAATAACAACAAAGCCACTCCTCTCTCACTCTCTCACGCCCACACGTCAAAGGACGCCAGCCGGACCAGGACTTCCTCCTTGCGCAGCGGCGGCGGCGTCAGGGGCGAGTTGTATCGGGCGACCGAGAAGGCGGCCGGCGCGTCGTCGGCCAAGGCCGCGCCAGACGGCCCAAAGTCGGCCACCAGGCGCGCGCGCAGGTCGGCCGCCGCCTCCGCGGGGGGCCGCCCGTTGAGGGGCAACGCCGCGAACGTCCCGCCCGGGACCTCAATGACCTCGACCTCCACGCCTGTCGGCGGGCGGGCGGTGCCTGCGGCCAGGGCGGACGCGACGCGGTCCGCGTCGGGCGGGGACAGAGCAAACCGCATGGCCCTGGACGCGGGGCCGTCGCCCTGCTCCTCAAAGGCGACCGCGCCGCCACCTGCGCTGGGCGCGCTCAGGACGGGCGTCGTCATGGACGCGCCTGTCGAGCCCAGCATGCCGGCCAGGGCGCGGAAGAGCGTGATGCGCAGGTCGCCCGAGGCGTTGGGTGACACCACCCGCCCCTCCATCACACGAAACGCCTCGTACGCCCGCACCTCCAGCCCGCCCCTTTGTTTGCGCACCAGCTGGTACGGCGGCGACCAGATGTCGGGCGACCGCTTGAGGTCCGCCACCTGAGACGCGACGTGGGCGGCGCCCTCGGCCGAAAAGTAGGCCTGGTCCTCGATCGCGTCCCACGTGTCCTCATGGGAGGACACGCGGCCGGCGCTGTCAAACCCCATGATCGAGGTGCCCGTGAACGACAGGGCCGGCGCCCTGGACCCTAGCAAGGGCTTCAACGGCGCCGCCACCATGCCCATCGCCCACCGGGTCGTGACCTGGCGCGGGCCCGTCTGCCTGGCGCCCAGGAGCGTAAAGGTGGGTTGGAACACGCGTTTCAGGGCGCCAATGTTGAACAGGTAGCCGCTGAGGGAGGCGTAGCGGGTGATGGGGTCGGTGAAGGAGACGGCCGGCGCGTACCCGGCTTGCGCGATGCCCGTCTCGTCAAAGAGGTGGGGCAGGTCGGCCTCTAACCAAGCGATGCGGTCAACGATGAGGGGTGTGGGCGGGTCGCCGGGTGTCCACGCGTCCTCGGTGGCCAGGTCGATGAGGTCAGGGGGCGGCACGGCGGGCGGCGTCGCGCGCGCGCGGGCGAGCGCGCGTTTTGGACGGCCAAGGCTGACCGGCCCTTGGGCGGGGGCGCCGAGGCGGCGTGCAGCCGGGCGGCGGAGGGCCTGCATTGTGTTTTGTGTTTTTTTGTGGTCTATGCGTGTGTGCACGCACGGCTTATCACTCTGCTATTTCCGGACGCATCCCCAGAAACCGCCTCCGTCCGCCTCCCACCTCCCACCCAGCCCAGCCCACCCCCTCGCCCCCACCCCAGTCACCGAGGCAAACATGTCGCCCACCTCTGACGTCACCGTCCTTGTGACGGGCGGCACTGGCCTGGTCGGGTCGGCCGTGCGCGAGGTCGTCACAGCCGACCCGATTCCGGGCTGGTCGTTTGTCTTTGCATCCTCAAAGGACGCCGACCTGACGGACACGGCGGCTGTTTCCGCGTTGTTTGCGCGGGTCAAGCCCACGCACGTGCTCCACCTGGCGGCCTACGTCGGCGGGCTATTCGCAAACATGGTGCGCGGTGTGCGGGGGCGGGCGCATTGGGTTTTCATAGAGGGGCGCGCCGCCTCTCGTGTTTGTTTGGTCCGCCCGGGCGCACCCAAGCACCCTCCAATTCAGCCTCTCACCCTCATTAACGCATGCTCCATCTCCTTCTCCAGACGTATAAGGTTGAATTCTGGCGGAAAAATGTCATCATGCAGGTGAGCTTGGGGGGAGAAACGAAAGTCTTTTGGCGCCCGTTCTTTTTTTCGAAGGGCGAGAGCGAAAGACCCCTGTCTCCAACCTCGTCACCCCTCTCCTCTCCTTTCTCCTCTCTCCTCCCACAGGACAACATCATGCAGGAGTGCCACAAGCGGGGCGTCACCAAGCTGGTCTCCTGCCTGTCCACCTGCATCTTCCCGGACAAGGTAAGAAAAAGTGGAGGGGGAGACAGAGAGAGAGAGGTGTCTCGTATTGCTCTCCAGGCGCGGCGATGAAAAAAAATGCACCATTCATTTCATTCCTCTGCACTCCTCCTCAGACGACCTACCCCATCGACGAGACCATGATCCACGACGGCCCGCCCCACGTTTCCAACGAGGGGTACGCGTACGCCAAGCGCATGGTGGACGTCCAGGTGAGTGAGGAGAGAGACATGAGAGGAGGTGATGAGAGAGGAGATGGGGAGAGGCCAGGAAAGCACCTCACCTCGGCCTTTTTTTTGTTTTTTTGTTTTTGAATAGAACCGCATGTACGCGGCCCAGCATGGCTGCCGCTTCACGGCCGTCATCCCCACCAACATCTTCGGCCGCCACGACAACTTCCACCTGAAGGACTCGCACGTCATCCCGGGGCTGATCCACAAGTGCCACCTGGCCAAGGCGGCCAGCGCGCCGTTCACAGTGCTGGGGTCGGGGTCGCCGCGGCGCCAGTTCATTTACGCCCCGGACCTGGCGCGGCTGATGGTGTGGGTGTTGCAGAGCTACGATGAGTCGGACCCCATCATCCTCTCGGTCGGTGAGGAGGAAGAAGTCAGCATTGCCGACGTGGCGGGCGGCATCGCGAAAGCGTTTGGGTACGAGTCTGCGCTGGCCTTTGACACGACCGCCTCGGACGGCCAGTTCAAGAAGACGGCCTCCAACGCCAAGCTGCGCAAGTACCTGCCGGACTTCAAGTTTACGCCCATGGAGGAGGCGCTGCGGGAGACGGTCGACTGGTTTGAGGCCAACTATGAGACGGCGCGTAAATGATGAATGATGGAATGGGTGAAGAAAAATGGGGATGGATGGGATGGGATGGGAGGAGAGAGACTGCGCGCGTTCTTTTTTGTGTAAGCTAGATAAGAGAAACGCGCTCTCTCTCAATTGGCATTGGCCCGTGCTGGCCGGAGCGTCGGGAAGGGGCACGGGCGCAGAAGGCGGCCGGATCAAAATGAGAGACGCCCTAGCACCCAACACGCCCTCCAGGTTTGTCATGCCATTTCTTAGTTCGCCCGTTACATTCACTCACTCTCCCGCCGCCCCTTGCCCGCGCGCGCACGAGCACGCCCCGGGATGAGGGTGGTTAAGGAGCCAAATGTCCATGGCATGCACATTCACGCCAGAAAAGAAACACCGCCCCCACCCACACACACACACTCCTCGCCGAACCACGCACAGATTAGAATGCTTGCTCCAGTTTTTTTGATTTTGTCCTTTTTGGGTTTGGGGCTGGCCAGCCCGCCGCGGGCGTCGCCGCACGCCCTCGCTCTAGAAGCGCAGGTACGCCTTTGGGTCGCGCGCCATCTCGATGTCCGCGTCCACCATTTCCTCCACCAGGCGGGCGAGGGAGGTGCGCTGGGGGTCCCACCCCAGGACCGTGCGCGCCTTGGCCGGGTTGCCCAGCAGCAGGTCGACCTCGGCCGGGCGGAAGTATTTGGGGTCCACCTTCACGACGGCCTCGCCCGCCCGGGGGCCGGACGCGATGATGCCGACCTCGTTGACGGAGCCCGGCTCGCCCTCCCACCGCAGCGGCAGGCCCGCCCGGTCGAAGGCCATCTCAGCGAACTTGCGCACAGTCGTCGTCTCTCCCGTGGCCACCACGAAATCGTCCGCCTTCTCCTGCTGCAGCATGCGCCACATGCACTCAACGTAGTCCCGGGCGTGGCCCCAGTCCCGCTTGGCGTCCAGGTTGCCCAGCCGCAGCACGGCCTGCGAGCCGACGGAGATCTTGGCGGCGGCCATCGTGATCTTGCGCGTCACAAAAATCTCGCCGCGCCGGGGGGACTCGTGGTTGAACAGGATGCCATTGCAGGCGTACATGTCGTACGCCTCCCGGTAGTTGACGACCGCCCAGAAGCCGTACAGCTTGGCCACGCCGTACGGGGAGCGCGGGTGGAAGGGCGTGTCCTCGTCCTGGGGCACGGCGTGGACCTTGCCGTACAGTTCGGACGTGGACGCCTGGTAGATGCGGGTGGTCGCGCCCAGGCCGCACGTGCGCACGGCCTCCAGGAGGTTGATGACGCCCACGCCCGACGCGTGCGCGGTGTACTGGGGCAGCTGGAAGGAGACGGCGACGTGGGACTGGGCGCCCAGGTTGTAGACCTCGTCGGGCTTGATGGCGCTGTGGTAGAGGGGGGGGGGAGAAAAGAAGTTCGGGTAGTGGATCAATGGTTGAAGACGGGAGGGTGGGCAAAAAACAGAGGGGTTTGAGAGGGGGAGGGGCGCGAACTTCCCTGCCACCTCGCTATGATCCTTTACCTCAGCAGGGAGCACAGGGAGCCGAAGTCGATGAGGTCGCCGTAGTGCAGGTTGAAGCGCTCGGCGCCGGGGTAGGCTGGGGATTTGAGGTGAGATAGAAAAAAATAGGTGAGCGAGGGTGGAGCCCGGCGGGGGGGGCGAGCGTGATTTTTTGAAAAAAACAGTCAATGGGAGGCTCTAAAACGGGCGCGGCGGCGAGGGCACCCGCTGGACCCTCACCTTTCACAAAAGCTCTGGATTGAGAAGTGGGCGGTCCAGCCATGGGCGGGGATCGGCTTCGGCGTCGATGCCGGCAAGCCAGGCGCGCTGGGCGGCGACGGGGTGCATTGCTCGCTGCTCGCTCCGCTCTCATCACCCCTGGCCCGCTCTGTCTTTTTCTCTTCTCATCGACACTCACTCGCGTCCATGATGTGCTCCAGCCGGGGATGGTTGTACGAGGACGCCCGGCGCTTGAGGCCGTGCACGATGTAGCCCTTGTCTAGCAAGAGCTCGGCGAGGTAGGAGCTATCAGGGAGAGGGGTGGAGGGGCGGACGGGTGAGAGCGAGCGAATTGCAAAGCGAGCGACGAGAGCGCGAGCGGGAGCCGCCCTCTCTCCGCCCCGCTGCGCCCGGCCCCGCGGATGATCTCATTCCATCACCCCGGATTCAGGTAGACAGCCCTCTCGCCGGCCTGCTCGGAGGATGGCAAGCAGGTGGAGCGGCCGTCGACCGCCCCGCCCGCGCATGCAAAGGCCGTGCATTCGTCTCGCGCGCGACTCGAAAGGGCGCGTAAAAAACAGCCTCTCCCCACCCACAATTCCACCTCCTCAATCCACGCACCCATCCTGGCCGGTCACGCCCGTGATGAGGGCGATCTTGGGCGTGTCGACGGCAGCAGACATGGTGGCGTGAGGGTTGGGAAATAGAGTGTGTGGAGTTGTAAGCAAGTTTTTTACGATGGATTGCGGTTTTGGAAACAGGCTCCTCTCATTTTTATCTCTTCTCTCGCCCCATGCCACACACCTGCTGGGTGACAAACGCCCCGAACCCTGCCGAAGCGCCTGACTCGTACAGCACACACAACCCAGGCGCGCACACGACCCAGGCGCACACATAACCCAGGCGCACGCACGCGCACACATGCCCGCGCCCCGCTGCTCCCGCCTCCCCGGGGCTGGCCCCACCGCCACTGCCCGCGCCGACGGCCAGCTAATGCGGCCGGCAGGCTGCCGGCCCGGCCACCGCCCCGCGCTCCAACCCACCACCTCCTCGCCTGCACCGTCGTGCTATCATGCCGACAGCCTACACGGCCGCTGGCGGACGCCGGCACGGAGGCCCCTGGCCCGCCCCGCTGCCTTTCTTCTTGCCCCGCCCGCAGAGACCGCGGCTGCCGCACGCGCTGCGGCCGGCGCCCTGCTCGCCGTCCCCGCCCAGCGGGACGCCGCGGCGGCGGCCCTGGCCGCCATCCTCGCGCTCACCCTGGTCAAGGCTTGCGACCTGGCCGCCACCCGGGACTGGCTGGACAGGGTGAGAGATGGAGGGTGTGGGGTGGAGAGAGCGAGAGGGAAGAAATGAGACGGGGTGGGGAAGAGGGGGGAGCAGGGCGGGTCTCATCACTCACCTTCACCTCTCCCTCTCCTTTTCTCTCTCTCCTCAGAAACTGACACGCAAGCTGGTCCACACCCTGGCCGGGCCCGGCTTTGTCCTGTGCTGGCCGCTGTTTAGGTGAGATGGCAGGTCGAGTGAGCGGGCGGGGCGGGGCGAGACACAACCAAACAACAAAACAGCTCTCCTCCACCATCCCCATATTCCGACCCCATCCCCCACCCTCTCTCCTCTGCTCGCATCCAACAGCGCCGCCCCCGCCGCCCGCCTGTACGCGGCCGCCGTGCCGACCGCCAACCTGCTGCGCCTGGTGGCGGTGGGGGCGGGGGTGCTGCGGGATGAGGGCACCGTCAAATCCATGAGCCGGGAGGGGGACCGGTAAGGAAAAAGAAAGGGGCGCGGGGGGTGGGGGTGGGGGGTGGGGGTGGGAGTGGGGGTGGGGGTGGGGGTGGGGGTGGGTGGGTGCGCCTGCGTGGGGACGAGGCAGAAAAGAAAGCGGTGGTGGTGGTGGGGTTGGCGACTCCCTCCCTCCCTCCCTCACACACACCATCTCCTCACAGCAAGGAGCTCCTGCGCGGGCCCACCTACTACGTGCTCGCCCTCATCGCCGTCACCCTGGGCGCCTGGCGGGCCTCGCCCGTGTCCCCGCTGGTGGTCGCGCTCATGTGCGGCGGGGACGGACTGGCAGACATCGTGGGGCGGCGGTGGGGGGGGCGGGGGCGCCTGCCCTGGAATGGGGCCAAGTCGTGGGCGGGGAGTGCGGCCATGTTCCTAGGTGAGGGGGAGGGGGAGGAGGGGAGGGGGGGCAGGTCGGCGTGCAGAGGGGGGCGCGCGCGCGCGCAAGGGGAGGGGGAGGGGGAGAGCGCGCGCGACTGTCTTTTCAACCCCTCAACCCTTTCTCCTCCTTTTTTCAAAAACAGGTGGGTCCGCCATGGCCGCCGCCATCACCGCCCTCTTCACCCGGTGCGGCTACTACGCCATCACCCCGCCCTCCGCCGCCGCGTCCGCCATCGCGGCCACAGCCTTCATCGCGACGGTCGCCGAATCGCTGCCCCTGAACAAGTGGGTTGATGACAATGTGACCGTCCCCGCCCTGGCGGGCCTGGTCGGGTGGTGGCTGTTGCGGCCGGTCTAGAACATGAGAGAGTGGGGAGAGCGGACTGTAAGTGGGTGGGTGCACGAAGAAAACCGCCGAAACACGCCTCCGAGTTCAACTACAACAACAGAAGAGACACGCCCGCCCCGCCCGCCCACTCTCTCTCTCCTCCCTTCACGCGACCCCGCCCTCGTCCGCCACCGGCAGGCTGACCAGCCGCTTCCCGGACATCCTGCCCAGCCTCGGACCGGGCGGCGGCGGCGGCGGCGACACCGGCACCGGCACCGGCACGACCGCCGCCGCCCCCACGCCCCCCGCCGACGGGGCGAGCGGCTCGCCCGCGTGCTCCCACCAGCAGAACGACCCGTCCAGCGCCAGGCCCTCGTCGCCGCTGCCCGGGTAGGAGAAGGACCCGTCCTCCCCGGCCTCCTCATCCGCGGAGGCGAGCGGGGAGAGGGCGGGGATGGAGGTCGGCGGCGGCGCGGCCCCGCCGCCCCCGCCCCCGCCCCCGCCCCCGCCCCCGCCGCCGCCCTCCGCGCCCAGCAAGTGGCTCATCCGCCGCGCCTTGGCCAGCAGGTACCCGAGCGAGTGCTCCTGGGCCTGGACCAGGCAGGGTATGCGGCCGACGACGGCCACGCCCAGGCCGCGCAGCAGCTCCACCTTGCGCGGGTTGTTGGTCATCAGGCGGACGGACGCGATGCCCAAGTCGGCCAGGATGGCCGCGACTGACGAGTACTCGCGTGCGTCGTCCGGCAAGCCGAGCGCCCGGTTGGCGTCCACCGTGTCCAGGCCGCCCTCCTGGAGCGCGTACGCGGCGATCTTGTTGGCCAGGCCAATGCCCCGCCCCTCCTGCTGCAGGTAGATGACGAGGCCGGGCGCGCCGGGGCCGGCAATGTAGTCGAGGGAGAGCGCGAGCTGGTCGGCGCAGTCGCACTTGAGCGAGCCGAGCACCTCGGACGTGAAGCAGGCGTCGTGGACGCGCAGGGGGATGGCCGCCCCGCCCTCCGGCTTGCCGGTCATGATGGCGCAGGGCTCGGTGTGGGAGAGGCCGCCGTCGGCCTGTGGGGATTGCACATGTGGGGAAAAGGGAGAGAGGAGGCGTGGAGGTGGTTGGGGGAGGGTCCCTGGTTTTGTGAGGAGTGGGTGGTGGCCGGCCAAGCGAACTTGGTGGGGCGAGCCGCGGGCCCTCTTTTCTGATTGACCCGCGCACACCACGCCCTCCCTTCATTCGTCTCACCGTGTGGCGGTACCCGCGCAGCCTGAACTTGCCCTGCCGGGTGGGGAGCAGGGTCTCAGCCACGAACGCCGTCGCGCAGCCCTCCACCGAGTGCGCCGGGCGCGGCGGGGGAGCTTCGGGCGAGGAGGAAGGAGGGGTGGCAGCGCCGGGCGTGCTCCGGGCGTCGCCGCCGGGCGTGGAGGCCGCGGCGTGCGGCCCCCGCCGCCGCGATGGCTGGACCTGGGCCCTAACCCCAGCCCGGGCTGCCGCGACCCTGTCCGCTACGCTGCCGCCGCCGGGCGGGAGCGGCGAGCGCGGCAGCGGTGGCGCCCGCGGGCCCCGCGCCGGCGGCGCAGCGGCTGGCAGGGAGGGCGGGCCCGTGGCGGGGCCGCCCGGCATCGGCACGCCGGGGCCACCGCGGCGCCGGGGCGGCCGAGACGGCGTGGGCGGGCCGGCCCCGCTGGTGGAGGCGGCACCGCAGGTGGTTGTCGTGGGCCGCATTTCGCAAGTGTGTCAGGGAGAGGTGGGCTGCTGAAGACCCACTCCTTTTTTTTCTTCCAGTTTACTTCCCTCCACACTCCAGTGCGCCCACGGCGCACTCGACACGCTCGCACACGCCATGCGTGCCGCATCGTGAGTGCGTGCAGACAGCTGAGACCCTGCTCACCGAGCGCGCCCGCCAAAGCCAAGGAGGCACCGGTTGCACGGGCGCACCGCCCCATCACCAAATGCAACCCGCCCGCCCCACTCCCCCCTGGGCCGCGCCGCCACGGATGCGGTTGGCCTTCCTGACCCCACCTCCCCGGGCCACCCTAGTCTGCACCGCCAAGAAGCGGAGTGATAACAAAGTGAGGGAATGTGGTGGTGCGAGGTGGGCGTGCACGGTGGGTGTGGGGGGGGGGGAGGGTGCGGGCCCGTTTTGCGCAAAAGACGGGTGCACAAAAAAAAAACGCGCTCCCACCGACCCAACCGGCATGAGGTGGCCACCCCCCTCGCACTGACTGACGCCCTCCCCTCCCCTCCACACAAACACACACGCACAGCGCCCCGTCCCGCCCAAACCGCCCGCCGACGCACCATCCACCCCCGCACCCGCCAGCGGTCCCCCCCCCCCGCCGCGGCCGCCGCCCCCGCCCCGCCGAATCATCGACACCACCCGCCTCGACCTGCGCACGCAGCTCCGCCTCGTCAAGGCGTTCAAGGCCGCCAACGCGCGCGGGTTTGGAGGCGGGGGGGGGCGGGACTCCACCAGCCCGACCCAGCCGCTGACCCAGCCCCTGCCGCAACCCCCGCCCCGCGCCCAGAACTCGTTCCGGCGCAGGAAGCTGAGCGCAGAGGAGCGGGCCGACGCGGCTGCGGCAGAGGCGTCCGCCGCGGTGGCCGCCGAAGCGGCCGCGTCCAAGACCGCCCGCGCCTCCGTGCGCGGCATGTACGGCACCTGGCGCACCGCCAACCCGCCCGCCCTGCTGGTGGACGGCTACAACATCCTTTATGCTTGGCTGGGCGAGGACGACGCCGCCGGGCGGGTCGGCCAGGCCGAGCGGGAGCGCAAGGCCGTCGCGCGCGCCTCCCTGGACGCGGGCCGGTGCGAGCTGACCGCCCGCCTCACCAATTATATGCACTGTGCCCGGGTGCGCACCATCATCGCCTGGGACGCGATGGGGCGGGGGAGGGCCGGGGGCGGCCTGTCCGCGTTTGAGGGCGGCGCCATTCCGGGCCTGGCCGGCCCGCCCGCGCCCGGCCCGCCCGTGGTGGGCGGGGCCGGCCCGTCCGTCAACCCGGCCTGGTCCTCCATTCCGGGCGTCACCAGCGAGACCGCGCCCGGCGGCCTGGAGGTGGTGTGGTGTTCGGGCACCGACGCGGACGCCTTCCTGACGCGGGCGGCGGGCCTGTTGAGGAAGAAGGGCGCGCCCGCCGTGCTGGTCGCGACCTCGGATGGCGAGGTGCAGGACTCGACCCTCCGCCCGAGCGAGGCCATCTCTTACACGCCCGCCCTCTCCTTCCTGCGGGAGGTGCGGTGGGCGCTGGCCCAGTCCGACCTGGCGGTGGGCATTGCGAGCGCCACATCCCGGCACCGGCTGGCGCCGCCGGGGCTGCGCGCGTCGGTACGGCCGGCGGAGGCTGGCGCGCTCGGGGCGCTGAGGCGGCGGCTGGCGGAGGAGGCGGCGGCGGAGTGGAAGGCGAGACTGGAGGGGGGCGGTCAGGGTGTGTCAGTGGCGGCGGCGGCGGCGGCGGCCCCACCGACTCGGCCAGGCGGCGGCGTCCCAAGTCACGAGAGGGCGGGTAGGGAGGGAGAGCAGAACAAGCCACAAGGTAGTGTGTAGCAGAGTGAGTCTCAAAAAATAGTTATTTCTTTTTCTCACCCCCACGAACATGGCCGCTACCTGGGCCCCGCCCCGCACCCCAGGCCTCGTCTGGCCGGTCGGCGGGAGCGGAAACGGGTGGAACCGGCCTGCCGGCCCGCCGCCAGGGTGGGGTGAGGGGCGGCGCGATGATGCGACGACGGCCCCGCATGCCGGCGACCGCCACGACCCGCCGCCCTCGCTCGACCTGGCCATCGCCTTTTTGAAGAAGCGGGACGGCATCGACAAGCTGTTGAAGCTGGTGCGGTACACGGCGAAGCTGGCCATGGTCACCACGCACGCGGTGCCCGTGCCGGCGGTCGCCGCGTCCTTTGCTGGGGGCGCCGGAGGTTGGGCAACCTCGCCCGCCCATCCACTGCCGCCCCCCACGCTCTTCTTCACCCCCGCCCGCCTGGGCGCGTTGGAGTCCTCCATCGGTGACGCCCGCAAGGCCTATCGCCTGGGCAAATGGTTGCAAGGGGTGGCCGCCTTCCGGGATGCAGGCGGGGTGGAGGCGTTGAGCGGGCGGCGTGGCCTCCCGCCCGCCCTGGCCGCCGCGGCCGCCGCGGGCGAGGCCCTGTACTTCTTTTTGGAGCAGGGCACCTGGCTGGTCCGGGCCCGGGTGGTGGACGCCGCCCTGGGCCCGGCCATCGCCCGGGCGTCCGCGGTCGCGGAGCTCGCCTCGTACGCCGGCTCGTCCGCCCTCGCCCTGGTCAGCCTGGACGGGCTCGCCGCGAGGGAGGTGTCCCTGCGGCGGGCGCTAGCGGCTGCACGCTCCGCCTGGCCGGGCAGCGAGGAGGAGGTCCCCGGCATGCTGGCGGAGCTTGAGCGCATCCCGGCCCGCCGCACGGCCTTGCGCCTGGCCCTCCTCCAGGACGCCTGCGACGCCCTGCTGGCCGCGGCCGACCTGAAAAGGAGGAAAGGGGGGCTGCTGGATTCCAAACCATTACTAGCCGGGGCCGGCCTCTGTTCCGCCGTCCTGGGCACCCGCAAAGTGTGGCTGGCGATGGTCAAGGGGCGCGACAAGATGAGCGGCAGCGTGAAAGGCGTGTAGAAGAGGGAAAGAGGTTAGGTTTTGTGGTTGTGTGAGGTCGTTTCTACCTGGCCGCGCCCCCCATCTGCACTTCCACACAGTTGCCGCCGCTGCTCCCACCACCCCCGCCGCCACCCTCCACCGCCGCCAGCGGGTCCAGCCCATCCAACTCCTCGGCCAGCGCGGCTGCCCCCGGCTGCTCCGCCTTGAGCGCCTCGGCCACCGTGCGCTTGGAGATGGCGCCCACGTACGCAAGGGCGGCTAAAAAGAGCCCCCCCCCCGCCGCCACCATCACCGCGGCCGCGGGCCCGCCCGGCCCGGCCGACCCGTCCAGCACGTCAGCCAGGGACCGAGCGATGGAGCCCATGTACGCGAACAGCGCGCACCAGGGCGCGACCGCGGCGGCGGAGGCGGCGGCGTACGGCGCGAGTGGGAGGGCCGTCGCGGACAGCCCGTAGTTCAAAAGGTTCCAGGGCACCGCCGGGCTCAGGCGTAACAGCGCCGCCAGCCGCCAGCCGCCCTTCCCCACCGCCGCGTCGATGGCCGCCCACCGCGGCGGGGCGGCGGCCAGCCAGGCCCGGACGCGGTCCCGGAACAGGGTGCGGCCGACGGCAAAGGCGGCCGTCTGACCCGCGGCCAGGCCGGCCCAGGAGAGGGCACCGCCCGCGACGGGGCCGAAGAGCGCGCCCGCGGCCATGGCGAAGAGGGAGGCGGGGGCGAGGGCGACGACGGCGCACGCTTCAATGGCGGCGAACAGGGCGGCCCCGCGGATGGGGTGGGCGCCCATCCAGGCGAGGGCGGCCTCGAGGCGTTCGCGGGTCTACAACCACAAAAAAAGGGGGGAGGGACGAGGTTGAAGGTTGAGAGCGTCGCGGGCCAGCCGATTTCAATGGGCAACAAAAAAGAGAGGCGCCGAGGGGCTGAGGGGCTCTCTCTTCCCCTCATGACGCTCCACTTACCACAAGCGATGTCACTACATGTCCCAAGCCTCCACGCCAGGCTGCATGGCCGACGACAATAAGTCCGGCCGCGGCGAGCGTGATGAAGAATAGCTTCTTCAGCGTCTTGAGCATCCCCGAGCGTGTGAAAGAGATGGACCCCAGAGCGCCTGGCACGACGGCCAGGGCGGACTGGAGCCTAGCAGCGATGGACGGGGCGGGCAAAATGTCCATGGAGGTGGACTGCAAGCGCGGGCCGCCCATCGCGCCCAGAGGGGGCTGCATTTCAACGCCGGTGTGATGGTGGGTCGAGTTCATTTTTTATCATATTTCATTCCGACACAACGCTGCCTGCAAAGGGATATCGTCGCCATGGCCAGTGCTGCACCATGGCTCAGCCGCCACGCCTTGCAGCCGGTATCCCGCACCGGGCGGCGCACCGGCCTCGCCCCACCCCCAACCACCCTCACAACGAGGCGGCCATGCGCCCAACCCGCCGCCCTGCCACCCATCACCATCGTCCTGGTCGCCCCGAAATCCCTTGAAAACGTCGGCGCTGCCGCCCGGGCGGCAGGCAACTACGGGGCGGTCAGGCTGGCGTTGGCTGGGCCCCGGTTTGCCTGGGAGGGGGGTGAGGGTGAGCAACCCGCGCCGTCCCCACTGTACCAGCCGGCCGCGCGGCGGGTCGCCCGGGGCACCGCCGCCAGCGCTGGCGGGGGGTTGCTGGCCGGCGCGATCATCGCGCCGGACCTGGAGAGCCTTCTCCCATCCCTGGGCCCCGCCTGGGCGGTGGCGGTCACGCGGCGCGTGGGGCGGGCCCGGGGCGGGCGGGCCTGGCGCCGGCCGGCCGACCTGGCAGCCGCCCTGATCGCCTCGCCCGCGCCGTCGCCGCTGGCGCTCGTCTTCGGGCGTGAGGAGGACGGGCTGACCGATGCGGAGGTAGCGCTGTGCGGTGGGGGCTGTCTGGGCCTGCCCATCCCGGCCGGCAGTGAGCATGGCTCCCTTAACCTGGGCAGCGCTGTCGCGGTCGCGCTGGCGCTGCTGCACGAGGGAGCGGCACGGGAGGGGGAGGGCGCGCCGCCGCCCACCACCACCACCAGCAGTGTTTCCCTGCCGTCGCTGCTGCCCGATGCGGCCACCCCCGCCGACATTTCCGCCCTCGCAGCCAGGGTATCTGCGCTAGCGGAGGCGGTGGGGCTGGCGCCAGGCGAGTCGAGCGGGGCTGCGCACGGGCGCAAGCGGCGGTCCGCAGGTATCGTGCGGGCGCTCCTGACGCGGGCAGGCGCGAGCCGGGCGGAGTGCGCGGGCGTGCACTTGCTGCTGAGGGCGGTGGAACAGGGGCTGGGCGGCAGGGAAAGTAGGGACGTGTAGAAGAGAGAGAGCAGCAAAGGTCGAGCAAAAGGTGGGTGAGCATACAAGTGTCTACGAAGAGACGTATCTCTCTCTCTCCACACGCAGCACCGCGGTCCACAGCTCACTCCGAGCTGGACACGACCAGCGTGCTGCAGTCCGCAATCATGCGGCCGGCCTGTGCGCCGCGCGGGCGGGCGATCGTGGCCAGGTGAGTTGGTTCGACCGACGGGTGTTTTTTCTCACAGCGCGCGGCGCATGGGGGGGTGGCAGGCCGTCGCCTGCTCGCTGTGGGCGTGCCGGTCAACGGCACCATCTCGCCCGCTCTTCTTGGGAAGCAGCACTTCCAGAAGCACCAGCCTGAGCCGCAAAATAAAACTCCCGCTCGATTCACTCTCCTTCTCACCCACCAAAAACACGCAGCACCCATGCCCCGCCGCCGCGCCGGCGTCGGGCCATCGCCGTCGCGGCCGTCCCAGGCCCGCCCTCCCCCTCTCCTGAACCGCCGCCCGCGCTCCGGCAGAGGAAGGGGAGCCCACCCCCTCCCCGGGCCCGCCCGGGCGAGGCCGTGCGGGATGCGGCCGAGGAGTCGACGACTGCGCTAGTGGAAACGACCTTAAAGCCTTTTCCAGGCGCAAGGGCCGCCGCCCCTGACGATGACCGCACCGCCTCCGGGTCCCGGGCGGCGACCTCCACGGCCACCCTGGATGACGATGACCGGGGCCCCCTGGCCGCCATCGTGGAGGCCGCCCTGACCAACGGGTGGTCCGCCCTGCCCGCCCGCTACAAGCTGGCGGGCGCGACCTCGCTCGCCTTTGTCATCTGCAACATGGTAAGATGGAAGGGGCGAGGGGGGGAGTGAGAATGAAGAGATGGGGGGAGCGTGTGCGCCGTATCGGCGATGGAGTGGGTGATGGTGGAGTGGGTGGCGGGCAGGCGGGCCGGTCGTCCCCGAGCCAAAATGGCTCGGGGACAGACCCCAGGTCGAAGTTTTTTTTTTTTTTTTTTTTTTTTTTTTTTTTTTTTGGGGGGCCGCGGGGGGGCGGGGGGGGGGGGGGGGGGGGGGGGGGGTGGTATAAAAGAAAAATAAAAAAAATATAGCAG
>Ga0315287_10000418_pt1 | contig 37002 bp, 19 predicted proteins | sample YL17G11_0_MG_FD_205037 | JGI IMG/M metagenome (GOLD analysis project Ga0315287, IMG submission 205037) | Sediment microbial communities from Yellowstone Lake, YNP, Wyoming, USA - YL17G11_0 | ecosystem: Environmental > Aquatic > Freshwater > Lake > Sediment | place: USA: Wyoming | collected...
TCGGACGAGGCGAGGTTCGCATCGACATAGGTTCGGAACGCCAAATCGGTTCCAGAGATTTTTGTCGGGGCAATCGTTGCATTGCTACTACCGTCATAGATGAATAATGACCCCGAGGCATATGGGTCCGTTGTTGCGCTATTTATTATGTATACATTAATTCCAGAACTTTGAGCATATTGCGCATACATTACTATTGCATATGTAGTGTCTTTAAAGACAGGTACATTCCCCATATTGAATGAATTCCAACCATTATCCGAAATTGAAGATGGCTGGACCATGGTTGTAGAAGATATCAATGTAGATGTGGGTGTTCCGGAACCATCAGTCGTTCGTATTTCCACATAGAATGAATTAGTGATTCCAATTTTTGTTCCAAAATGCAATTCAACGGTTTTAAGAAAACCATCGTATGATGCTTTAAATGTTTGAGCCATTGAATAGTATTTCAGGGTTGAATATCCTACTTGTTGGGGTGTTAACGCAACGGTCTGGTATTGGTCAACAACATTCTTCGTCCCGCCCGTGACCTTGACAGTGGCGTTCACGCCGGACGAGTTGTCCGGGATGCCGGTGATCTGGAAGGGGGCGGCGGAGTTGTTCAGGAAGAAGATGCCGTTTTGGGCCTTCGACTGGTTCTGGGCCGGGTCCGGGGTCCCGGTGAGCGTTAGCGAGCCGTCGGAGAGGTTGGCGCTCCTTGGAACGACGAACGGGACCGGGGCCAGAGGGCCCGGCGCGCCTATGCCGTACGTTACTTTCGGGCCGGCGACGAATGTGTTCTGGCGGCCGAACGGGCCGTAGCCGGTGCCGTTGAACTCCCATTCGATGTTCCCGTCGTCGAAGATGTCCACGACAGGGTGCTCCAGGGGGCTCTGCGGGTTCGTGCTGATATCGAGTGTAGCGTTGGAGAGCACACCGGGATTGGGTACCTCGAAATTGACTGTAGTGTTGAATCCCGGACCCGTCAGGGAGATGTCCTTCGAGACGCTCCCGTCTTGGAACTGGGTCACCGTGGTCCCGACTACGGGCACGAATGCCGCCGGGATCAGCATGAGCAGGGCAATGGTCGCAGCGCCGAGCCTGTTCAATTTTTTCACCTCATTTTTATTCGGTCCGATATAGGATTGTGCGTATTTGAGAGTGTCGAGGAGACCGGATTCACTGCTATCCTGCGCACATGTGCGGGATTGTCACTTCTCGCATTTGTCCTTGGGCACATCGTGCTCGCTGTCCCAGTTGAATTTCTTCCCGATAACTGCGTATATGCCGTTGGCCGCATCCTGGGGCTCCGGGGCGGCCAATGTCGAGCCCGTCAAGTAGACCCTGTACCTGCCCGTGTTCAGGGCGAAAATGAGCGAATAGCCACCGACGGCCTCGACGTTCATCCCGAACCACGCAAGGGAGGCATACGGAATGCTGCGGGCGAGCTCGAACCTGGAGGCGAACTTGCTCATGGGCAGGTCCTTGAGCTTGGCCCAGCCTTTGCGGCTGGAAAGCAGCTTGATAATATCCAAGTTGGACGCCCCAATGAGGAGCGACACAGCATTCTCGGATGTTTCGTCCATTAGTTTGAGGACGATGTCGTGCACGCTCTGGTCGTCGAACAGCAGCGCATGCGCGGGAGAGCCCGAAAACCAGCCCATGGGGACCACCTGTATCGAGTAACGGGCGGGCCTGTCCGGCAAGGTTACTGTCGACTTGGGCTGCGTCGCTCCGCATTTGCCGCATTTAATTACGGCGTCCTCGAGATATTCCTTGCATATCAGACATAGTTTCATTCCCTCACATCCATTCATTTCTTAGAGTATTTCTCCTTCAGCTCGCGGTAGAGGGCCTCGGAGATGTCGCCCTTGAGGAACTTCTCCTCGAGCACCCGGACCTTCTCGGCGTTCTCCTTTTCCGAGACAGTGGGCGGGACCGCTTCCGGCCTGCTCGATTTTGTATCGAGAGGGAGGGCAGGCTCAGAAGATGAGGATGAGGCGCGGTCAGCTTTGAACTCATTAGTCTTCCCGGGAGCTTTGGGAGGTTCGTTGCTGAACTCGGCGGTCTTTGGGAGAGCCTTGGGAGGTTCGTTGCTGAACTCGGCGGTCTTTCCGGGGGCCTTTGGCGGGGGCACATCATCGAGGTCGTCGTCGATGTCGTCGTCGGGGCCGTCATCCGGCTCGGGCGGGAGGCTGGACTTATGAGGCATACGCTCCGCGGGCTTCTTCGGGGCCGCCTCGTCTTCAACATCCTCCCAGACATCCTCGCCGGCGAACTTCTCGACCTTGAGCTTTACATCCTTTATGGACGAGAATTCCCCGTCCCATATCTTGAACGTCGATTTGTGCTTCTCGTGGACTTCGTTCAGGAGGCGCCTCATGTCGCGCCGCAGGTCCTCGAATTCGTCGAGGGGAGTGATGACGACCATGTACATCTGGATGCCGCGCTCCATGATGACGTTCATGTTCTCGTACTGGATGGAATCGAGGCGCCCCAGCTGGCCGGAGAAGGAGGCCTTGACGAACTTCCTTATCATGTCCAGCGTGGCGTCGAGCTTGATGCTCTCGCTCCTCGAGAAGTACGTTATGAGGCGGCCGTCGTGGTAGACGAGGAATGCGCTGTCCACCGGTTTCAGGGGAGGGGCCTGTCCCTTGGCGGCCATTTTGGGCTTCGGCGGCGTTCCCGTGACCGTGGCGCCCTGGGAAACCGCAGTGGCGCCGGTGCCGGACTGGGCGGAGGAGCTGCCCGTGTCCTTTGCCGAGGAGGAAGACGTTTGAGCGGCGGATTTATTGGCCGTTCCTCCGGAGGCTTTCCTGCGCTTCATGACCGCATAGACGCCGACGCCGGCCGCCATGGCGATTATGAGGACAAGGATGAGCATCAGGAAGGTCGGGGAACCGAGAATGCCCGGACTGCCGGGGGGCGTCGAGCCGTTCTGGATGGTGACGCTGAGCTCGGCCTGTCCATAGTTGCCCGAGCTGTCCCTGACCCGGGCGCGGATGCTGTGTACCCCGTTGGAGAATTTTCCGGAATCGAGCTGGAACGCCCATGAGGCCTTTCCCACGGCGGCATACCAGCTGATGCCGTCCACGCTCACCTCGACTACCTCTATCGAGCCGACCCTGGCCGAGGCCGTGCCCCGCACCCAGACCTTCCCGGAAAGCTTCTTCCCCGCCGCCGGCTCGATTATTGTTATTACCGGGAGGACATCGGAGGCGTTGGTCGCCACGGTGACGTTGAATTCGTGCTGGACGGTGACCTTGGAGTCGGATATGGCCACGATGACCTGGTGGGCGCCGCTCTGGCTGGCGTTTGGGGTCCAAGAGAGGGTCCCGTTCGAGGGGCCGATTGACATTCCGGCCGGGCTCTTGGGCAATGAGAAGGACAGGGTATCGTTGTCGTCGTCGATCGCCTCCACCCTGTAAACGTAGGATTTGCCGATCTCGGCGACCGTTACGGGAGTGCTGGTCACCCTGGGCGGGCGGTTCGAGACCGATGTCTTCGTGACATTGAGCGTGAAGTTCTGCTCCGCCCACAGGCTGCCGTCCGATACGCGCAGCACGATATCGTGCAGGTATTCCTGGGTGGCGGAGGGGGTCCAGCTCACAAGGCCCGTCGGGCTGGCGGCCATGCCTGTGGGAGCTTTCTGGAGGGAATAGGTGAGCGTGTCGTTCTCCACATCGGAAGCTTTCACGGAATATGTCCAGAGCGAGCCGACCGTCGCGTTAAGGCCGGGAACGCTTGTGATGACCGGCCGGTCGTTGACGGGCCTGACGGTGACGTTGAACTCGTTGGACGCGGTCCTCAGGTTCCTGGAATCCGAGGCGTTGACCCGCATCCGCAGGACGCCGCTCCAGTTCGCCGCGGAACGGACCGTGGAATCGACCACGAGCCTGCTGCCGTTGAGCCGCACTTCCGCAAGGGTCGAATTTGTGAGGACAGCGACCGAATAATTCAGCGAGGTATCGAGGTCGTCCCTGAAGTGGTCTGCGAGGTCGCAGAGCGCCGGGGCGCAGGTGTCCTCGTCGAGGGAGAGCTCGGGGATATTGGAAAGGAGGACGGGTGCAAGATCGCAGGTCAGGTTGAGGTCGTGGAGCCTCACGCCGCCGGCCGATTCAGCCGTGAATGTGATGGGCACCAGCACGTTCCCGGCCGCATCCGCCTCCGAAGGGTGGGAAGAGACATAGCTCCAGACCGCAGTCACGAGGTTGCGGGGCTCCAATGATATGGAGTAGGTCACGGACAGGTTGAGCAGCCGGATGCTTCCATGGCCCGAGTTGGAAATGTTGAGCGGAATGGCGACCATCCGGTTCCCGAAAACGTCCGGGGCGGCGTTCAGGCCGGAAAGGAGGGCATTGATGGCCGGGGCAAGGCCGCTCACGGTGACGCCAGTATCGAGAATGCCCGAGAGGTTCCATTCCCGCGTTCCATCGGCGCCCAGGTCCAGGGCCACATTTTCGGGAGCGATGAGCCCCTCTGCGCTTCCGAACTCGATGTTGGCCTGGGTGATGCGCACCACCCGGTTGTTCCCGGAATCCGCCACATAGATTTTGTCGTCGCCACCGACATCGATGCCGGTCGGCTGGCGGAAGTGGAAGCCGTCTGAATTCGCTATGGCCGACTCGCCTATGTTGAACTGGTGCTGGCCTGCCGAGTTGAGCACCTGGATGCGGTTGTTGCCCGTGTCCGCGACCAATATCCGGCCTCCGGAATCGGGTGCGACGTCGCTGGGGAGCTTGAACTGGCCCGGCCCCTGGCCCTGTACGCAGGACGGATTTAGGGCAAGGTCCGGCACGTTGTTCCCGTCGTTGTTGAACACGAGGACGCGGTTGTTGACGGTATCGGCGACGTAAATGGCGCCCGTTTCCGAGATGCCCACGCCATAGGGCCAGTTGAGATGGGATGCGTCGGAACCGGAAACGCCTGCAATCCCGTATGTCTCGGTTGCATAGGTGTTTTGGAGGTTCGCATAGACCTGCACCCTCTGTCCCATCAGGAATTGCGGGTTGCCAGTGGTGAGGAAGCCCTTGTCCGCGACGGCGGTCCTCTGACCGCTGTTGACCGCAACGTCGAAGGGCATGTTGAGGTGGTTCATGTCGTTGCCGTACGAGCCCGAAAGCCCCAGCTGCAGGTCCGCGAATCCGTCGCTGAGGTCGTTGAACACCAGCACGCGGTGATTGGAGTTGGCCACCAGCCCTATGTAATTGCCGGCGTCTGCGACGAGAAGCTTTCCGCCGGAGGCCACGTCCAGGCCTCTTGGATAGAGGAAATGACCCACGTCCGCTCCTGAAACGCCAGTGACACCTAAGGTTCGGACATAGGTCCCGAACGGGTCGAAGACCTGCACCCTGTGATTGCTGGTGTCGGAAATGAAGATGAAGCCGCTCGAGTTGACGGCGACGCCCCACGGGCCGTTGAGCTGCGAATTGGAAGTACCTGCCGAAACCTGGTTCGCCCAGTTGCGATCTCCGAGCGACTGGATGTAGTTCCGTGAGGCGTCGAAAACCTGCACCCGACAGGAGACACCTGTAAGGTCCACAACATAGATGGCGCCGGACGGGGAGAACGCGATGGATACAGGAAGATTGAAATGGGAGTTGTCCTGGAGCCCGATGCCGGAAACGCCCATCGTGGCCAGGTATGATGTGCCCGAGAACACCTGGACCCTGTAGGCGAGCTCGTCCACGACATATATCTTCCCGTTCGAATCGACAGCCACTTCGAGAGGCGCCACGAACTTGTCGTTGGTGATTCCGGGCTGGCCGGTCGTGCCGATGGTGAAGTTGTACTGCCAGCTGAAGCCCGACAGGTGCCTGAAGGACTGGACGCGGCAGTTGTCGGTATCCGCTACCAGGACATCCTTAGAGGAAGTGACGAAGATGCCAGTCGGCGAAAAGAACTGGTCATTCCCCGGCCCCATGGTGCCGCCTATGGTGGCTTTGTAAGCGCCGCCGGAATCGAAGACCTGGATGCGGTTGGCCCCCACGTCGGTCACGTATAGCCAGCCGTCCGAATCTGCGGCAACCCCGTAGGGTGAAAGGAAGTGCGAATTATCTGCGCCTGCGACGCCGGTGACGCCCAGCGTGAAGGCCAGCGTGCCGTCGGGCTCGAAGACCTGGACCCGGTAGTTGCCCGTGTCCGTTACGGCAATTCTGCCCGACGGAGCGACGGCCACGTCGTCAGGGTGGTTGAGGTGGCTGCCATCGGTTCCGGCAAGGCCCGGCACGCCCAGCGTCCCGGTGTAACCAAGGACGCAGTGCTGGTCATAGTCCACCACCCAGTAATTGCCGTTGGCGTCGAACGCGGAACCGCGGAGGTTCTGGAACGGTCCGAAGAACGAATCCTCCCTGCTGACGCCCAGGAGCCTGTTGCGGATGATGCGCGGTTTGAAGTCGCGGTAAAGTGACGATTTGCCTATGACGGTCGGGTTGTTGTAGTACAGATGGTACTGATTTGTCTGTCCCGCGGTCAGGTTTTGCACGGCGAAGACGAGCGAGGCCTCGAAGCATTTGGAGCCGTTGCATATCTCGTCGACGACCTGAATGGGCACCTCGGTCTCGTTCCCTTCGGGAGCGACGGATGTGACGCGGAATTCGGTCTGCGCGCTCCCCAATGTCCAGTTGCGCGTGTCGAGCAGCGTTTCGACCGCAAAGTCCGTCTGGTTCCTGCCCGAGATGTCCGTCACGTTGAGATGGATGCGGCACCTCCAGGCGGGGTTCCACCATTTCTGGTCCGCGATGCCCCTGACCTCGAGCGAGGCCGCCTGCACGGTCGAGTTCATTGGCAACAGGAAGGTGGCGCTTGCGTTCCCCGGCGAGGAGAAGTTCATTTCGGCCGAGCCCTTCCCGTCGGAAAAGAGCCCCTGCCGGCCGAAAGGACCGTACCCGATTCCGCTGAAGGCCCATTCCGCACCGGCTTCCCCGATATCGACTGACGGCGAAATTGCATAGCTTTCACCGGCGGCGAGAGGGCTTATGGACAGTGTCCCGTTGAGGCCTATGGAGTTTTGGGGTACGGAGAGGTTGGCGAACCGCACGGTACCGTTCGCGGAAAGGGAGCCGTCGGCGCCGGTTGCCCCGCCGCTGAAGCACTGGACGGTCCCGGCCTCGCATATCGGCCCCAATGCCAAAAGCTGCAGGACGGCTGTAAAAAGAGATAAGGTAACCTTCAAAGTCAATTTTCCCATACGTTTTCCCCCATATTCTTCGCGGAAGCGAATCTTTCGCGATTTTGGCTTAACGCCGAATCGGGTGTGGGTTAATGAATGTTTTGATTAAGGTGGCAACTTGCAAAGATGTATGTTAACTTGTCCTGAGGGGAATGAAGGATGGAAACGCGTCTGAGACCATGATATACCCCATCCGACAATCAGGATTCCGGAGTGGGACAATGGCAGGCAAGACCATCCGTCAGACGGTGGAGATAGGGGCGGCGCCCGAGAAGGTCTACGATGCGTTGATGGACTCGAAGAAGCATACCAAGTTCACCGGCGGAAAATGCGTGATAAGCAAGAAGGTCGGCGGCACGTTCTCGGTGTTCGACGGCTACGCCGAGGGAAAGAACCTCGAGCTCGTGGAGGGCAGAAAGATTGTCCAGACCTGGCGAGACACGGATTTCCCGGAGGGCCTGTTCTCAAAGGTCACGTTCTTCATGAAGAAGATTAAAGCAGGCACCAAGTTGACTTTTGTCCAGACAAATGTGCCTGCGGACAGGGTCGAGGACCTCAAAGCGGGCTGGACGGAATACTACTGGGCGCCGCTCAAGGAATTGCTCGAGAAATGATTCGAAGATAGTAGCCCCAGAAAGTATTAATTACGTTGAGGGCGACGTCGGGCCCGATGGGAGACCCCCCCCAGAACAAGGACGAGTACGGCTCGGGCTACCTCATTATATTGCCCCTGCTTGCCGCGCTCGCGGTATTGCCGCTGCTGCTTCCCAAGGAGAGCGCCTCGATATACACGGACATCGTCACGGTGTCCGCCTCCGCAACGGGCCTCGCCCTCTCTCTTTTTATTACCCGGATAAGGGAGGCCCAGAACTTCCGCCGCATAGGGACCTCGTTCGCGCTCAGCATGTCATTGTTCCTGATAGCAGAGGTGACGTGGAGCTACTACGAGATAATACTGGGCGAGGAGGCGCCGACGGTCGGCTTTGCGGACATATTCTGGATATTGGGCTATTTGCCGCTAATCTACCTGTGCGCCGAAACGGTCTGGAGGCACCACGAACACATCGGCGTCCGCGACCTGCTGACCGTCTTCGGCGGCTGGTTCGTCTTCTTCGCGGCGGCCATCCTGCCCATAACGTTCTACAATGTGACCAAGAGCGGGGATAAGTCCGTCTTGGAGCTGTTGGTGCTGATGGTGTATCCGTACATGGACGCGGTGCTGATTCTCATGCTCTCCATGATACTTATCATGTACCGCAAGGCGAGCCTGCTCATCTACTGGCAATTCTTCGCCGTCGGCGTGATACTTTTCGTCATGGGGGACATCAGCTACTCGAGCCTTGCGATTGCTGAAATATACTCGACGGGCTCATTGCCGGATGTCTTCTTCATCCTGTTCTACATGATCATTGCCCTGGGCCTCGGGATCATGATAGTGCGGCGAGAGGTTTTCAGGATGATCGACCCCGTGGGCAAGTACACCATCAGTCATGTGTTCCTGAATTACAAGAACGGATGCATCATCAGCCACGCGTTCAGCCGAAGGGCCAGGCAGTTCACGGACGACGACGTCCTCATGGGGATGCTCACGGCCATACAGGATTTCGCCCGAGATTCATTTTTGGACGCGAGCCCGGACCAGCTGGAGCAGCTCAAGTACGGGGACCTGACATTCGTGCTCCACCGCGGCAAGAACGTTCTCCTGGTAGCGGGCATCCAGGGCCAGATACCCGGCGAGATTCATGAGAAGTTCGATGCCGTTCTTGACAGGGTGGAGAAAAAGTACGGAAAAATATTGAAGAACTGGGACGGCACCGTGGCGCCGCTTGCCGGGACCAAGAGGATAATCGCCTCGCTCCTGACGGAGGAGGAAGGGCCGCCGGCGACAATAGAACTGGTGAAATACGAGAGGGTGCGGGAGAAAGAAGAGGAATGAGCCGGTCAAACGGATGGACAGGTCATCCGACGGTTTCTTGGACTCATTCGAGTTTGCTGACGCTTTGCGCCTCTGGCGTTTTGGGAGGGGCGGCCTCGGCCTCTTTGGTGGCGTCCGGCCGCGCCTTGCCGACTATCATCATCATCCGGACCTCGTTCTCGAGGGACGGGTCGACGATGGGCCCCCACATTATCTCCGCCTTCGGGTCTATGAACTTGTGAAGCTCCTGGATGTACCTGTGGAGCTCCTCGTCCCTGTAGCCGGGAGGGCAGTGGATGACCGCGATGGCCCTGTCATGGGCATCGATCTCTCCCTGGGGCATGAGCGAGTTGACGGCGTCCTGCACGACGCCAAGGTGTCCCAGCTCCAGTTTTGCCTCCCCGAACCCGAGGTGGGCGATGTTCTTCATCTCGAGCACCTTTCTGAGGTTTGGCAGGTCCTCTCTGGTGAGAAGCTGGGTTATGTGCTTTATCGGGTTGAGCAGGAGATGGTCCTCGACCTCCAGGGCCTGCTTGAACCCCAAATCGGGATAGTCCTCGAGCAGCTTGTCGTTGTGCACGACTACCACTGCGTCCGCGTCGTCCTTGAGCTTCTCGAGGCCCAGCTTGGCCATGTGGCTCCTGGTCGAGCCCTCGGCCTTGAACGGGAATACCGTGAGGGCGACGACGAGCGCACCATGCTTCTTCCCCAATCGCGCGATCACTGGCGCCGCGCCAGTGCCGGTGCCGCCGCCCAGCCCGCAGATGACGAAAAGGACATCCGCGCCCTTGAGGGCGTTCTCTATCTTGGGGATGTCCGCCTTGACCGCCGCCTCCCCCAGAGCCGGCAATGCTGCCGCGCCCCTGCCCTGCGTCACATCCTTGCCTATCAGAAGCTTCCGGCACCTCAGGCCGCTGAGGTTCTGGGCGTCCGTGTTCACGGCAAGGACGTCGACGTGCCGGAGGTTCATGTCCACGAGGGCGTCGACAATGTTGCAGCCGGCGCCGCCGACCCCTATCACCCTCACGACGGGCTTGAGGCCGCCCTCCATCCGGGACGCTCCCTCGCCGAAGGTCATGTACCTCTTGGGTGCGGATGCCATCGAAGGCGGGATGCACACCCGAATTTATCAATATATCCATTCTAGAAGATTTTAATAGGTTCAACGCGATGAATATCCGAGTTTGGGTGATTGAATGAATGCAAAAAGAGCAATTCTGATGTGCGTGATAGCGGCTGCGGCGTTCCTGGTGCTCGTGATGGGCGCAAGGCAGGTGGCGGCCCTCAATGACCCGCCGGTGGGCGGCGGTGCCGTGAATGCGGACTGGTCCTGCACGAACGCCAGAAGCTACTCCAACTGCATCATCACGATGAATGCAAACCTTTTCGTCACCTCGACTGGCAACCTCACATTCGACAATGTGACGATGGTGATGAACGGCGCCGCGGACGGTCAGAGGAACATACAGGTCATGACCGGCGGCTCGTTCTTCATCCTCAACGGCTCCACCATAACAGCGAGCAATGTCAACTTCGAATATTCCTTCGTCGTTGCGGCGGCGGCCAATCTCACAATGGAGAAGGCGAACATCTCCGAGGTGGGCTGGGACCTCACGAACATGGGTGCGCAGAACGGTTTCATAGTGCAGTCAAGCTCCGTCTACATCAACAACAGCTGGATACACGACTGCGCCAACGGCATAATGATGATGAACTGCGCCCCGACCATCACCAATACCATCTTCCAGCGGTGCATAGGTCCCAACGGCATCAGCTCCGGCGGTTTCGGAGGCTCCGGCACGAACGGGCAGTCGCCCGTGGGCGTGCTCGTCATGAACGGCTCGCCGAAGCTCGTAAACGTGACCGTGATGAATGTCACGGGCGGGAACGGCGGCACCGGAGGCATGTTCGGGTACCACGGCAGCGGCGGGAACGCCACCGGGATGGCGTTCTACGGCTCGTTCGCCACGGTCCAGAACTGCACGGTCATCAACATAACGGGCGCTCCAGGACCGACAGGCGGCGCCACTTACGGCGGCTACGGCGGTTGGGCAACAGGTATCCAGGGGGTTTCGACCGGCCTCACCATCAAGGGCTGCAACATCACGCTGATAACAGCGGGCGGACAGTTCGGCACGCCGGCGATGCAGACCGGCCCGACCGCCACCGGAATTTACATCTACATCGACAACTCGAGCATCCTCGACACGAACATATCGTTCTGCACGGGCGGCAAGGGAAGCGACACCGTATTCGGCGGCACTGGGGGCAACGGCGGGGACGGCCTCGGCCTAGTGCTCCTCAACACTAACGGCACCGTTGTCAAGGGATGCACCATCTTCGCCAATCGCGGAGGCGCGGCCGGCACGAGCACGACCGGGACGGCCTACGCCGGTGCGGGCCGGGGCGGGCAGGTGGCAGGCATCCTGAATATCTCGTTCCAGGCCACCCTCGACGGCAACCGCTACGAGAACATGTCCGACGGCCTGAACATCTTCAGCTCGGACCCGCTCGTGGCCAACAGCACGTTCATCGGCCTGTCGGGAATGGGCGTTCTGGGCATCAATACGAGCTCGCTCATCAAGGGCAACACATTCAACACCACGACGATTTGCGTATACAGCTACATGTCGAGCCCGCAGGTGACGGGGAACTCGATGTCCTCGACGTACTACGGCATCCTGATATACAATTCGTCAGGCAAGTACGACACCAATTCCATTGACGGCTCGATGCAGGACGGCATCTATGTCTACCTGCCCTACGGCAGCGCCGCCCGGTGGCCCCTGATAGCTGACAACAACATCACCAACTGCAGGTTCAGCGGCCTCAACATCTCGGGCGAGCATGTCCTGCTGGAGAACAACGAGCTCTCCGACAACTGGTATGCCGGCCTCTATGTCAACCAGACGGGCCTGGCGGTCTGGAACATCACCGGAACCGGCCTCGTGAAGAACAACATCGTCAACCTAAGGGGCAACCTGACAGTCATGAACGGGGGCAGGATGAGGATAGTGAACAGCGACTTCAGGCTGCTATCCAGCGTCAGTGGCGAGTACAGCATCGAGGTGCTCTCCGGCGGGGAGCTCAGGGTAGTCAACAAGAGCGTCGTGAACAGGGGCAGCGCCCCCGGAAATTACCTCTTCTGGGTCCGCAACGGCGGGAGAATAGAGGTCAGGGCAAGCACGGTCCGCGACTGCGGCATTGCCGGAGGGCCCGCAACCTCCGGTCTGGTCATCGAGTCCGGCCTCGTGGAGCTTGAGGGCTCCAACTTCACCAACTCCCGCACCGGAATAGTCGGCAGGCTTGCCTCGGCCGTGTTCAAGGTCGCCAACTGCACGATAAAGGACAACTGGCACGGCATGGAATGCGCGGAGGGGGCGCAGGTCACGATAGAGCTTGACACATTCACTAACAATTCCGTGGGAATAATCACGGACAACTCGCCCACTGTCATCCGCAACTGCAACATCACGACAAGCTACGGCCACGGCGCGCTCTGGATACGAGGCAGTCAGACCTCGCCCGTCATCGGGGACTGCACGCTGGACGGGAACAGTGTCGGGGTCAATTGCACGGCGGCGGCGTCCTTCACTGCATCGAAGCTCATTATCAAGAATTCCGGCTACGGCATACATTCGGTCGGGGCAAGCGGGACCTTCGTCAACTGCACCATCACCTCAAGCGCCTACTTCGACGTCTGGCTCAACGAGACGGGCAATGTCACGCTCGTGAACTGCAGCTTCGCCCAGGCAAAAGTGGGCTTCGGGGACGCCCCCAGCCTGCTCAAGGTATACTGGCACCTGCACATAGCGGTCAGGTGGCAGAACAACAACGCCCCCGTCGACACGCCAGGCATCAGCCTCAAGAACAAAGCCGGAACGGAGCTCTGGAGCGGATTCGCAGATGTCAACGGTACGCTGAGCTGGCTCACTGTGGAGCAGTACTCTCAGACCGGCGCGCTCAGGACGGACCGTGGGCCGCACAACGTCACGGGCACGAAGCTCGGGCTGAAGGGTGGAACGACGTTCACGCTGGATGCGACCAAGGAGGTCATCGTCCTCATCATCGATGATGTCATGCCCGACATACGCTTCCAGTTCCCGCTCGACAACCACATCCAGAACTCTTCCGTGCTCGGGCTCAGGGGCAACGCATCCGACAACATAGGACTTCTGAAGGTCGAGGTCAGCAAGGACGGCGTCATCTGGTTCCTAACTACTGGGACCATTGCTTGGAACTACACCTTCTCCTACCTGGAGGATGGCACCTACAAGTTCTATGCACGCGCAACGGACGTGTCCTCCAACACGAGGATAGTGTCGGTTTCCACGATAGTCATAGATACACAGGCCCCGGCCGTGGCTATTCAGGTCCCGATGAACAACACGCTCACCAACCTGACGCAGCTCGTCATCATCGGCACCACCGAGCCCGGCATCGATGTCTTCATAGGGGATGTCCAGACGAACGCCAGCAACATAGGCATCTTCTGCGCCACATTCGAGCTCACGACCGATGGGGAGCACACCATCATCGTCAGGGCACGGGACAGGGCGGGCAACTGGGGCTTTGCGTATGTGACCGTGCGGCGGGACACGGTCCCTCCGGAGCTCACGGTCACATCTCCGGCAAACAACTCCCGCACCAACAACCCCATCGTGACCCTGCAGGGGACCACCGAGCTGGGCGCGACCGTCATGGTCAACAACCGCGGCGCCACACTCACCTCGGGCACGAACTGGGCCCTTGCGGACATCCGCCTGTTCGAGGGCGAGAACATATTCTACATCCGGGCGACGGACATAGCGGGCAACCTCCGCGAGATTGTTTGGGTCGTGGTGCTCGACACCAGGATAAATCTCACGGTCAGCTTCCCCGCCGACAAGGCGCTGCTCAACTACTCCAAGATAAAGGTGAACGGCACGACGGACCCAAACGCCATCGTGGCGATACTGGGCAAGAACTTCACCGCCGGCCCCAATGGCTACTTCGAGGGCGAGCTGGAGCTTGCAGAAGGGGCCAACCTTCTGGCCTTCGTCGCAAGAGACGATGTCGGCAACCTGGCGATGGTGAACATCACGGTGACCGTCGACACAACTCCCCCGACCATCGAAGTAACGAGCCCGCAGACCGGCTCCAAGACCAAGAACGCCACCGTAACGGTCATAGGGAGGACGGAGCCGGGAATCAACATTACCGTCGGTAATGTGACCGTGACCGCAGGAACGGACGGCTCGTTCGCCGCTACAATAACGCTCGTAAAGGGCGTCAACACCATCAACATCCATGCCGCGGATGCGGCTGGCAACCTCAGGACCGCCTCGCTCACCGTTGAGAAGACCACGGACGGCGGAGGAGGCGGTGGGGGTGGCGGTGGAGGAGGAGGCGGTGCAGGCGTCAGCCTCGACAAGGATGGCATCTGGTGGATACTTCTGGCCATCTGCGTTGCGGCCGGCGTGACGATAGCGATCGTTGTGGCCACGAAACGCAAGAAGCCGACGGAGGACGAACTCCCGCCGGAGGGCAAGGGAGAGTTCCCGGACGATGCCCCCAAGGGCGAAGAGAAGCCCGTGATGCCTTCGGAAGAGGATTCAGGTGTGAAACCCCCGCCGGGCTCGGACGGGGCCCCGGCCAAGGAGGATATTCCGGAATTCACAGCCGACAAACCCTCGGGCGAACCGGACAAGGGCGCCGACATTCCCGACAGCACGGCCGATGCGCCCAAGGATGAGCCGAAGCCGGTGCCCCCGCCCGATGAAAAATCAGGCGCCTCGGCGCTCGACGACATAATGGCGACGCTCAAGGAAAAGTAGTCTGCAACAGACCGCCCCCGCTTTTTCGGGGGCGGCACTTTTAACTCAAGAAGATACCTTTGAATTCGCGCACAATACAGAGCCAATACCGTTAAATAAATCGTACTCAATTCAATCCTGATGCGGATGAACAGGAAATCCATCGTCATTTTGTCAACCTTGCTTATGGTCGTGACATCCATGGTGCCGGTCGGCGCAAGCATGCTCTCGCTGAACATCGCCACACCTTCACCGGGCCAGATCTTCACAAATCACACCGTAAATGTCACTGGCACCGCTTGGCCAACAAACACATCTTGGGTCCAAACATCCAAGGCAGATTTTGACCAGGGGACGAGCGTAAATGTCACCGTCAGCGCCGGCGGCAATATCACGCTTAACTCATCCACGGCGCTCATCGATGATTTCAACGACAATTACATGGATCCATCCAACTGGACGACGGCCTCTCAATATGGGATGACGGTTACAGAGACCAATGCTGAACTCAGGATTTCCGGCTCGTCAACCTCATCGACGTATTGGGCTTCATTGGCTTCCGCCACATTGACGGAGCAAATAACTTCAGCATCGGTGGATTTGAAATCTTTTTCGGGCACTGGGTCCTACTTTACAATATTATACATCTATCAGGATATCAACAACCGGGTCCTTATCGGTGCAGACTACGACCCACCGCCCTACGGCAACCAGCCCATCATATGGTATGCCGACCCCACACTTCCTGGGACCCATGATTTGAACCTCGGAGCGCTGTCCGGAGGCGTCCATACATTCAAATTGGCGTATTCCCAAGGCACAGTCTACGCATATGTCGATGGTGTGCTTAAACACTCAGTTGCGATGCAAATGTCGAATTATCATTTTATGTTGCAGGGAAATGCCCATGATTATGGCAATACTCTTGACGCCAGATGGGACAATCTTAAGACCGAACGGCTTGCGCCATCCGGAAATTTCACTTCGTCCGTATTTGATACCGGTGTGGCCGTGCCTGAACTATCGAAAATCAGCTGGACTGATGATGTTCCTTCCAACGATATTGTTACGGTGAGCCTTCGCTCGAGCGACCATTCCGATATGTCAGGGGCCTCAGCCTGGGCACCCGTGACGAACAACCAGGTTTCCGGACTTCCGGCTTCTAAGAGATACATCCAGTATTGCGTCATGATGTCGGGCATCAACGATACTGGTCCGACGTTCAAGGATATCAACATCAGCTACAGCATCCCGCTTGCGAAAGTCGAATTTAGCCCCGATAACGGCACCACATGGCAGATTGCGACAGGCACCGCAGCGTGGAACGCAACAATCACGCTTCCGGAGGGGAATTCGACCATCCTTGTCCGGGTGACTGACACCGCCGGGGCTATCGTCACCAAAAGCCTTCAATTAGGCATCGACACCACCCCTCCGACGGGGACGCTCGTCATCAACGACGGTGACGATATGACCGGATTCAGGTCCGTGAATCTGACGCTCGCCGCATACGACATGTACAATGTCACCGGGATGCTTCTCGGCGAAGATGCGAACTTTAACGGCACGATATGGCAACCGTTCGTTACATCATGGAAATGGACGCTGTCAGCCGGCGACGGACTGAAGACCGTCTATGTGAAATATCGCGATGCCAACGGCTGGGTCTCGGAGCCGGCATATGCATCCATTCTTCTCGATACCACACCGCCCAACGGCACGCTCGTCATCCAGGATGGGGCTCAATATACCCGCACGACGAGTGTAAGGCTTAATCTGTCCGTGGACCACGATGCCGTGCTCGTGCAGATGCTCGTGTCAAATACGCCCGATTTCTCGGGTGCGCAGTGGATGCCTTTCACAAGCTCGCTTCTGTGGTCCCTCCCCGTCGGCGACGGCGATAAGATAGTCTATGCAAGGTACAGGGACAATTACGAAAGGCTGTCCCCCACGCTCTCGAATTCGATAATTTTGGACGGCACGCCCCCCGCAGTCAGCCTCGTGGTCGGCAATGGCACGACGTACACGCGCTTCTCACCTGAGAGGCTGGAGCTGAAGTTTGTTGAGAAGTTCACGGTGGTTTCGATGCAGCTCGGCGAGGATTCCACGCTCTCGGGAGCCCAGTGGGTTCCGTTCAGCGCGCTTAACAATTTCACAATCTCCCAGGGGGATGGGCCCAAGAACATATACGCCCGCCTCAGGGATGTGGCCGGCAACGAGGGCGCCATCAACAACACTTCAATCATATTAGACACCACCCCTCCCGCAACGACTTTTACGGCGGTGTCGAATGTGTCCTACCAGCTCTCATTCAACCTCACCTGGACCGCGTTGGACACGTTTAGCGGCGTTAAGACATATGATATCCAATACCGCGACGGACAGGGCCAATGGACGGACTGGTTCACTGCCACAAACAAGACCACCGCCCAATTCACCGGCCAGAGCGGGCACATCTACCAGTTCAGGGGCCGGGCTACCGACCGCGTGGGGAACCTGGAGACCTATCCTGAAGCACCTGCCGTGACGGTCGAAGTCGTTGACTTGCCGCCAATCGTGTCCATCGTGGTCCCGGCCGCCAATAGCACGGTCAAGAATGCGCTCCGAGTCACTGGAACCGCCTATCATCCGCAGCCCAACAAGACCATTGGCCAGGTGCAAGTCAGCCTCGATGGCGGGAACTGGCAGATTGCCAGCGGCACCGTCAATTGGGAGTTGAAGATAGACACCACCAAACTCAGCAACGGGATGCATAATCTGAAGGTCAGGGCATTCGACGGCCAGAAATATTCCACCGAGGTCGATAGAACATTCACAGTCAAGAACGAGCAGACGAACGTCAAGGTGGATACGATGCCGTGGATCATACTGGCCGTGGTGCTGATTGCGGTCATCGGGATTGTCGTTGTCTTCGCAATGAGGAAGAAGCCGCCCGGCGGGCAGTAACGCATGACAATTATTCAAATGTGAAATGATATATCGGCAGAGCCCCATCCGAGTGCAACGGGAGAAATAGAAATGGACAACCTGGAACTCTACACATTGGGGGAGCGCTTCATAGAGCTCATCAATCCGACCTCGACCCAGAAAATGATTTCCGTCGGGAAATGGCTCGAGCTCGGACCCAAGAGCAGGGTCATCGAGTTCGGCTCCGGCAACGGCGAGCCGCTGGCCATCTGGGCCACCAACTTCGGCATTTCCGGAATAGGCATCGAGCTGAGGAGGAAATGCGTCGAGCGCGCCCGCAATAAGATAGCCGAGAGGAAGCTCTCGAAGCAGGTCAAGTTCGTATGCGGCGACGGCGCGAAGTACAAGTTCGAGAAGGGGGCATACGACGTGGCCGCCTGCATAGGGGCCTCGTTCATTTGGGGCGACTTCGCCAAGACCGTGGCGGCCATGAAGCCCGCCATCAAGAGGCGGGGAAGGCTCGTCATAGGGGAGCCCTACTGGAACTTCGAAAGCGTGCCCAAAAAATACAAGATGCTTGAGCCCTCGATATTGACGGAGTTCGAGCTCGTGGAGATTGCCCGCGCCAACGGCTTCGACATCGAGCATGTCGTGAGGGCCTCGACCGACGACTGGGACAACTACGAGGCCACCAACTACTACGGCCTCGTGAAATGGCTCGAGGAGAACCAAAAGCACCCCGACAGGCAGCAGGTCATAGACTGGCTCCACAAGAACCAGGACGCCTACTTCAAGTGGGGCCGGGAGCACCTGGGCTGGGCAATATATCTTCTGAAGCCGAAGAGCTACTGATTCAGTTGTAGTCCAGCTTCCGCTGGACATACCAGGTCAGCAGCAGGCACACGATGGTGAAGCCTATCATCGCCCCGAGGGCGGGACCCCAGTCCGTGTAGGCGCCCGCCGATGCCGCCGAGGACGATGTCGGCGCCAGGGAACGGATGTAATGGTTCACGGTCCCGTATTTTATGGAAGTGGGGATGTTGGCGACGAAAGTCTCCCAGAAGAGGGCGTAGAGCAGGCCCGCCATCAGCGCCGTCTTTCTCAGCATGGCCCCGAGGAACATGAAGAACGCTCCCCAGGCCATGATGGCCACCAGTACCAGGCCTATGAACTGGCCCAGCTCGAACAGGTAATCCGTCGTGACGCTGTACGCCGTATGGCTGGCTATTATCCCGAAGGTCAGCAGGATGGGGACGAGGAACATCAGAAAGACCGATACCACGAACCCCAGGTACTTGTAGAGCACCAGCTCGAAAGTGGACAGGGGCCTCGAGGTCAGGTAGGTGATGGTCTTTTGCTCTTCCTCCTCCGCAAAAAGCGAGGCGCCGAAGAGCAGGCAGGCGTAGAGGATGATGAACTGCAGATAGACCATGAGCATCACTATGACGAACAGGCTGATGCCGCCGATGCTCTTGTCCGTCCAGGTGTAGGCCCAGTAGCCCGGAATTATGAGAAGGAGCATTGACAGCCCGAAGAAGATGAGCGTCTTCTTGTCGTACAGGATGTTCTGGACGGTCATCTCGAACAGGGCGCGGCCCTTGGTAGGAATGAAGTGGAACATGTCCTTGAGCTTCACGACGGGGTCCCGGCCGGCCTCCTTCTTGCTGATATTTGCGGCGGCCATGTGTCAGCCCTCCGTGAGATACTTGAAGACGGCGTTCAGATTGTCGTCGGGGCTCGTGATGCCCGTATATTTTATTCCCGTTCGCGAGATGATCTTGGGCAGCTCCCTGTAGAAGGTCTCGGGCCTCGTGGTCCTGACCATGAGCATCTTGGGGAAGAACTCCATGGCAGCAATGTATTCCAGCCCGTCGAGCTCGCGCCCTATCAGCCTTGGCTCCGGGGTCTCTATCATTATCGTGTGGGGGTGCTTGTCTATCAGGTCGCGTATCTCGTGGATGTTGCCCTGCGCGAGCAGCTTGCCCTTGTGGATGAGCACGATGTTCTCCGTCAGCCTCTCGACCTCATGCAGAACATGGCTCGACATCAGCACGTTGCGGCCGGCCTTCTCGAGGTCGTTTATGACATCCATTATCCTGACGCGGGCCAGCGGGTCCGTGCCGCTGAGAGGCTCGTCGAGTATGACGAGCTCCGGGTCGTGGACGATGCTCTGGGCTATCTTTATCCTCTGGCGCATTCCCTTGCTGTATCCGGCGAGCTTGCGGTTCATGTCGGGGGTCATGTCCACGGACTTGATGACCCTCTTCGCTGCCTTGTCCGCATCGGAAATGGACATACCGTTGAGGCGTGCGAGATAGGACACGAACTGCAATCCGGTCATCCAATGGTAGAACGAATCCTGCTCGGGGCAGTAGCCCACGCGGGCCTTCAGGTGCGTGTTGTTGCGGGCCTCTTCGCCCATTACCCAGAGCCGGCCCTGCGAGGGCACGAGCTGTCCCGTCACCAACTTTAGGAGGGTGGATTTTCCTGCACCGTTTGGGCCCAGCAGGCCGGTTATTCCCTTTTTAATGCCCAATGTGACGTTGTTGAGGCCCAGGACCATGCCATACCATTTGCTCAGGCCCCACGTAGCTGTCACCCATTGGCTCGGGTCGAAATCGAACTGCTTCGCGGCGGCGTCGGAATACTGGCCCATCTGGGCATACTGCGCCTGCTGCGGTACCGATGCGGGGACCGCCTGCGGCGGGGCCGCCATCGGTTCGGCCTGCACAGGGGCCGCAGCCTTGGCGGACTTTGGCGCTGACCTGACCGCATCATGAACTTCCTCTATGGTGGAGGCGGGCTGGGGCTGCTCCATTGCGCCGGATGCGCCCTTTTTATTGCCTTCCTTCTTTTCCATCATTGCCCTCACAGAGCCTACTCGCTCAGCTCCGTTCTTTCGACCTTGTACCACACCAGGAATGTGCATACCACCGAGATGACGACGAGCACCAGAATGGAATATTCCCACGGGAACTTGAGGGCCAGCGAATCGCCCAGTCCGAAGGCCTCGGCGCCGGCGACATCAAGGTTGTCCTTGATTCCGGCAAGACGGCCGTAATCGCTGTTGAACGCCATCGTGGCTATCTGGCCCACGATGCTCGTGACCATGTAGATGACCACCAGCGCCGCGGCGGCGTAGAACCTGCGGTTCGTGAGCGAGGAGAAGGCAAGCGAAAGGGTGCTCATCGTGATGATGATGGCGAGCCCGTAGCCGATTATCGCGCCCCATACCCACAGGTGGTCCACCACATATGTGCTCGATATGTTGGAGAGCAGGATGAGCAGCATGTAACAGATGAGCGTCGGGACGATGGTGATGAGGCCCAGGAGCGTTCCCACGGTGCCGAACTTGCCGACAAGGTAGTCCTTCTTGGACAGGGGCCTTGCGAAGTACAGGTTGTAGGACTTCTCCTGCAGGTCCGTCGCTATCATCCTGGAGCCGACGACGGCGGCGAGCAGCAGCGCGAAGAACGCCTGGATTCCCATTACCTGGCCGTAGAGTATGTTTCCGGTAAGGTCCATCTTCTTCGTGTCTGTCAGCTTGACCTGCGTGGCGTAGCTGCCCATCACCCCGGGGTCGGTCCTCGAATTGACGGCGATGCTGATGGCGTTGGCCTTGGCGGAATCGTCTGCCGTCAGATACGAGAGGCTGCACTGCGTCGATTCTCCAGGCCCGAGCTCCAATTGGAAATACCTGACGGTCATGCTAAAGAACCTTTCGCCGGGGCCTCCCCCCATCCCTCCGTGTATCCTGTCCTGCCTGGACTTGAGGGGGACCTTCGTACCGTTGAGATAGGCACCGAGCGTCCAGTCCGACGGGATGGAATTGATGGTGATATTGTAGTTATCCGTGACGGTGCCGGTGTTGCGGAACTCGAACTCCACGCTGACGGCGTCGCCCGCCTTTGCCTCGTAGGAGTCCTTTGTGAATACGAGCTCGTAGGCGTTCGTCATGTTGACAAGCCTATGGTCGGGCGCTATCACGCTGACCGTGGTGAAGTAGTCCACCCGGCGGCCCGTGGTGGCCCTGACCTGGATGGCTGCCATCGACATCGGCGCCACGATTTGAGGCGAGAGCACGAACAGGCTCGCCCGCGTCCCGGAATCATCAGTTGTTGCATTGACGTATGCGGCCCATCCCATGGGGATGTTTATCGTGGCGAACTCGGTCCTGTTGGTGAAATAGGAGCCTCTCAGGGGGTATTCCACGACGGTGCCGTTCTCGATGAACCTGTGCATCCCGACCTGCGCCGCCTGCGTCCCGTCCCAGGTGCTCGGGCTGTCCATCTCGAGCGAAAGCATCCCGGAAGCGGCCATCAGCACGGGGAACAGCATCGAGAAGAGCCACCCGAGCACGATGACGATTATCACCGCCACGGTCTTGATGTTGAAGCGCACGCCTTCCCCTATCATGCGGGTGACGATCTTTTTCCGGTCGTCGAGGTGGCCGTTCCACTTGGTGTAGCGCTCGCGCTTTATTCCCGTCCAGCCGAATGGATTTGCGCCTCCGGCGGGAATCTGACCGGGGACGGGGGCGGGCAAGGCCGCGGAAACGGGCTGGGGAGCGGCCGTGGCCGCGGAAGCGAGCTGCGGAGAGTCCGTCATGCCTTTCCCCCCTTCTCCTGCGCGATGATGACCTCGAGGAAAAGGTCCTCGAGGGACTTGGCGCTCCTGCTAACGAAGCGCACCTGGCAGCCTGCGGAGGCGCCAGCCTTCATTATGAACTGGTAGGATTCCTCGAGGCGCTCCTCATTGCCTATCTCCACGCGGACATTGCCTCCCTTTTCAAGCTCGGCCCCGATGCCCGTGGCCTTGAGGTCCTTTACGAATGTTTTCATCTCGGTGTCGCTGCCCTTGACCCTGACGCTCAGCGCCGTCTTGGAGGCAATCAGCATCTCCTTTATGTTGCCCTGCTTGAGGATCTGCCCCGAGCTCATGATGACGACATTGTCGCAGATGTACTCCACGTCCGGAAGAAGGTGCGAGGACAGGAACAGGTTCTTGCCCTCGTCGTGGGCCAGCGACTTTATCAGGGCCAGCATCTCGTCCCTGCCCTTGGGGTCCAGGCCGTTCGTGGGCTCGTCGAGCAAAAGGAGCTCCGGGTCGTGCACGAGGGCCTGCGCCAGCTTTATCTTCTGCCTCATGCCCGTGGAATAGGACGATATCTTCCTGTAGCGCTCCTCTCCGACGCCTATGTAATGCAGGACCTCGTGGGCCCTCGAGAGGGCGTCCGACCTGGGCATTCCCACCATCTGGCCCATGTATGTGCAGAACGACACCGCGTCCATGTCGAGGATGAGGCACTCGTGCTCGGGCATGTAACCGATTCTCTGGCGGATGTCGAACGCCTTGCTTTTGATGTCCCTGCCCAGAACCGTGCCGGAGCCGCACGTGGGCTCCAGGAGGCCAATGAGTACCCTGATGAGAGTGGATTTGCCAGCCCCGTTGGGGCCCAGAAGGCCCGTGGCTCCATTGGGCACATTGAGCGAGATATCGTCCAGGGCCACGATGCTCTCGAACTTCTTGGTGATGCCGCTGGTCCGGATGATGTATCCGGAGTCGTCGTCCTTTTTCGCCCTGTCCTCTGGGACCACGAGTTAAACATGTCAGAACCGGTATATAAAACGTATAGAAGGAATCGGTCGATGCCGCCTCACCAGCATTTTTTATTAGGCGGGGAAAGGTATGGCGGAATCGTGATGGCAGGAGCCGGCACGGGAAACGGGGGCTGAGCGGATGGACCTTTTCACCCACATGCTCATAGGATACATGCTGGGCTGGACCGCCTGCTGGTCCGTCACAGGCTACAACGAGTACCTTCTGCTGATAACCGTCGTGATGGCGATGCTGCCCGATTTCGATGTCTTTCTGTTCCTGATTCCGAAGAGCGTGCGCCGGAAGGTTCGGGGCGTGAAGCACAGGGGCATCTCGCACACGATTGTGTTCGTCGTTGTGGCAGGAATCATAACTGCGTTCATCTTCAACAGGCTCGTGGGAACAGACCTGCTGGAAGGAATCATTCTGGCATTCGTCGGCGGCATATCGCACATAACGGTCGATGGACTGACCTCGTTCGCCTTCCCGTACCTGGCGCCGTTCAGCTGGAAGGAGCGCTCAATGGACCTGGACGGGGCCGTGACATGGTACATGGTCCCCTACAGCCTGCTTTCCATTATCGGAATGTGGTCCATGCGCGCCTACAACATGCCGTTCGAATACTTCACGCTCCTCGTGGCGCTCGTGTTCACGGGAATTGGAGTGCACTACATCCTGCGGCTCTCCGTCAAGCTCTACGCGGAGCGGGTCCTGTACAAGGGCAAGAATGCGAAGGTCAATCCGACTCCGAAGCTGCTTTCGTTCTATGTCATGAAGCCGACCCGCCTGAAAGAGGTCAACATCGTCGAATACATCCACACGAAGCTGCCGATGCGCAAGGACAGACCCTCGAGGCGATATTTCGAGGTGGACAGGCTGGTCCCCGACGGCGCAGGGATAACAGAGCCGAAGGATGTATACGAGGCCGTGGTTGCCTCGTCGGCCGCAGTGGTCTCAAAGGGGTTCGAGAACCTTTCCAATGTGGCGGCGGCCCCGCTCGAATCGGAAAAGGGGCAGTGGAAGCTCTTCTGGTTCGACTGGAACGACTGGAGCCCGATGGGGAAGGGGACGCCCGGGACGGTAGTCAGGCTGTCCCTCGGAGAAGGGCCGGTGGTCGAGAGCGCAACGCTCCCGATATCGTGGTGAACCGGTCGTGACGAGCAAAAGGCTCCGCCGCTCTCTCAGGCGCGGCGCATCGCCGATTCGAAAACATCATTAACCCCAACGGCTTTTGCTCTTTCCGAGCGGGGGTAGCCAAGTCTGGTCAAAGGCGCTAGATTCAGGGTCTAGTCCCTAGCGGTTCGCATGTTCAAATCGTGCCCCCCGCACCTATTAACCGATAGTATCGATTATCAGTGGGGTCGCTTTTCGCTCACCAACCGCATTGACGAAAAGCGACTTTCGCTCAGCAATTGAAATGGCGAAAGGCACGAGAGTGCGAGCGTGCATCAATGACACAGAGCTCGCACGAATCGTGCCCCCCGCACCTTTTATCCAAATTAAAATATCGTGAGAAGAACATGCCCATCCTTGGAGGCGACGGTGGATGGTCCTTTACTCGCATTCTCGGCTCGAGGCTTTCGAGAACTGCCCCCTGAAATACAGGCTCCAGTACATCGACGGCGTAACGTCCGACGAGGAGGGCATCGAGGCCTTCCTGGGCCAGCGGGTGCACGAGACGCTTGAAAAGCTGTATAGGGACCTGCGGCTTTCGAAGCTCAACAGCCTCGAGGACCTGCTCGAATATTACATGGAGCTGTGGGACAAGAACTGGCACGAGGACGTCGTCATAACTCGGAAGGACTTCACGAAGAAGAACTACTACGACACCGGCGTGAAATGCATCACCAAATATTACGAGAGGTTCAAGCCTTTCAATCAGGGGACCGCCGTCTGGACCGAGGAGATGGTGGTCTTCGAGCTGGGAGAATACAAGCTCCGGGGCGTAGTGGACCGCCTTGACAAGTTCCCGGACGGGAGCTACGAAATTCACGACTACAAGACATCGGGCCATGTCCCGAGCCAAAAAGACATGGACGAGAGCCGCCAGCTGGCGCTATACGAGATAGCCGTGCGCAAGAAATGGAAGGATGTGGGCAAGGTCAGGCTTGTGTGGCACTATGTCGTTTTCGACCAGGACATCGTTTCAACGAGGACCTCCGAGCAGCTCAAGAGTCTGGAGAAGGACTGCGTTGCGCTCATCGACAAGATAGAGCGCACGAAGGAGTTCAAACCGACACCGAGCAATCTTTGCGACTGGTGCGGGTACTGGGCCAACTGCCCCGAGAAGAAACATCTCGTGAAGATAGAGGAGCTCAAGCCTGCCGAGGCTGCGAAGGAGGACGGCTTCGCCCTCGTTAACGAATACTCCAAGCTCAAGGACAAGGAGCGCAAGCTTGGCGAGGAAATATCGCTGGTGAAGGAGAGGCTCATCGAATATGCCCGCAAGGAGGGGCTCTCCAGGGTAAGGGGGAGCTCGCAGAGCGCATCCGTGAAGATACAGAAGGTCGCCGGATTGCCATCCAAATCATCAGACGCTGAAGGCTTTAAAAAGATGGTCGAGATGGTCAAGGCCGCCGGCGTGTGGGAAGATTTCTCGGCCCTGGATGCAAGGGCGCTCCTGGACGCCGTCACGGAGGAGAAGCTGGATGCCAAGCTCCTGAAGAAGCTGAAGGCTCTGCTTGGTGAGTACGAGAGCGTTTCCGTGAGGCTTTCGAAACTGAAGGATGACGAGGAGTGAATCCGTATCATTGGCCCGGGGTTTCCTGCGGCATCGCCGGCTGTTCCGGCGCCTGTGGCGGGTAGGGGGCGGGGGTGCTTTCCGGCGGAGGGGCGTAACCTGCGGCGGGGGGCTGCGCCGGTGCCTCCGGCGCAGCGGGCGGGACCGACGGCTGTGGCGCCGCGTCGGGCGCCGGGCGCTTGGGCTTTCGCATCATCATCAAGGCCACGATACCGGCCACCGCGGCAATGGCGACGCCGACACCGATGTAGACGGGCGTCATCCCCATCCCGGTGTCCTGCGGCGGGTCGGGCTTCTTCGGCGGCATCGGGGTAACCGGTGCGGTAACGGACACCGTGAGGGTCTGCGTCACCTTCTGGCCCTGGTCGTCCGTCAGTGTGGCGGTTAATGTGTATGTTCCGGCCTTGGAGTAGATGTGGCTGCCGTTGAAATCGCTTGAGGAGGTCCCGTCCCCGAAATCCCACTTCACTTTGAGAAGGGGCATGTCCGAGGCGGTGTCGGTGCCGGTGGCCGTGAAGTTGATGGTCTGGTTGACGAGCACGGATAGCGTATCGATGCTTGCGGAGAGCTTCGGTGGCAGGTTCTTGATGTTAAGCTCGCCGGAAGCTGTGGCGTTGGCCCCCTCCGGGTCGCTCACAGTGAGCCTGAAGGTCTTCGGGCCGGCGGTGGCGAACGTTACCTCCACGGCACTGCCGTAGTAGGTCCTCCCGTCTATTTCCCAGGTGAAGTTGAGCTTCGGCAGATCCGATTCGGTATCGTCGCCGGAGGCCGTGAACTGAACCTTCTGGTCCTCGTTGAAATCGGAGGTCTTCGGGGACTGGATTGTCAATGTGGGGGCCTGGTTCTCGACGGTCAGGTTGACCGTTGCCTCCCCCCGTGCCCCGTCGTCGTCGCTGACACGGAGCATCGCTTTGTACTTGCCTCCCTTTGTGTAGGTGTGCTCGGCCTTGGCATCAGCCGACCAGTTGCTTTCCTTGCCGTCGCCGAAATCCCAGCTGTACCTGAGGGAAGAAAGGTCTCCCGCCGTGTCCGTGCCGGAGCCGTCGAACTCCACAGGCTCGTCCTTGGGGAACGTCTTGCCGGCGCCGGGCTTGACTATGGCCGCGCCCGGGGGCTGGTTGATGATGCTGACCTTGAGCGTCGCTGCGGCCTCGGACCCGTCGTCGTCCTTGACCTTCAGGGTTGCAGTGTAGTTGCCGCTGCGAACGTAAGCGTGGGTGGCGTCCGCGCCATTTCTCCACTCGGTGGAGTTCCCGTCCCCGAAATCCCACCTGTACTGGAGGGTCGCGATATCGCCCAGTGTGTCGCTGCCGATGCCGCTGAACGTCATATCAACGCCCTCGTCCTGGATTTGGGTGTCGACGCTTGCCGTGACCGAAGGGGGCAAATTGGAGACGCGTACGGCCGCCGTTGCTGTCGCGGTGGCGCCGTCCGTGTCCTTCACAGTCGCCTTGAGCGTGAGGTTGCCGGACTTGGTGAACGTGTGGCCCACGGTCGTCAGCGCCGAGTAGGGGGACGTGCCCCCGTCGCCGAACTCCCACATCACCAGAAGGCCCGCCCTGTCGGAGGGCGTGTCGTTGATATCGACGCTGAAGTTCAGCCTGCCTCCCTCCTCGCAGGCAAAAGAGCTCTCGGTGAGGTTGATGACGGGGAGCTGGTTGCTGACCGTCACGAAGACTGTGTTCTTGGCGTTGATGCGACAGCTTCCCAGCTGATAATAGAGCCTGATGGTCTTTGAGCCGGACTTGGCGAACACGGCGTTCACCGTGAGGTTCTGCGGGTCGGAGATGTCGGCGTTTCCGTCAGAATCGAGGTCCCATTTGAAGGCGCCGCGCGCATGGCCGATCGGCCAGTAGCCCGTGGTTGTGGCGCTGAGGACGGAGGTCCCGTCCTCGCTCACGGCGGCCGGGTTTGGCGGCTCCTGCGTAAGGTTCCCCGGGAAGAAGTCGACCCCCGGTATCGAATAGTTGAGGTAGTACGTGCCGTTGGCTATATCGTCCATGGTCCCGAAGCGGTAGAGATACTCATCGTACCCGGTGTCGTTTCGCAGATAACGGAAGAAGAAGGAGATGATGTCGTCCCACATGTAGGGCGCCACGTGGCCGCCGTTGACGATATCAAGCAGCATCTTGGTGCCCGGCATCTTGTTGTAGATGTAAACGCCGTAGGGCCGATAGTCCGTGTCGGCGGTGCCCACCTGGACCTGGAGCGGGCGGTTCCAGCCGGTGGCGAGCAGGTCGGTGTCGGACTGCAGGAGAGCGGGGCCGTTGGCCTCGACCGCAGCAATCCTCGACACGTAGCGGCCCGCTATGACGGATTTTGCGCCGCCTGCGGAGATGCCCGATATCCCGTATCCGCTCTTGTCCATCATGCCCTGGAGCTTGTGGCCCCCCGTCTGGTTCTCCGTCTCGAGCTGGTTGAGGAGCTCGTTGAGGTCGGTCGGGTTGGCGCTGTTGGAGGCGTCGTTCCAGTTGACCCCGAACACAACGACCACCATGCCCCAGGAGACCATCACGGGGGCGTTGCTGTTGTAGACCTCGACATTTCCGGTCATGAAGGGAAGCATCACGATGGTGGGGAAGGGTGCACCGGTGAGGTTTGCGGTGGCGTTCTCCGTTCCCGAGGCCGCCGGATAGAAAATCTTGAGGGTGTTGTAGTAGGCCTTGGAGCTTCCCTTGAAGCTCTCGAAGCACCAGGCCGCCGTGTACGGGCCGTTGTGGTCGGGCTTCTCCGTGGCGCGGGCAGGCTCGGCGGGGGCCTGGGGGACGAACAGCGGGCACGCTAGCATGCATACAACCGAAATCACAATTGCGAATCTCACAATATTCATCGACATCACCTTGGGGGCACTTGCAAAAAGCTCCGGGAGGCATATCTATGTTTTGGTGCGGTCTTTTAAAGGACCCATTCTTCCATCACTTGTTATATATCTGTAATTTCGTGAGCGATACTGGTGAAACGGGAATGATGCCACACAGAATGGTAGCCATGCTGGCCGTTGCCGCAATGCTGATGGCCTCGTTGCCCCAGATGTCGTGCGCAACCGAGTCCGGGCCGGCAATCCCTACGATTCAATCCGACATGCCGTCGCTGCCGGATCTCCCTCGAATCTCCACGGGGCCCCGTGAGGCGCCTGCGCTCCCGTTCGGAATGGACAGTGACAGGGTGGAGGCCATCTCCGCAACGGCCATAGGCCCGCTGGGGGAGAGGCTCGCGGGCGCAAGAGGGCCGACGGGCCGGGCCGCCGACCTCACCTTGACCGGAAGCGACATTCTCCTTGTCGACAACGACCTTTCCGTGCTCAACATCAACATGTCCGGCAATTCCATCCTGTTCGTCTACAACGTCTCCAGGACGGTACAGCTGACGATGGCCGGCTCGCTGACGCTGCGCGACAACGCCACATTTGTCCTGAACCACTCGAAGCTGCTGGTGGACCAGAGCTACGACCAGCAGTTCATGATGCAGATGCACAACATGTCCCGTTTCTTCGCATTCTTCTCGAACGTGACCACGAGCGGGTTCCAGTGGCCCGGCGCCATGTGGGACCGGTCCAATCTCACGATAGGGGGCACGGAGTTCTGCGTCAACCCGTCGTGGTTCCCCGTCACGCTCATCCAGAACGCCTCGATATACAGCGCCTACTCGCTCTTCTACTCGGACATAGTCCACTTCGACTTCCCCTGGGTGCCGCTGGGCTCCAGCATCGTATTGGACCACAGCGCCTATTTCAACATATGGCTTGCCGTCAAGACCGGGGCCTCGGCCGACCTGACCCTTCCACCCACGTTCGCACCCGTGCCGGTCAACTGGAGCTTTCCGGGAACCTTTGCCGTGACCAACATCGATTACAGAATCGAGCTCAATGTCAGCTCCCCGCTGCTGTTCGCGACGATGCAGTACCGCGGGAGCAGCATCATCGTGCGCGATTCCCCATCGTTCCTTGGAGCTTTCTTCATAGACAACGCGGCCACGGCATTTTCGGGGATGAGGGAGCAGAAATATGTCGATACCACATTCCCGATGCAGGACCTATCCCTCCGCCTTGTGAACTCGACCATCTACACATGGAACTTCTACGCCAGCGACGGGGCCGACATAACCATAGATTCCTCGGATGTCGGGGAGATACTGTGCATGGGAACTGGACAGGCGACCATCCGCAACAGCAACCTGAACGGAAAGGGCGGGTATGTCTCGTGCCACGACACATCCCGCCTCATGATTTTCAACTCGACCATCAGCCCCGTTGTCGTGTCCTACCAGAACACGGTCCTCGAGATTCAAAACACCACGATCGATTTCTGGTGGCCCACGCGGGTGCTGGCGTCCGGCAGTTCCCTCCTGAAGTTGACTGATGTCACATTGGGGAAGAATGTCACGCTCGAGGCGCTCGAGTCCGGAAGGCTGGAGACCTATTATCACCTCGATGTGACTGTGAACAAATCGGGGAGCCCCGCCGCAGGCGCGTCCATAGAGGCAAGGTACAGATCGATCAACACGCTCGCGGGCAATGCCGTTGCAGGGCCGGGCGGCTCCGCATCGTTTTTACTGCGGGAGAGGGCCCTGTCGCCCGGCGTCACGACATTCACAAACAACTACACCATAAGCGCCTTCAGGAACTCCTCGCTCGCCTCCAAGGACCATACGCTGAAGGCCCGTGAGACCCTGACGCTGGAGCTTCTCGACTTCGTCTCGGGCACATCGCCGGCCGATGGCGAGAAAAATGTCTCGCTCTCATCGCATATCACCATCAATTTCTCATATGTGATGGAACCCCTCTCGTCACTCGATTACATCGCCATCTTGCCGAACATCAGCGTGGCCTGGTCCTGGGACACGACCACCTCGCTGGGCATAGTTCCGTCGGTGAATCTCGCTCCGGTCTCCAATTACACAGTGACTGTCTCCACGGAGGCGAAGACCTTGGGCGGCCTGCAGCTTCCGGAGCCGTTCAGCTTCACTTTCACGACGGGCGCCCAAATGCCGGATGCGCCCTCCAATCTTGTCGCAGAGGCAGGCAACCGTTCGGTTCGGCTGCGCTGGAATGCTCCTGTCCATGACGGAGGAGCGCCAGTCGAGGGCTACAGGCTCTACCGGGGCGCCGGGAACTCGACAGCCGAGTTCCTGGCCGCGACGAACCTGACGGAATATCTCGACGTCAACCTGACGCAGGGCACCATGTACTATTATTCGGTGAGCGCCCGCAACATCGCGGGCGAGGGGCCCCTTTCCGCGCTCGCCATGGCGACCCCGGGCACCGTCCCGACGGCCCCGCGCAGGCTCAACGTGAGTTCCGGAAACAAAATGGTGGCTCTGGGCTGGCTTGCGCCCGAGGACAGCGGGGGCTTCGCAATCACTCAATATTCCGTATACCGGGGAAGCTCGCCGGCCAACATATCGCTCCTAACCAGGCTCGGCGCGGTCCTGAATTTCACGGATGCGAACGTGACCAACGGAATGACCTATTACTACAGGGTCTCGGCTTCCAACGAGAGGGGAGAGGGGCCGCCCTGTCTCGAGCTCAATGCGACGCCACGGAGCCCCAACACGGTCCCTGGCAAGCCCCAAAACCTCACGGCGGCATCATCGGACCACAAGGTGACGCTGTGCTGGTCGGCCCCGGAAAGCGACGGAGGGCTCCCCGTCACGGGCTACAGGATTTATCGGTCCAACACGAGCGCTGACTTCCGGTTCCTCCGGAGCGTGGCCGTCAATTCCACGATAGATGAGGGCCTTTCAAATCAAAAATCATACTTCTACCGGGTCTCGGCGGTCAACGACATCGGGGAGGGCCCGCTCTCCGAGATGGCGAGCGCCCTGCCGTTGGCCCTGCCATCGGCCCCTCAAAACCTGACGCTCGCCGCAAAAGGCGGCAAGGTGCTTTTGAAATGGGACCCTCCCGCCGATGATGGCGGGTCCCAGATAAGGTCGTACAGGGTCTACAGGGGCGCCGGCCCGCAGAACATGACAGTGCTATCCCTGGCGGGGGCCTCGACGACGACCTTTGTCGATTCCAACGCAAGCGCGGGAAAGAGGTACTACTACAAGGTGGCGGCAGTGTGCGACGACGGCGAGGGCGCCCCCTCACCCGTAAGCGACATAAGCGTCCCGAAGACGGCGCCCGTTCAGAATGGCCCGATGGTGCCGGTGCTCTTCGTGGCAATTGTCGCCGTTGCCGGAGCGGTCGGGGCGGTTCTCCTGCTGCGCTCAAGGAGAAAGGGCCCGCCGAAATAAGAAGCGGCCTACGTCCCGTTGAAAGCGGCGCGGAGGAACGAGAAATCCGTGCCCATTATCAGGGCATGAACTATGACCAGCACCGTTGCCGACATCAGCGCGATGCGGTGGGTCCACTTCCAAGCCTTGTAGCCCACCTTCTTGGACATTCGAGCCCTTGCCAATCCCGTGGTGCCCGCGGTCGCCATCACGGCGGCGGAGATGTATCCCAGTACCACAGGGGTCTGCCAGATGTGCTTCGCGTAGGGCCCGAAAACGAGCATGAGCCCGTGGTACACGCTCAGGCCCACTATGAACCATGCCAGGGTGCAGTGCACCCTCAGCCGCGTTCTCGCCTTTATCCTAACTCGCCCGAGGACAATTGCGGATATCAGTATAGCCAGGGACAGCAGGCCCGTCACGCGGCCGGTGAACCTGAGAGCCCCGGACCCCACGGCCGGCACGGGCGCGACCGGCTTGTCGGAACTGATAGCTATGAACGCAGCGTCGGGAGAGCCGGTGGCGTTTTCCCAATTCAGCTCTATGCGCCCGTTCACGCCGCCTGCGCTGCCGTTGAGGGCCTCGACCTCAACCTGGAGTACCTGGCCTGGCGGCAGGTGGGCCGTGAACGAGGGGAACACACGTATGGCCCCGGCGATGTTCCCCGAGGGGGCGAGCGTGATGTTTTTGGAATCGGCGATCGCCTTGAGGTCAATGATTGTGCGAGCTGGCTGCGAGCCGCCGAACACAACCTCGCCCGCGCCGACGAAGAGGCTCATGGGCCTCACGGACAGCGCCCCGGTCCTGAACATCGTGAACCTGCTCGAATCATGGCTGTCGTCGTTGGTGTGCCGGCGGGCGGCGGTGAAGCTCAGCTTTGCGGACAGCGAGAGCGTCCCTGTATGGTTCCCGGTGAGTACGGACCACTGAACCGTGGAGCTGCCTCCGGAGGCGGTAAGGGTGGGCAGTGTCGTTGTGGAAGGCCTGTTGGGCTCTATGATTCCGGGGCCGGAGAGCTCCAGCGTTGCCGTGGCATCATCGACGGCGTATCGTCCTGCGTGGTCGAGGACCATTGTGACCTTGATGAGCTGGCCCGGCGGCGCCGCCGATGGATACGACAGCCTCATCGCCGGCATTGCGAAGCGGAAATCGCTGCTCGGCTTGTCCCCGGAGTGGCAGCCCATGCACGGCTGGCCGCCGGGCGCCACCAGCGGAGCCGCCATCGCGATCATGGTGATGAGGACGGCTGTGAGGAGCATCAGGTTCGTGGCTGTCTTCATTGCTTCCCGGGACCCCCCTTCGCCGCTTTTTTCTCCGGAACGACCTTCATGGTGCCCTTGATGCATATCGCGCCCTCCTCGGTAGGCCCCTCGCACGGGACCGCCTCAAGATGCGACTCGCCTTCCACGATCTTGAGGGGCGTGGATGGGGCTGCGTCAGAGGGGTCTTCAGAAATTTTCGCTTCGGGGACCGGCTTGGGCTTTGCTGTCGGAGGCGCCGCCGGAGGGGCCGGCTTCTGGGTGCGCCCGCCGATGGCCGCGTAGGTTATTCCCACCAATCCGGCTATCACCACCACCACACCGAGCGCAACCAGCCACCAGTCGTCCGAGGCCGCGGCCGCCTGCTGCTTCTGGACCGTGACGCTCATCGTCTGCACGGTTTCCTTGTAGCCGTCCCCCACGACCAGTGTCACGACGTACGTCCCGCCGGAGACGAATACATGCGTTATTGAGGGCGTGGTGGTGTTCACGGAACCCGTGCCGTCGCCGAAATCCCATATGAAATAGAGGCGCCCGCCGCTCAGGCTCCTCGAGCGAGTGGCGTCGAAGGTGACGATGGTGTCGGACTTTATCACCTGGCGGTCGATGCTGAATATCGCCAGCGGGAAGCTGGTCTCGCTGGCCACGGGGGGAGGTCCGGAGCCGCCCGACGTCCTGATTGTCAATGGTTCGGACGTCCCTTCGATTGTGGTGTTCCAGGCGTCGGCGGCCCTCACGATTATGACGGCCGTCGAGGTGTTGATGGCCGGCGCCTTCCCCGTCCATGTGCCGGAGGCCGGCAGCCCCGCCCGCATGGTAACGGTCTCCGTGCCGTCGGAGTTCCGGAAAAGGATGCTGACCCTCACCGGGGAAGCCCCTCCCGTCGCGTTCCATGAGGCGGAGAGCTCGTCGCTCGCCTGGAGGGCCCTCGCTCCTGGCGTGAAGGTGGCGTTCACGGACAGCGGCCAGGCTATTGAGAAGCTCGCGCTGACGGCCTGCGACGAGTTGCCCTTCTCATCGGTCGCGACGGCCCGGAGAGCGCAGATGCTCGAGGTGATCTCGGGGGCGGTGACTGTCATCTGACCGTCGGCGGGGAGATTGCCGGCCACCTTGTCCCAGGGACCCGCCGCGCCGTTTCCGGACAGGGCCAGCTCCACGGTGAGGTTCCTGGCGCCGCCGGAGGCGGACCAGTGGACATCGATGGGCTGCGCCCAGTAGTAGCGGTCGCCCACGGATGGCGCCTGCAATGAAACGGAAATGCTGGGCGCGGGCGCGGATGAGGTGTTGAAGGACCAGGACTGCGAACCGCTGCGGACATTGCCCGGGACGGAGAGGTCCCTTACCGCCCCCGAGAGGGTGCAGGCGTACTCCGTCCCGGCCGCGAAGGATTTGTGGAGCACCGTCAGTGTGGTGCCTGCGACGTTCCAGGTCCAGGTGACCCCTCCGGGGTCCGGGGCGATGGAGAACGCCGCTTCGGCCGAGGTCGCGTTCACGGGCTCGGAGAACCGTATGACAATCGGCGCGGAGACCACGGTGCCCGAAGAGCCGTTGGCGGGGTCGACGGAGAGGACCGCGGGGGGCGTGGAATCTATTGAGAACGGCGTGTCCATGAGGTTCTCGGCGTAAAGGCCGCCGGCGTCCACGATGCTGGCCTTGAGGCTCACCGATGAGCTGTCTATGGCCGGGGAAGTCCAGGTGTACCCGCGGTCCGCGGGGAGGCCCGTGGCGATTGTCACGTTCTCAGAGGCGAATCCGTCCGTCGAATAATAGAGCCCCACCTTCGACGTGGCCAGGTCGGAAGCGTTGGCCTCCCAGGCCACCGGATGACCCGTGCCGCCCGTGAGGGTGTCCCCGTGGGCCGGGTCCAGCAGATGTATTGTCGGGGGCTGGACAGAGGGGGGCATCGTCACCTGCACCGACGGGGCGGGCGAGTAGCTGTCCGAGAACTGGAGGTTGTTGTGCACGTTGCTGCCCTTTGCGGTTATCACAAGGGCGTCCGCGCCCGGAGAGACGGCGCTGATCTTCCAGGTCGCCTGTGCGGTCTGGCCGGGCCCGAGCGAGCCGAGGCTCACCGTGCCGGATTGCGCCGAAAAATGCCCTGATTGCGACGTCAGCGTCGCGGATATCCCGCTCATTATGTTGTTCTTCTGGGTGTTGCATATGACCTTCACAACTACGGTCACGGTCAGCACCTCGGACCCGCTGAGGGCCGAAGGCAACACGTTCTGGGGATCTCCTTCGAGGATGTCAAGGTACATCACGTTGGTTTCGTGGCAGCTTATGCATGGGCTGCTCGACTGCGACTGCAGGAGCGGGGAGACGGCGACCGCCGCCAGCGTGATGAGCATGATGAGCGTAACGCCGACGGTGAATTGCCGCATTGCTAAAAGAAAAACGCTTGAAAGTATATAGCGTTATGCACCTTTCTTATGCAAAATGCGCATCAGTCCGTGACGACCTAAAGGAGGACGCCCCCGGCCTCCTCGGCGGGCACGGCCGCAAGCTACACCATGTAGACGACCTACCCCGGGGACCGGACGGCATCCTTTGCCTCGGAACGAAGACCATAAAAGGGATATAACCCCCCTGCAAGACCAGCATCCCGCTTTTCAAGGAAGGGCCGCAGATGCTCGAATGCCCGCAATGCGGAAAGAAGGGGATGTACAAGCCCAAGGCGTAGAGGTGACGGAGCCACCCGCAGCATAAAATGTTTTTCGTATAGGGGCGTCGGGAGGAGCAAATTGCCACGCAATTTGCGACTAAGACGCCCGCTCATGAATTGGGAAGTGCGGGCGTCGGGATTGCATCTAACGGCTCGCTACGCTCCCGTTAGTTGCAGGTTCAGAAGAGCGTCCTCTCTGCCGTATCGGACGCTCTTCTTCCCAAATCCCGAGCCCGCACGCTAGAAAATTGGAAAAGTGCGGGCGTCGGGATTTGGACCCGAGTTCCGAGCTTGGCAAGCTCGAGTGATAACCAGTCTACACTACACCCGCATTGGCCCGCATGTATTGTATAACCCCTTTATTAGGCTTCACATGGCCACCGCCTAAAAACCCCTTGAAATGGTAGGTACCAACGAATGTTTATAAACCCGGACCATTGTAAACAATCTGCTGGTGTGAAGACCGGATGATGATGAGGGTCCGAATAACCATCAGGGGTACCGTCCGGGGAGTGGGGTACCGCGAGGAGGTTCGGCGCAAGGCGCTGGAGCTGGGCCTGACAGGAATGGCCCGCAACCTTCCGGACGGAGCGGTCGAGGTCCTCGCGGAGGGCGAACATGACCGCCTCAAGGAATTCGTCACATCGTTGAAGACGGCGGAACCGCCCCTCCAGGTCAATGCGCTGATAGCGGATTACCAGGAATCGAAAGGGTGCTTCGATGATTTCCTGGTCGTGAGGGACCTGGAGCACAACGG
>Ga0315287_10000420_pt1 | contig 36948 bp, 34 predicted proteins | sample YL17G11_0_MG_FD_205037 | JGI IMG/M metagenome (GOLD analysis project Ga0315287, IMG submission 205037) | Sediment microbial communities from Yellowstone Lake, YNP, Wyoming, USA - YL17G11_0 | ecosystem: Environmental > Aquatic > Freshwater > Lake > Sediment | place: USA: Wyoming | collected...
GGGCCTGGTACTGCTGCTGCTGAGCTGGAGCGGCGGCGGCGGGCGGCGGGGCAAAGCCGCCTGGGCGGGAGCCGAAAGCAGCAGCGGCTGCGGGTGGTGGGGGCGGGGCGGCGGGCGGGGCGCCCCACCCGCCACCGGCAGCGGGGGGGGGCTGGGCGAAGCCGCCGGGGGCTTGCTGCTGATGGTATTGCTGGGGCGCCGGCGGCGGCGGCGGGGCGCCGTAGCCGCCGTAGGCTGTGTGATGGATGGGACGCGGGGAGAGGAGTGGAGGAGTGGAGGAGTGGAGGAAGGTGTTGAGGGTGAGCGATGGTGCGCGGCGCGTTTCGACGCCGCGAATAAAAAGGGCCCTCGGTGCGCAGGGTACATTTTCTCTCTCTCTCTCTCTCTCTCTGTCATGGTGCGAGAGAGGAGGCACGCCCGCTGCTCTCTCTGCCTCGACGCGCCCGGCTTGCAGAGAGGCAGCAGGCAGGTAGGAAAGTGCGGGAGACCGACGCACCTCAATCCTGTGGCGCAACGGCGGGCGGGCGTCGCGAGCCCCCCCTCGCGGTTGCAGACCCAGGGGGTGGCCGTCCATGTGCGTGCGTGTACATCTCCGCCCCCATCTCTCCAATCTCACATACCTGGCGGCGGCGGCGCACCGTACCCGCCCGCCGGCGGGGGCGGGTTGAAGCCAGACATTGAAAAAATTGAGAGACGGGCGGCGTGGCGTGCGTGGCGTGTGCTCCCTCTCTCTGCGGAGGGGCGAGGGGAGAGGGAGGGAGGATTTGCGGTGGGGCGACTGAGCCGCACACGCGCGCAGGGACAGGAGGGGACACGCGGGCGGCGTGAAAAGCAAAGTGGGCGCCCCTTCTCCCCGCGCGCGGAGACCCGCTCCGCTCTACCAAGGCAGCGCCCCTCACTCGTCGATTTTATTGGTCCCTCGCTCTCTCCTCCTCATTCAAGGTGCGCGCACGGCGCGTGGGCCTCCCCCTTCCCTCCTCCCACCCCGACAGGTCGTTAGCACGCCATTTTTAGAGCTCTCCTGGCTGACACATTGCCCCACATTATCTCCCCCACACGCACAAAAACAGGAAGCTCGAAGCAACTCCCCGCCCTCGCCCTTTTTTCGTGATGCGTCCCTCCTCGACCACTCGCGCCCAGGCCACGCCCGCGGGCAAGAGCGGCGCGCCTGGCCCTCCCCGCCCGGCGGGCCAGGGCGTGCCGGTGGCTAAAATGACACCTGCCAAACCGGCCGCCGCCCCGGCACCGGCGGCGGCCCCATCAAAACCTGTCGCTGCCAAGCTAGCGCCAGTCGCCCCGGCCGCTCGCCCGCCGACCACCCCTCACAAGCCCCTCTTCGCCCCGCCCGCCGCCGCGCCCACCAAGCCGGCCGTGCCCGCCGTCGCCACCAAGGCCCCGGCTGCTGGTGGTGCTGCTGCTGCTGCCCCGACGGCCCCTGCCGCCGCGAAATCGACGCCGACCCCCGTCGCGACGGCGGCCGGCTTCGCCTCTGCCGCCGCCGCCAAGGACGCTGGCCTGGACCTGACCGCCCGCCCGCCCCCTCGCAAGCCGAGCTCGCTGGCCGCCGAGGTGGTGGTCACGCCCGCCCCGACGCCCACCCCGACCCGCCCCCTCAACCTGGCGTTCGTCTCGGCCGAGGTTGCGCCCTGGTCGAAAACGGGCGGCCTGGGCGACGTCGTATCCGGCCTGCCCCTGGAGCTGGCCAAGCGGGGGCACAAGGTGTGCGTCATCGCGCCACGGTGCGTTTATTCCCCCATTGAGATGAGCGTGGGGAGAGTGGAGAGGAGAAAAGAAGGGGAGAGGGGGAGGCACGCACGCCTCTCTCTCCGGTGCGACCACCCGACCCACCCCAAAAAACCACCCCCGCTCTCTCATCTTTTTCTCTGCTCTCTTTTTCAATGCTCAGTTACGACCAGTACGCGGACGCCTGGGACACGGCCGTCACGGCGGACGTGGGCGGCGGCGAGACCGTCCGCTTCTTCCACGCCATCAAAGACGGGGTGGACGTCATATTTGTCGACCACCCGGCCTTCCTGGCGCGCGTATGGGGAAAAACGGGCGCAAAACTGTACGGCAAAGGGTCGGGCGCCGACTGGGATGACAACTCCGCCCGCTTCGCGCTCTTCAACCGGGCCGCCCTGGCCGCCCTGGACGCCCTGCCCTTCGCGGCAGGCCAGGAGACGGACGCCATCATCGCCAACGACTGGCACGCCGCCCTGCTGCCCGTCCTCATCGCAGACGTCCACCGCCCGGCGGGCCGGTTCACACGCACCAAGGTCGCCCTGTGCTGCCACAACGCGGCCTTCCAGGGGCGGGCCTGGCCGGAGACGTGGGAGGTCCTGGGCCTGCCCGCATCCTCCCGGGCCAAGTTCGCGTTCGCGGACGGCGTGGACAAGGTGTTTTCCGAGTCGGAGGGTGGCGCCCCGCCCTCGCCGGCCGCGGGGAGGAAGTTCGCCAAGCTCAACTGGCTGCAGGCGGGCCTGCTGTCCGCGGACAAGGTCTTGACCGTGTCCCCGCACTACGCGGCGGAGCTGACGTCGGGAGAGGCGAAGGGCGTGGAGCTGGCGGACGTGTGGCGGAAGGTCCAGGTCGAGGGCATTGTCAATGGAATGACTGCCGGCGAGTGGTCGCCCGCGACGGACGCCTTCCTGGAGGTCCAGTTCGACAAGGACTCGGTCGTGGAGGGCAAAGCGGCCGCCAAGATGGCCCTCCAGGCGGAGGTCGGCCTGCCCGTCGACCCGGCCGCGCCCCTCTTTGGCTTCATCGGGCGCCTGGAAGAACAGAAGGGCGTCGACATCATCATCGCGGCCTTGCCGGCGCTGCTGAGCGGCCCCGGGCCCAAGCCGCAGGTCGTCATCTTGGGCACCGGTAAACCGGACCTGGAGGCGGCCGTGGAAGGCCTCGCCGCGGCGTTCCCCGGGGCGGCCGCGGGCGTGGTCGAGTTTTCCCCGCGCATCGCCCACCTGATCAACGCGGGCGCTGACTACGCCCTCATCCCCTCCCGCTTCGAGCCGTGCGGCATCGTCCAGCTGCAGGCGATGTGCTGCGGGACGATCCCGGTCGTGTCAAGCACGGGCGGCCTGGTGGACACGGTGAAGGAGGGCGTGACCGGGTTCCACATGGGGACGGTCAACCCAGACCGCCTGGACCCGGCCGACGCGGCCGCCCTCGCGTCCGCCGCACGGAGGGCCGCCGACAGCTACGGCACGCCGGCCTTCCGGGAGATGCAGGCCGCCTGCATCGGGCAGGACCTGTCCTGGGCGCTGCCGGCCCTCAAGTGGGAGGCCGTGATTGAGGAGATGATGGGCGAGGGCGGGGCGGCCGCCAAGAAGGCGGGCGTGGTGACGCCGGCGGCGGCGGTGGCCTGATTTTTTGCCAGGTTTTTATATGATTTTTTGTGCCGGGTATGCCAGAGAGAGAGAGAGAGAGAGGGCGTGTGTGTGCGTGCATGTGCGTCGTGAGTGAAAAAGAGCGTGGGTTGTTTTGTTGCCTCCATTTCTCTAGCCCGCTCCCCGTTTTCCTTTAACCGCGCCCCCCCCCCCCCCCCTCCCTCTCACTCCCCCGCCTCGATCGGGAACCCGTCAAAGCGCCACTGACCGATGCCGCCCTTCAAGTGCAGGACATCTCCGTTCCGGTAACCGCCCTCCACCAACAGGTCGTGGCACGCCTTGAGCGACCTGGACTCCCGCCCGAACATGCGTTCCGGGTCGTCCTTGAACTCCTTCGTCCGGTTGGGCGCCCACGGCTTGACGCCGACCTCGATCGTGCCGCCCAGGCCGCAGTAGAGAATGAGCTTCGTCCCCCGCCGCACGCCCGCGGCGGCCAGGGCGGCTTTCGTGTCCTCCACAAAGTCCGGGTTGCGCTCGGTCGCCGTCATGGCCAGCCCCACCGCCATCACCGCCCGCTTGATGTTGTCCCACGCCCCTTTACCCTGCACCTCCCGGAACAGGGGCGCCGACACCGAGCCTGCCACGCGCTGTCGGAGGAACTCGTATTCGGGCCGGCAATCGACGAGGACGGCCTTGCCGCCCTGTTGCAGTTTGAGAGCCGCGGCCGCGTCCACAGATTGCAGCTTCCGCTTGGTCAACTCGGCATGGATGACCGGCCACACGGTGTAGGTGAGACCCGACTGTGGCGGGTGGATGAGAGAGAGATGGTGAGAGAGAGGGAGGACGCTCTTCCCAGGCGCGCACGCGCGTGCAGGCGCTCGCACTCGGCCTCTCACCTTGGGGGTGACGGTTGTGGCCCCGCCCTTCTCCCACATCTCGGGCGTGTACTTGTCGTTGTCAAACTTGGACCCCTTCCTGACGCGGATCCAGCGCTGAAAAAAGGATGGATGGAGAGTGAGACAAAAAAAGTGGGGATGAAGTTGAGGGGATGGATGGAATGTATGGACAGTGGCCACCCTATGGTTGCCTCCAATTCGCACCACCTCCTTCACGCCCGCCTCCGCGTTCTTTCACCGCGGAGCTGGCGGCGGCGGACAGTCAGCCGTGAGAAGGAGCGAGAAGGCTCACTCACCGAGTTGGCAAAGTCGTACTTGAAGCGGGGCTCCACGTCGGTCGTCTGGTTGAAGAGAGATGATGATGTGATGGATGAGAGAAAAGAGCGGGGTCGGCCCTCGCGCCGCACGCAATTCTGCCGCCTTTTTTGTCACACCTTGGCCGCCACCGCCACGCCCGCCCGTTGCGAGGGGTAGGCAGGGCGGACCGACCTGTGCGTGATGTATGTGAGTGAGCGGTTGAGCGTGAGCGAGCGCAGGGCGTGGGAGTGTGTCGGCCAGCACCCGCCGCGCGCCAGAGCGTCGGGGTCCTCCTGCTTTCCAGCGCGCGCGTGTGGTTCGCCCCCTGTATTAGGGCGCCCGCACACATTACTCACGTGAACGGACGCGGGACGGGCCCCGCGAGGCGGGGCGCCGCGATGGAGGAGGCCATGAGGGAAGAATTAAAAAAGGGAAGAGTGCCGTCCATGGAGTGCACACAAAGTAGCGCTGCCTACCACGTTCAAGCTCATCTTCTGTCCTCCGGGTCTACGACGGCCAGCGCCGTGCGCGCATCACCCAGGGGATGTCAGATGCCGCCCCCTTGGGCCATTCCAGTAACACAGGCGAACACACACAAGGCCTCCTCTTATCCCAGCTAAAAACACGCCCCCGCCCCTCCCAAAGCGCACGCAGACACTGCTCAATAAACCAGGGTTAGGTCGAGAAGATCTCATCCACCACTCACCCCTCTCTTTTCCTTTTTTTCTAAACCAGTACTTTCTCAAACTGGACCCGCGCCGCTACCACCGCGTCAAAGTCGGCCTCGCACCGGGAGGCCAGCTTAGAGTAGACGGTGTCGGCCGCATTGTACACCCGGCAGTTGGCGAAGATGCGGCGCACGTCCGCCACAAACAGGTCGAGCGTCGTGTAGAAAGGGCGCGCCTTCCGCGCCCCGTCATCACCCGCTGCCCCGCCCTCCAGGCGGGCCGCGACTGTGGACAGGTCCATGGGGTCCTTGATTATCTGGTAATAGTCCGGCACGTCCCGGGCGTCGACGGGCGCCGCAAAGGGCCAGGCGTCCTCGTGAGCCTTAACCTCCTCCAGTAGTTCGCCCAAAAAGGTCGGCAGGACGGACGGGTCCGCGTCCAGGCGCGTCCACGCCCGGCGGACGTAGACGGAAGGGACGGGAGTGGACTCGGCCTGGGCGGGCCAACCCGATTCGGGGACGCCAGGGATGGTCGCCGGGTCCACCCGGCCGCGCGGGGGGAGGAGGGCGGGCACGGGCGGCGCGGCGACGACGCCCGGGCGGGGGGCGCCCGGGCCTGGGTCGCCGTCATCGACGGCGGGAGCTCCAGCAGGACCGGGTGACCCGCCTTCTCCATCATCATCCCGGAAGTGGGTCAGGCCCGGGTGGACGACGTGGGAGCGGGACCGGGCGCGGACGGCCGCGTCGAGGGCCGCGCGCTGGGAGGCAAGGGCGGGGGGTAAGGACGTGTAGGGGACGCGCGGGTCCAGAACGCACTCCATGAGGGTGCCGCCATCGTAGTCCTTTATGTATCCGACCCACTGAGAGGGAGGGAGAAGAGAGAGAGAGGCAAGAGGGTGGTGTGAGGTGCGCGCGGGGCGTGTGAGAGAGAGGGAGAGAAGCGGGTTGGGGGGGGCTTCCACCCCCTCCCCGTTCCTTCCCATTTTCTTTCTCTCTCCTTACCCGCTCCCGCGGCAGACTAATCTCCTTGGTGAAGCCCTGCTTGGCAAAGTAGCCGACCGCATTGTTGTCCGCGTACGTCAGCAGGGCGCCCAGTCCGTCCCGGTCCCGGGCGGCCGCTTTGCAGTGGTTCATCAGGCGGGTCCCAAACCCTTTCACCTGCTCGGCCGCCATGACCGCGCAGAAGGCGACCTCGCCCAGAAGGGAGGGCGCTGGAAAAGCACGGTACGTGATGCCGCCCACGACCGCCCCGCCCCGACGCACGATGGCCACGGACCGGTGCGTCGGGTCAAAGACGAGGCGGGCAATATATTCACGAGGCATGTTGGGCAGCTGCCTCGCGTACACGCCCTTCAACCCCACCAGCCACAAGGCGGTGGCGGGGGAGGGCGCGCCCTCGTGGGCCAGGTAGGCGAAGGCCAGGTCGCCGTCGGCTTCCGCCTTGGAGAGGAAGGCTTCCCGGGCCATGTAGGGGCCGAGCGAGGCGGCGCCACCGGCAGACGGGTGCCCGCCCCGCCCGCCGGGAGCTGCGTGGCCGCCGCCGCCGCCCGCGCCGCCGCTGCCCCCACCGGATACGATGGTGGACATAATGACCGCGCCCGAGGCCCGGGTCGCGGAGGGCGGCCGGGGCTGGTAGAGGGATGGAGGGGGTGGCAGGTGCGGGGTGGTCGTGGTGGCTGCCCCGTTTGTGGTAGCGCGGGCTGCGGCGGCAGGCTCGCCATCCGGTGAGAGCTTGGCGACGGGGTCGGCCTGATGAGGCGATGGTGTGTACGAGGACGTGAGAGTGTGAGACTCGTGTGTGAGGCCGGCCGTGGATGGAGTGGATAGATGGATGGATGGAGGTTGAAAAAACGACGCGCGGCGCGTACGCGCCGTTCTCTCTCGCCCCGGCAGGCCCCCGCCTCCACCGCCCAATTAGATACAGGGACGGGCAGGATGATAGACCATGCTCTCCACACGCGGCGCGTGCGCAGGAACGGAGAGGCTCATGAGGAGCGCGGCGTTTTTTTTTTTTTTTTTTTCCTGCTGCGCCCGGCTTTCGATGCGTCCCACTGCTTCTTCTTTTCCTCTCTCATCGCCACACGCACCTCCACCTTCTGGCGCTTGGCGGGGCTGTCTTCCATGGTGTGTGAGCTGCTGGGCGCGTGGAGAGAGGAAAGCCCACAGCGCGGCGCGCAGCAGAGGGAAGCGCGCAGTCCCTCTCTCTTCTCGACCGTGGCCGGCGAAAGTGCGTGCGTATGTATACTCACGCTTGCAGGTTTCACTTATCCATTCGTTGTCTCTCTCGTCCAATCCCACGCCACACCCGCAATGGACGACGAGTTCGCCGCCTTCCTCAGCGAGGTTGCCCAGGTGGAGGCCGCCGCCGCCACCGCGGCTGGCGCTGAAGAAGGTGGTCAGGGAGATGGTGGTAGAGGCGGCGACCCTCCCATATCGCCACCGCCACCACCACCACGTCCCAAGCTTGCCCCGCCGCCGGGGCCGCCGCCGCCGCCGCTGGGCAAGTTGCCGCCACCCCCCGGGCCGCCGCCGGCGATTGTAGAGACGGTGCGTGTGTATGTGTTTATGGAAGGAGCCGTGGGATTGTGCGGGGTCGTCGTTTCTTTCTCTCTCACTCTCCAGGCGCATGGGCCTCATCCATAACAACCTCTTCTCCTCCACCCCACAGGCCTCGCCTCCCGCCAAGCTGCCGCCACCGCCGCCACCACCTGGGGTGGCGCCCACCAAGCCAGCACCCCCTGCACCGCCACCGCCCACCGTGCCTGTCGCCGCCCCCATGCCGCCGCCGCCTGGCCCCTCCCACCTCCCCCCCCCCTCTGTCGGCCTCCCCCCGCCAGGCTTTTACCCGCCACCCGGGCCGCACGGCTACGGCCCGCCACCCCCACCCCACCCGTACGGCGGCATGATCTACCCCCCCCTAGGCCCCTCAGTCACTTACCACCACCCGCAGCCGTACCCGGGCGGGCCGCCACCACCAGGCGCCGTGTTGGCGGCTGCCCCAGGCGCCCCCGCGAAGGCCGTCCCGCGCATGATGGGCGGGGAGACCTGGTTCGACCCAACCCTGGGCGCCTGGCCGGCCAACGACTTCCGCATCTTTGTTGGGAACCTGGGCCAGGAGGTGACGGATGAGGTCCTGGCGGGCGCGTTTGCGAGGTTCCCAAACTTTGCCATGGCGCGTGTCGTCCGGGACAAGCGCCTGTCCAAATCCCGGGGCTTCGGATTCGCCTCCTTCCTGGACGCCAGTGACGGGGCAGCCGCCCTGCGGTCCATGGACGGCCAGTACGTCGGCAACCGGCCCTGCACGCTGCGCAAGTCGAGCTGGGAGGAGCGCAGCCTGGGCGCGCCTGAGACAAAGGGTGGGGGCAAGAAAGGAGGCGGGGGCAGCCGGGTGCCGGACAAGCGGACGATGAAGCGGCACAACCTGCTGCTGACCAAGAAGTGAATCGACATGGGGGGGCGCGCGTGGCGTGCGTGTGTAGAAAATAGAGAGCAAACAGTCCATACCACTTTCACTTAGAGATGAAATGCCGACCCCCCCACCCCTCTTTTACACCCGCTCTCTCTCTCTCTCTCTCCAATCCTCTAACAGCACCCGGACCGCTTGGCCCCGCCCGCCGCCGTGTCCGTGACCACGATCTTGGTCCCCTCCCCCGGCGCGGGGCCGGCCCCGCCCTCCGCCGCCAGCGCCTTCTTGGAGACGATGCCGTAAATCTCCGTCAGGATTTTCTGGAAGGCGGCCTCCACGTTGGTCGCCTCCAGCGCGGACGTCTCGATGAAGGACAGGCCCTCCCGCTCGCAGAAGGCGGCCGCGTCCTCCGCCTGGACCGCGCGCAGGTGGCGCAGGTCGGCCTTGTTGCCGACCAGGGAGATGACTATGTTGGCGTCCGCGTGGTCGCGCAACTCTTTGAGCCAGCGCTCGACGTTCTCGAAAGTGACGCCTTTCGTGATGTCGTACACCAGCAGCGCGCCCACCGCGCCCCGGTAGTAGGCCGACGTGATGGCCCGGTACCGCTCCTGGCCGGCCGTGTCCCAGATCTGGGCCTTGACGGTCTTGCCATCGACAGCGATCGAGCGGGTCGCAAACTCGACGCCGATCGTCGACTTGCTCTCCAGGCAGAACTCGTTGCGGGTGAACCGGGACAGCAGGTTGGACTTGCCGACGCCGGAGTCGCCGATGAGGACGACCTTGAAGAGGTAGTCGTAACTGAGCGAGGGAAGAGGAGGAGGCGTGTGAGAGGGCGAAGAGGGCGAGCGGCACGCGGGGCGGCAGTGAAAAAACACGGGTCGAGGGCGTGTCTTCTGCTTGCGTGGCACCGCTGCGCCGCACACACCCACGCCACGCCTGACCCGACCAGGCGACCTACTGGCCAGGCCACCCAGGGCAGGGACGAGGTGCAGGGCCGGTGCCGGGCAGGGGGCGCGGGAGGGCAAAGACAGCGGCGGTTTCATGGCGCGGGAGGGGGCGCGCCCTTTGTGTATCCCCTGCTCGTCCCGTCCAGAGGGCTCCGTCCCGCCCCGTCCTCGCCCATCAACGAAAGCCCAGGTCCACCCTTCTCCTCACTCGATCTCCGGGCAAAAAAAAACGCAAAACGCACTCGTCGTCGGGCTTGTTCATCGTGAAAGAGGGGCAGAGGTGTTCAATGCGGGGCGAGGGGAAAACGGGAGGGCGAGAAAGGCTCTCTCTTTGTTCACACACGACACGCGTGCGTTTGAGGTGAGCTCGTGTACGCGTGTGCGTGAGGCACCGGCCCGGGCGTGTGTGTGTGTTGAGGGCGAGACAAGTTCTCTTGAAAGTGATGAAGGGGCAAATGATGCACACACATAGAGTGCGGTCGCTGTCCATCTCTCTCTCTCTCTCTCTCTCTCTCTCTCTCACGGCTGCGTGCTATCCCAGCGCACGGGACCCGCTCCGACCTTCCGCGTGTATGGCTCAATTAGACACAGGTGCGTGTATGCCAGACGCCCACAATCGGCGACGCTAGGCCCGCCCGTGCGTGAGCGTATTCTTTTTTTGACACCGTTTTGCGGCCAGCTCGCGTCACACTCAACCTCCTTTCATCCCATCGACACACACCACAGGCCCCGCCCCGCCCCGGCCCTGCTCTACCTGCTCCGCCCCCTCCCAATACCGGTGTCCCGCCTGTGACGCCCGGTCCTGCTCCGCGTCCTGCGTGGCCGCCCACAAGGCCGGGCCGCCGGCATGCAACGGCAAGCGGTCCTTGCCCAGCCCATCGTACCTCCCGCTGGCGGCCTTTGACGATGCCGCCCTCGCCGCGGACGTCCGCCTGTTGCAGGCCGTCCAGGACGCGGCGCTGCTGGCAAGGCGAGGCAGTGGTGGAGGTGACGCGGGTCCGCCCACTGCCTCACCTGCCGCCCCTACCGACGGCCGCCCTTCCGTCCGCCTGCGCAGGCTAGAGGGCGAGGCCCGCCGCCGGGGAGTGACCCTCCGCCTCCAGCCGGCCGGCATGTCCCGGCGGGTCCGCAACAGCACGCGGTACGACCGACGGAGTCGGGCGATGGCTTGGCACGTGGAGTGGCGGGTGATGCGAGTTAAAAAAGGGGGTGAGGGCTCTCACCCCCCCACCCTCCTCCACGCGTTTGACTCGCGGGCGGTGCCGGAGGGCGACACCCTGGCGGCCGTCCTGGGGCGGGACCTGCTGCGGAGTGAGCCTGCCGGTGCGGACGACGCTGCTACCCGACTAGCAGCCTACGTGGCCGAGTTGGAGGCGGGCACGCTCGCCCTGCGCCTGGCCGCCGCCGGACGGACAAGCCTGACCCAGCCGGCCTTTTTCATGCTCGACCCGGCCACCACCCTGGGCGCCGCTCTCAAGGGGCGCATAGTCGACGAATTCCCGACCATCGCGGTCCTACTGAGTGCAGACGCGGGCGCGCTCTGAGAAAGGCGTGACAGATTGATAGCGAGCGCCGCTCCCTCTCCTCTTTCTTCACAACGCCCCGCCCCCTCCTCTCTTTTCCTTTCCCGCAGCGCGCAGCCTGCCCCCCCCCCCCCCCTTTTCCGTCCTCTTCCTTTCCATTAGAGAGCCTCCTTGTGTAAAACGAATTCCCGGAGCAGCAAATTCAGAGCGAGAGTGCGCGTTCCTTATCTAAGGCGGCGGCGGCGGCGGCGGCGGCGGCACACCACCACCCTCTCCTCCCTCCCCAGGGGAGGCCGCCCCGAGCGTTGGGGGAGGCTCCCGCCAGTGCCGGGCCGCCGCCAGATCGGCACCCGGCGAGGACGCGGCAGCATCCGCGCCGGCCGGCGGGATGATGGAGATGGCGGGCGAGGGCGGGGGCGAGCCGGAGTTGAGGCGTGGCGCGGGTGGCGGGGGCGGTCCAACAGTTGCAGCCGTAGCAATGCCGGCCCCGCTCTCATCGGACGACAGGGCGTCCCCTCCGTCCGGTGAATGCGACTCCGGAAAGGCGTTCCAGGAGGACGTCGCGACGGGAGGGGCGGCCGCGGCGGCGGCGGCTACCACAGCCGCCCGGCGGCGGGCGCTCTCGTCCTCCCCATCCTCTGACGAGTCGTCGTCGGACGAGGAGGAGGTGGAGGACGACCCCGCGCTCGCCCCGCGCTCGTCCTCATCGTCGTCGTCGTCGTCGTCGTCGTCGTCGTCGTCGTCGTCGTCGTCGTCGCCGTCGCCGTCGCCGTCGCCGTCCTCCCCACCGGAGGAGGAGGACAGGGAGGGTACCGCCCCGGAGATGCGCATGGCGTTGATAGAGGCCGCCGCCTCGGCCAAGTGCTGGAGATTGAGCGGGGAGCCCGCAGGGGCCGCCCTGCCTCCATCTTCCTCCTCCTCATCGCCTACGGGTGGCGACGCCCGCCCTCCGGGCCGGCCCCGGTTGACGCCCGCCACGCCGCCGTCCTCGCCTCCACCGGCCTCCTCGTCCTCGTCCTCCTCATCCCGCCCCCACGCGTCAAATCCGTCCGGGCGGACACCGCCCAGGCCGAGCGCGGGGAAGGCCGCGGGCGCCGGGCGCCCGCACTCCCAGGCGTCCGGGTCGTCGAGCTCCGTCCGCGCCCGCAGGTCGCCGTCCGCCCAGGCCGCCCAGTCCGGGTCGCCCGCCAGCGCGTCTGCCACGGACCGGGAGGCGGACGCCAGGGCCAGGAGGCGGTTGCCCAGGTGGGTGACGTGGCCCAAGTAACCGGCGCGCAGGGGCGGGCGGTTGCCCGCGCGCGCGTCGCCGGGGAGCGGGATCGGCCGCACCTCCACCGGCAGCCGGGCCAGCCAGCGGGGCAGGGCGGCCACGTGGAGGACATGATGCAGCAGGCCGGCGGGAGATCCCGGGTCCGCGTCCGCACCGCGGGTGGCGGTACTGGACGCGCCACGTGCCTGACCGGCAGCCTCCCCACCACCCTCACCCGCACCCTCCTCATCTTCTTCCTCTTCTTCGCCCGCCATCGCCACATCCAGGGCCGCCAGCAGCAAGGCCGTGACGTGGTGGTGCAGCAGGTTGTTGAACGGGTACCGCTCAAACAGGGCCAGGCACCGGCCGATGGCGCCTGCTCGGACGACGCCCGCGACGGCGGCCGCCCGCCCCGAGCGGAGGAGGGCGACCAGGAGGGCGACCGCTTTGATGCGGGTCAGGCCGAGCGGCGGGGCGAGGACGCCGTACGGGGTGTGCTGCTCACCCTCCAGGAGGGAAGAGGAGGCAGGGGGTGGCGCCGCAGCCTCGGCGTCACCCTCAGCAGCAGCAGCAGCAGTAGCAGCAGGCGCCCCAGCCGGGAGAATGCCCCCCCGCGGCCCGGCGTCCAGGAGGCTGGCAAGCTGGCCCAGGCGGGGCGCGACGCCCGCAACCGCCGCGTCCTTCGTCGCAATGTCCACCTCCGCCGCCGCCGCCGCGGCGGCCGGGGACAGCAGGTGCGGGTCGGAGGGCGGGTCCTTGGGTTCCAAGAGGGCGATGCAGACCTCCAGGGCCTGGACGGACGGCGGGTGGTGCGGGGCGGCGGTAGGGGACGAGGAGGGTGCGGCCGCGCCCGCCGTTCCTCCCCCCTCCGGCGTGCCGCGCGGCGCCAGGGCCCGGTCCAGGAGCGCGTCTAAAAACTCGGGGTCCGCAAAGGCAGGCAGCAAGGGCGACGCGTGCGCCCGCACCACGGCCGCCAGCACGGCGGCCGCGTGCTTCTGGGCGTCCGGCGGGGCGGAGGGGGCCAGGCAGTCGAGGAGGCCCCCAAGCACGCCCGCGCCCCGCAGCCAGGCCAGCGCGGCGGGCGGCAGCCCCATCGCATCGTCCGCGCCCAGCAGGCGGGCCACCACCTCCGCCACGGACGCCGTGTCGACGTGCGTGACCAGGCGGGCCAGTACGGGCGGGTTGGCGCGTAGGAAGGCCATGACAGCCTCCGTGCGGCGGGCGAGCAGGCGGGCTGCCAGGCGCGCAAAGTAGCCCGCCCGCACGCACTCGAGCGGTGGCGGTGAGTCCAGGACGGAGAAGAGCGTGTCGAGCAAGCCCGGCGTGTCCAGCAGGGTGGAGGTTATGGCGTCCACCTCGCAGCAGAGGACCTCGCATGCGGCAAAGGGGTACTTGAACCGGACCTTGCGGTCGGCGTCTGTTTGTGTGCGTGGAGAAAAAAAAAAAAAGACGGGGTGAGGAGAGAGCGTGAAGAGCGTGGCGCGAGCTGCGTGTTTTTGGTCTCTCTCCCCCACCTCTGACGCCCCACGCCTGCAATCCACACATGCACATGAGGCGGGGGTCTAACTAGTCACCGGGCACGCCGGGTCGGCCAACGGCGAACGCGACCGAGCGGAAGGCGACCGCTCCTCTCTCTCGCGCCGTGTGTTGTCCCCATCGACGCCGCCTTCTCTCTCTCTCTCTCTTGGCCGCACCCGTACGGGCCCCACCCCTCCCACACCCTCGCTCACCTTCCGACGGCGGTCCCACTGCGTACTCCAGCAGCTGGCGCACCACGTCCGGCCCGCGCAGGAAGTCGACGAGGCGGCCATTGAGCGCGCGCGCCTCCTGGACCAGGTCCTCCTCGTCCAGCAGGTCGGCCAGCGTGTAGGCCTCCCGGTCCAGGATGGCCTCAATGGCGGACCCGGTCGCGGGGACGGCGCGCCAGAACATGTGTACCAAGGGTGTGAGTGTAGGGGCTCTCTGTGCGGCGGGACGGGACAAAAGGGGAAGAAACGCTAAAAACGCGTTCTTGCTTTGCTTGCAATCGGCCCGGCCCGCTCAGGCGTGCGCCCACGCAGGGTTGTCCGGTCGGCGTGTGCTGCTGAGAGAGGTGGAGAGCCTGGACCGCGCTGTGCGGGCTGTGGTGGAGAGCCTGGACCGCGCTGTGCGGGATGTGGTGTATGGCGCGCCCCCGCCCGCAGCACCGCAAAAGTGTGTTTTCTTGCGGCAAGAAATGATAAGGAAGAGAGAACGCTGCGCGCCTCTCGGCTCGCGGCCGTCAGCCTCGAAAAACAAACACAACTTTTTTTTCTCTCTCTGCCTCCGGCGGCTACCCCCTTGTCCACCAAGGGGCGACCCGGCGCGCGCAAAGAGGCACACACACCTGGAGACTAGTGCCACCAATGACCGCCACCCTGGACCACATGTGGCACAAGGTGAGGTCGGCAGGGCGGGCGCGCGCGGAGGGGAAAAAGGAGAGACGGCGGAAAAAAAAGGAGGGAGGAAAACGGGAGAGCAAAAAAAAACTCGCCGAGGAAAAATGGGGGAGTCGCTTCCCACCGCCCGCATGTGTCCGCCCGAAACCCCCCGCCCACCCGCATGGGCCTACCACTAGCGCCCATGCCAGGCTTTGGCGTGTGTTTGACAAGGGTGCGGGGCGGCCTGGCCCCTACTAAAAAAGAGACGGGGTCAGGCGGGGGTGGGCGGCGCGCGTCTCCCGCTCTCTTCCCCACGCATGCGCTCTCCCCCCCTTTCCAGCGCCACGCCGCCAACCGCCCCCACTCACCCCACCCCACCCCTACCCCCCAAAAACCTGATAACTCCAGGCCGGCCTGACCATGGATGGGGATGGCACGGTGGAGCTAGAGTTTGAGATGACGCTGACGGCGGCGGGCCTGGACGCGGCAGCGGCCGCCGCGACGGCCGCGACGCTCCCGCTCCCCTGCCTTGCCCGGGAACTGGAGATGCAGATCGCCGAGGTGGAGCAGGCCCTGCCCGTCATGGATGAAGTGACGGTTAATGGGGGTGTGCTGCCAGGTGCGCTGTGGTGTGGGATGGGGGTGGGGATGGTGGTGGGAGAGCGGTGCGGGGCGCGCGGCGGATGGTGAGGGGAAGAGCCGCCGGGCTTTTTCTTTCGCTCGCCCCGACGCTTGGGGGTCGGGCCGCCGGGCGCTTCAAAAACTCACCCTCCCATTCAACCTCTTGGTGTCCCCCCATCAAAACAACAGCCGCCACCCCCTCCGTCTCCCTGACGGTCGCCCTGCGCAATGCGGAGCGGGTGCGGATGGGGCGGGGGCCCGCCGCCGCGTCCGCCTGGCGCGGGTGCGCGTCGGGCGCCTGGTGCGCCAAGGAGGCGGGCCACCGGGGCGGGTGCAACACGCGGGCCACCATCCCCGGCCTGGCCGCCTACGCGCCGGACGACCTGGGCCGCCGGGGCATTGCGCCAGGCGACTACGCGCCGCCTTCAGCGTCCGTCCTGGCGGCGACGCGGGCGGCCAAGGCCGCGAAGAAGGCGGGCAAGGGCGGCGGGCCGCCGGTGCCGCTGTGCCCGGCCACGCCCGCGGTCCCGGGCCGCCGCGCGCGCTCCCCCGTCTCCTCGTCCGGCGGGTCCGCCGCGGACGTGGCCGCCGCCGCCGCCGCTGCTGCCGCCCTGGCCCACCCCCCCGGCCGCCCGGGCAACCGGTCGGCGAGCACCGCGCAGGCGGCCGGGAGCAACGGGGACGCGCACGGGAATGGGAACGGGCTGCCGCCCTTCCGTGTGGACGTCGACGTCTCGCCCGCCCTGGCGGGCCTCGTCCCCGGCGGCATCGCCGGCACGGCGGGCGGCGCGCCCTCGCCCGTCGCCATGGCGGCCGCCGCCGCCGCGATCGCGGTCGCCGCCGCCGTCTCCAAAGAGGGCGCGGGCGGTTGGGAGGGCCGCCGCCGCCGGTCCCGGTCCCGGGGCGCAACGGCGGGCGCGGCCGGGAGCGCCGACTCTGAAGAGGAAGCAGACGCTGGCGGGCGCCGCCACCGCCACCACCACCACGCCGCGGCCACGCCCGGCGCCACGCTCTCCTCCTCCGACGAGGAGTCCACGTCCGACGACGAGGGCGACGGCGAGGACGACGACGGCCTGGAAGCGGAGGTGGCGGCCATGGAGGAGGCGATGATGGCGGAGGGCGTGGATGATGGCGAGCATGGTGGGAGGGGCAGCCCTTACGGCCCCTTTGCGTCCACCTCCTCCTCCGACGACAGCGACGCCTCCTCCTCCGAGGATGACGAGCCGCTGACAAATGAGGCGGGCGTCGCCCTGTGCTGGGCCCCGCCCCGGGCAGCTGTCGCGGCGGCCGTCAAACGCCAGCCGAAAGCGGGCGTGGTGGTGACAGCCCCCTCGGCCGCTCGCCAGGCGGCGGCCGTAGCGCACGCGGCCGCCCAGGCGGCCGCCCGCAAGGCCGCCGCCGTTGCGGCGGCGGCGGCCGCGGCGGGCGGCGAGTACCACCACGCTCACCACCACCAGCACCACCACCACCACCACCTCCTCGCGGCGGCCGGCGCGACTGACGGGAAGAAGCGGCGGGCGAGCGGGACCCGGCCGCCCAAGCGCAAGGCGGAGGAAGAGGCGGAAGCGGTGGCCGCGGCCGCCCACGCCGCCCAGGCCGCCGCAGCCGCAGCCACCGTCGCCGCCGCCGCGGCCGCCTCCGCCGCCCGCAAGCGCCAGGCCCTGGCCAAATCGGCACCGCCACCGTCCAAGACCAAGCCGGGCAGCAAGTCGCAGAAGGCCGCCCCGCCGACGCCGGCCCTGAAAGCCAAGGCCGGCACCGGCGGCGCGACCAAGGCCAAGGCGTCCTTCCCCCGCCCGCCCTCCATGCCGCCGCCACCTGCCGGCCCCGTCGGCATCGTCGCGCCCGGTCAGCAGTGCACCCAGTGCGGGGCCACCCAGACGCCCGTCTGGCGCCTGGGCCCGGCCGGCCCGAAGACGCTGTGCAACGCGTGCGGTGTGCGCTACATGAAGCTGGTCAAGGCGCAGCAGGCGGCAGCGGGCGGGGTGGGTGGGAAATGATTGGGTGGATTGGGTGGAGAGAATGGTAGCCCATTCTTTTTTTTTGTGTGGGTTTCGCCCGCTCAGTCCCCGCGTCTTCCCCGTCCTTGCCCCCCTCCTTGCCCTTCTCTCTCACCAACTCGACTGTGTGCGCGGCCAAAAGTTGTCAGCGTGCGCACCGGGGCGTGAGTGAAAAGCGGCGTGTTTGTTCCCTTTCACCTCTCCCCCTGTTCTTTTTTTTCCCCCTTCCCCCAGTCCAGATCCCTCCCCCCTTTTTTTTAAAGCCCTTCTCCCGAGACGGCGCGCGTGTGTGTGCGCGAATGTGTGCGCGCGTGTTTTTGCGAGCGTGTCCAGAGTGTTACTACCTGTAATCGATGGCCGATAAAAATGCGCGCTGCCGTGCCGTGGAAAAAGAAAAAGAAATAAATGAAAATCTCGCAACACACTCCAGGAACAACCCCGCCTTTATCTTCACATCAGCCGCCGGTACTTGATGTAGGCCAGCACCCCCACAAACGCCAGCACCGCCACCACCATGGTCATCGCATTCACCAGCCAGAAGCCGGACGGCTTCTGGGTGATGGCTTTGGGGATGATGAGGTTTTCTCCCAGCACGCCCGCGACCAGGGAAAAGATAGCCACACCAAAGGTGGCGGCCGTGATGACAATCTCCAGGCGGATCAGCCGGTTGCGGGAGGAGTCCAGCTCGATGGTGATGCACTCCTCCGTGTCCTTTATGTATTCCCCCAGCGACACCAGGCCGTCGTACGCCGCGTCGGCCTGCATGAAGTAAGACTCCAGCAGGTTTTCGACTGTCTCCATCGCGTCCGCGTTGGCGGCCTCGGCAGCCGTGGCGGCGGCCTGGGCTGCCGCGGCGGCCGCCGCTGCCGCCGCCGCCGCCGCGCCGACGCCCGAGGGCGCCATACCGGACACGGTGCGCCCGCCCAGGCTGCCCAGGGACGGGGGATGCGCGGGCGGCGGGGTAGCGCCTGTTGCATCCCCAGCACTCCCAAAGGGGCTCCTCGCGACGGTGGCCAGGTCGGACGGCGGCGACTCGCCCGCCGCCGCCGCCGCCGCCGCCGCGACGACGGACTGTTGGACTAGGGAGGAGGCGTACCGGGTCATGGACAGGGTGGCGGCCGTCGGGTAGGGGTGGTGGTGACCCGACCGGCGGCCCACAGGCATGGCCGGCGATGGGACGCCCGCCACCGCCGCCGCCGCCGCCGCCGCCGCCGCCGCACCAAGCGGCACGTCGATCCCGTCACCTCCTCCACCCGTTCCACCCCCTCCACTCCCCGCCGCCTCGCGCTCCAGGTCCCGGCGCCGGGTGAGGCAGAGGCGGAACATGTCATCATCATCATCTAAGAAACCTTTCACCGCCTCCCGCACGCTCTGCACGCCCGTCAGCAGGCGCTGGTGCCGGGTCTTGATGCGGCGGACGCGCTCCAGGGTAGCGCCCGTCACCTGGCGGGTGAGGGCGTCCAGGGCAGGCGTGGCCGCGGCTTCCAGGCTTTTCACTGCCCGGGCTTTTGAGGCAACTGTCTCACGCAGGGCGGCCTCCAGGACGTGCAGTTCGAAGGGCAAGGGCGCGACCTCGTGTTGCCAGGACGCGGCGGACGCGGCCGCCGAGTCGGTCGGGCGGGGTGTGGCGGCGGAGGTGGAGGGCGCGGCGGTGGCGGCGGCCGTGGTCGTCGCGCCCCCGCGCGCGGCCACCCGGGCGACCTCGCCTGCGTGCTCCACGATCGCCTCCTGCAGCCCAGCCACGAAGCCCGCCGCCCGGCCGCCCACGTCCAGGCCATCTATGGGCAGGATGACACAGTCGGAGGTGGCGATGAAGCGGATGTAGTCGATACAGACGACGGCCGCGTTGTCGCGAACCAGGATAAAGGCCGCGTCTCCAAGCGTCGCCCCGCCGGGGGCGGCGTCCATCAGCCGCATGTCCCGGATGGGGACGCCCAGCTGGAAGCGCTGGGTGATTCCCCGCTTGTCTGAGACGAAGGAGGTCTTGGCGCCGGTGGAGGTGATGCACACCCAGCCGGTCCGGCTGAAGAGAGTCGGATGAGGGCAGGAGCGCGGGTTGTGAGTTTTAGTTTTTCGCGTCGATTTTGATGCGAGCCCGCCTGGCGGCCCTAACGCGCTCCCCCTCCCAATTCATGCCCCCAGTCGATGCCCCCAGTCGATGCCCCCACCCCCACCAACTCACCGTCCCCGTGTATCGCGGACGCCCAGGGTGGGCTTAGACGCGCGTCCCGGCGCGTCCAGGCCAAGCCCGCCACCCCGGTCGCCGCCACCGTCGTCGCCGTAGGATCCAAACACGCTGCCCGCCTGCCCGCCGCCCGGGCCGTAGCTGTAGCCGGAGCCGGAGGGCGGGCGACCAGTGATGGGGCGACCCCAGGTTGGAGACGCATCGCCGCGCAGGGAGGCCCAGGACCGGACGCGGTCGTTCATCGTAGTCGCGCCGCGCTCAGTGCCGCGCTCGGCGTCCAATGACAAGTGGTGGTTGGTGGGCGAGGGTGCGCCGTCCGAGCTTTCCAGGAGGGGCTGGTACCGGCCCATGCCGGCCACGGTGTCGTGGGGGGTAGACATGAGTGGGCGATGCTGTGTGTGAGCGCCAGGGCACCCCAAACGAATTGTGGGTCAGCTTGCTCATGCTCTCTCGCCCTCTCGCCGCCCCTTTGCCTCACTTCTCGGCGCGCAGGGTACTGAGACCTAAGACGCCTCTCCGACAAAGTGGTGCGAGGCAGGGTGCTTCTATCGCACGCACACGCGCTCACCACACACTCCTCCATGGCCTCCCCCTCCACCATCATGGAGGACGACGTGGTCGAAGCCGCCCCGGCCCCCCGCCCCCGCCCCTTTCCCGCGGGCGGGCCCGCGCCGGGGCCCCGGTGTGGGCACACCCTGACCGCAATCGCGTCCTCCTCGGACGCGCTGGCGTCAGCGCGGCTGGTCATGTTTGGTGAGTTGCCTGGGTTTGGGGCAGTGCTTTGGGGCGCAGGCGCAGGGATGGGCCGGCGGGGCGTGACGGAAAAGCAAATGAGAAGTTGATGCCACGCGTTGGCCGATCGCCTGCAGGGATGTTTTGCCGTGGCACTGCCCGCCTCGTCGCACGCCCACGCCCACGCCCAGCATGGTTGATGCGTCACAGCGGGCAGCGGCAATGCAGGGCGCCTGGTTGGTTGGCCCCGGGCGTCGCGCGTCGTTGTCGTTTGTCTTTTCTCACACTCTCACCTCCCCCCCCCCTCTCTCTAGGCGGCGCGACCGCGCTGGAATCGACGGCCCGCCCGGACGGGGGCCCGCCCGCCTCGCCCGGTCCTGCGGGTGGGGCTGGGACCGGTATGTGTGGGAGAGCGCGGGGCGCGCGATGTGTGCGTGCCTGGCTCTGCTGTGTGCCTCTTGTCTCTCTCTCCTCTCGTCTCTCTCCAGGCGTGCTGACTCCTCCTCCTCTCCTCCACAGGCATCCGCCTCGCCGGCGCGACCTCTGACGTCCACATCTTCGAGGTCCGCCCGGGCAAGTGGACCAAGGTCACGCCCCAGGGCGAGCCGCCGTCCCCGCGGGCGGCGCACGCGGCGGCGGCAGTGGGCAACATGGTGGTCATTCAGGTACAAGAAATGAGAGACGATGGGGGGTGGGGGTGGGGCGTGGAATGGACGGCGATCGACAGGCGGGAGGGGGTCGCATGATAGACGCTCACGCACTCTCTCTTCTCTTCTTCTTCTTCACAGGGCGGCATCGGCCCGGCGGGCCTGGCGACGGAGGACCTGCACGTCCTGGACTTCACGGACCCGGCCAGCCCGCGGTGGCACCGGTGAGTTTTTTGGTGATGGTTGAGAAAAGGGGGTAGGGTGGGGGGAGGGGGGATCGACAGCGCCCCGCACGACACCCGCCCTCTGCCATTCCCTTCTCTAATGAGATGAGAGGGCATCGCAGGCGCGTGCTTTGGCGGGCCGTGCGACTCACGCCCTCTTTCCTACTCCACTTTTAGGGTCGTCGTCTCCGGCCCGGGCCCCTCTGCCCGCTACGCCCACACGCTTGCCCTGGTCGCCAACCGGTTCCTTGTCGCCACGGGCGGCAACGACGGCAAGCAGACCCTGGCCGACGCGTGGGCCCTGGACACCTCCGACAAGCCATACCAGTGGCGCCAGGTGGAGGCGGCGGGCGAGGTCCACCCGCCGGCTCGCATGTATGCGACGGCAGCTGCCCGCCCCGACGGCCTCCTCCTGCTGGCCGGCGGCCGGGACGCGGCAGGCGTGCCCTTGGACGATGCCTACGGCCTGGCCCGCCACCGGGACGGGCGGTGGGAGTGGGCGGCCGCCCCCGGGACCATGCCGGCCCCGCGCTACCAGCACGGGGCCGTCTTTGTGGGGGCCCGCCTGCACGTGACGGGCGGGGCGCTGGGTGGGGGACGGGTCGTCAAGGACGAGGCTGGGGTGGCCGTCCTCGACACGGCTGCGGGGGCCTGGTGCTCGCCGGGGCCTCTGTCGCCGGCCGACGCGGTCGTGCCGGAGGGAGCAGAGGCCGCGGCCGCGTCTGCTGCGGCGTCTGCTGCGGCTGCCTCCTCCGCCGACAGTGAGGCCGCGGCGGCGGCGGCCGCGGCGGAAGACGCGGCCGTCCCGCCCCTCGTCCTGGCGGCCCGCCGGTGCCGCCACGCTGTAGCCTCGGTCGGGCCCTTTGTCTTCCTGTACGGCGGCTTGCGCGGGTCCACCCTGCTGGAAGACATGCTACTGGCCGATGATAGCGGCAGCGGGGCCGAGCTGACGGTTTGTGACCCCCGGGCGCCGGCGTGGTGAGTTTCTTGGTAGGGTGGGAAGAGAGTGGGGGGTCTTGCGCTCCCGCTTGTTTCCTTTTCGGCTGGCCACCCTCAAGACCGGTTTGCGAGGGAGGCCCCGCACGGGGCCGAGCCACCCACCAGTAGGGTCCTTGACGGCTTGAAAACACAGTCCGGGGATCGGGGAGAGGATTGGAGAGAGGCAAGGTGCCGTTGGGCGCGCTCATCTTTCTCTCCCACTAAAAAAAACCCACAGGCGGGCCTGGCTGGACGCGCAGCACGGCCTCGCGGGCGCGGCCGTGCTGGCGGAAGCGGCTGCCGAGGAGGCTGCCGCGGCGGCTGCCCTGGGCGTGCGCCGGGTGGGCACCATCGACGACCTGCGCTGCCTGGATGAGGATTTGGCGCCCGACGCAGTGCCAGCACGGTATGAAAAAGTGGAGAGAGGAGAAAAAGAGGGCCCGGGCGGGGGCAGTCGCTATTTTTTCGCGCCCCCCCTGCTTCTACATTTATCGCACGCTGCACCCTCTGCCCGCCCTTCTCCGCGCTCCTGTCCTCTCCTGCGCACTCACCACATCTCCTTCACCCCCCACAGCCTGCGCCGCGGCCTACGGGACGGCGACACGGACAGCCCGACTAGCCTTACCCTGTCCCAGCGCCGGGCTGGCAGTGCGCAGCGGACGCCCATCACGCCCGACGTCCGCCTGTACCACCGGGCCGTGGTAGTGGCGCAAGAGGCGACAGGTGAGCTCAAGGAGGGGTGTTTGCAGGAGGCGGAAGGGGGCGGGCGGCGCGTTTCGTGACATGTCCGCAGTTAAGTGGGGTGAGGGGCTTAAGTGCGTCGCGCGCACTCGAGAGCACGTCTATTTCCTCCATTGTTTCTCCGCACGCATGCTCACAACTCATTTGCACCTGCCGGTTCCATCTCCGTACCAATCACTCCCCTTTTTATAGGCTCCCTGCGTGGTATGGTGCGGCAACTGTCGATCGACCAGTTTGAAAACGAGAGCCGCCGGGTCAGTCTGGGCCCGGACTCCGTCTCTAAGGCCGGCATGGGGTCGCCCATGTTTGAGCGGTCGGGCGCTGATCCAAGCGTGGCCAAGGTAAGGGGTGGAAAGGGACCGTGGCGTGGAAAAGAGGGGAGAGCGCGAGAATGCGGAGAAGTGACAGATGGGGCTTACGCATGCGCTGCACCATGCTCCGCGCACTTGCTTCTTCTTCGCACGCCTTTGCGGACTTCCTACTTATCCCTGCACCTCTACTCTTGACTCTCACCCCAAAGATCGTCCTGCGAGAGCTGCTGCACCCTCGAACTTGGAAGCCATCCGAGGACCGGTCCTTCATTTTGAACGCGGAACAGATCAACGAGCTGTGCGATGAAGCCGAACGCATCTTCCGGGACGAGGCGACGGTGTTGCAGCTACAAGGTGAGGAGTAGGAGGGTGAGGCGGGGCAGAAGGGTGGGTGGTGCGGCGAAACAAACAAAAATGGGGGAGGTCAAGTTTTGGTGTGTGTGCACTCTTAAGCTCCGCGGGGGCTAGGCCTGTCGCGCCTTTCTCCGCACGCTTGCGGAAGTGGGACAGGGTATACTGGTTTTGTCCCGCACGGGCGTCAGATTAGGAATGGCTGCGGCCGCACACCCGCGGCGGCACCTTACGCGGACCTCTTTTACGCGGACCTCCTTTTTCACACCTCTCACACATGAACCCTCACCTCTTCTCCACCCACGCTCTCGTTTCATTCAGCCCCCGTCAAGATCTTCGGCGACCTCCACGGCCAGTTCGGAGACCTCATGCGCCTGTTTGAGGAGTACGGCACCCCCAGCACGGCCGGCGACATCACATACATCGACTACCTTTTCCTGGGCGATTATGTCGACCGGGGCTCCCACTCCCTGGAGACCATCTGCCTGCTGCTGGCCCTCAAGATTGAGCAACCGTCCTCCGTCCACCTGATCCGGGGCAACCATGAGGTGCGTTTGGGGAGTTAAGGGTGGAGGGTTGGAGCTTCCTGGTCCCTGCTGCGCATCGGCGTCGGTCGCTGCTTTCTTTTTCTTTTTGGGTTCGGGCTGGTCGAGGTCGTCGACAACCCCCCACCGCTTTCCGACCCTCTTTTCCCTCTCTCCCGCGACGCCCCACCCTGCCCCTCTCTCACGCTTGCTCTCGTCTACTTTCCATTAATCAGGCCGCTGACATCAACGCTCTGTTTGGCTTCCGCCTGGAGTGCATTGAACGCCTGGGCGACCCGCATGGGATCTGGGCCTGGACCCGCCTCAATGCGCTCTTCAACTACCTGCCCCTGGCCGCCCTGATCGAGGACCGCATCCTGTGCATGCACGGCGGCATTGGGCGGTCCATCTCCCACATCGACCAGATTGCGGCCCTGCAACGCCCGCTGACCATGGAGGACGGCGGCATCGTGCTGATGGACCTGCTGTGGTCCGACCCGACCACAAACGACGCGGTGGAGGGCGTCCAGCCCAGCCCGCGGGGGCCCGGCCTGGTCACATTCGGGCCCGATCGGGTCATGGAATTCTGCAAGGTACGCGATGGTGGGGGTGGGGAGGGCTGGGGCGGCGTTTCAGAGAAGTCGTGCCTGGCCGGGGAGAGCTCACTTTTTCTCTCCGACCACACCCGCCCGCGACCACCAAACAGGAAAACGACTTGCAAATGATCATCCGGGCGCACGAGTGCGTCATGGACGGCTTCGAACGGTTTGCCCAGGGCCACCTGATCACCCTCTTTTCGGCGACGAACTACTGCGGGACGGCCAACAATGCCGGTAAGAAAAGGGAGGAGCGCAGGGCTATTCCGGGCGGATGAAAAGGAGAGAGACCTGACCCTGCGCTGACCACCGACACACCTCTCACTCTTTTCACAGGCGCCATCCTGGTCCTGGGCCGGGACCTGGTCATGGTGCCCAAGCTCATCCACCCCTTGCCACCGGCCGCCCACTCCCCGGGCAGCCCGTCCGGCGAGGACGGCGCGGGCGGGAGTGCCAGCGCGGGCGGGAGCGGGGGCGGCGACAGCACGGGCCCCACTCTCCAGGCCGCCTCGGCCCTGGACACCTGGATGCAGTCGGTCAACGAGGAGCGGCCGCCGACGCCGCCGCGCGGGCGGGCGACTAGCGGGTCGCCGTCGCTGGCGTTCTTCGAGTAGAAATGGGATGTGGATGGGGAGGCGTGTGTGCGGGTGTGCGGGCGCGCGCGCAGTAGTGTGAACGTTTTTTTTTGGGGGGGGGGGACATTCTGTTTGCACACCGTAACAAACGACGTTCCTCTCTTCTGGGGCGAGCGACACACACAACCCCCCGCCCCTTTTCACGCGCGCGCGCGTCTTGCCACCCCTTCCTCGCACACACGGTATATCATGACCGACCCCAACGCTGGCCAGGTGCGTCGGCAGAGAGGAGAAGTGAGAGCTTCCGGACCCCGGCGGCCGGGCGTTTTGCATTCTCTCCGTTCTCCTCCTAGCCGAGCGGCGGCTTGGTCAGGCGGGTGCGCGGCCTTGCCTGCTAGACCTTGCATCGCACGCCACCCAAAAACACGAGCAAGTGGCTGGCAAGCCCATCGGATGGTGCAGAAGTCAAGCTCGCCTTCACCGGGGGCACGTGGCCGCCGGAGCTCAGAGAGTGTGGCTGGCGCAGCTAGCCGGGCGGTCTCACGAGGCAATCGCTCGTTCGCCCCCCTGGTGCCGCCCGCGTGCATACCCGTGCACTGCCCGTGATTAGGTATTCAAGGCGCTTTGTTTGCCCTGGGCATGCGGAGCGGCTAGAAATGAGGTCATCTCCACGGCCTCCGACACGCCCAAAGACACCCCTGCACATCCACCCCTGCTCCTCACCCGGCGGCCCACGCTCTTCTCCATCAACAGGGCGGCGGCTACTCCCAGCAAACGGCCGCCCAGGCCCAGGCCCAATCCGATTCGCTGCGCACTTTCTGGTCCCAGCAAATGCGGGAGGTGCAGGCTGTCGGCACGGACCCGGTCGAGTTTAAAAACCACCAGCTGCCACTCGCCCGCATCAAAAAGGTAAAAAAATAGGGACGCAAGAAAGGGGGGACAAGGGCGCTCCGTTTGACGACACGTGCGGCTTTCACTCTCTCTCTCTCTCACCCACCCACCACACACACACACACACACACAGATCATGAAGTCGGATGAGGACGTCCGCATGATCTCCGCGGAAGCGCCCGTCCTGTTTGCGCGGGTGAGTAAAGTGGAGAGAATAAAAGGAAAACCTCGAGTGTAGGATGAGGTTGGGTCCTTTTTTCACTCTCTCAGAGATCCTTTCTCGCCGGTGCGGGTGACATCGCTGGCGCCCGGACAGGCAGGAAAGACCAGCAGAGAACACGTGGTACGCATCCACGCACGCTCTCTCTCTCTCTTGTGTCCTCATCTCCCCATTTCTTTCTTTAGGCCTGCGAAATGTTCATCTTGGAGCTGACTCTCCGCGCCTGGGCGCACGCCGAGGAAAACAAGCGGCGCACGCTCCAGCGCAATGATGTGGCCGCTGCCATCACCCGGACGGACGTCTTTGACTTTTTAGTGGACATCGTGCCTAAGGAGGACCGGCCAGACGCTGGAGGTGGTGCGGGTCCCGTCGACCCGGCCGCCGCGGCCGCCACGGCCGCCCAGGCGGCCGGCATGTGGAATGGCGCCTACCCGGGCGCGCCCGGGGCGGCGGTCGTGGACCCGGCCGCCATGCAGCAGTACTGGCAGCAGCAGGCGGTGGCGGCCGCGGCGGCGGGCATGCCACCGCCCTGGGCGGGGCCGGGCGGGGAGGGGGGGGGATGAGAGAGAAGAGAGAGAGAGAGGGGAAGATGATGGAACACGCGTCGTGCGGCGGGTCCATCCTTCATTACACACAAACACTACCACGCATGCCCCACTCCTCGCTACTGCTAGCGCCAAACATCATGTCACGATAGCCAGTCCTGGGCCCGCCGGTCGTTGCGGTCAGCCGGGCCGCCCGCAGCAGGCTTGCGAGCGTCCGCGACCGCCTTGGCCTGCGCCCGCCCCACCGCCGTCTTGTTGAAAGCTCGCTGTCGGGCTTCGGCGGCGGCGGCGGCTCGGGCGCGGGCGTCGGCCACTTCGGCCTGTTCCGCGGCGGTCAGCGGGCGCTTGCGACGACTATGTGTGGGGATGGATGGAGAAGGCGAGGGGTGTGAGAGAGAGAGAAGGTTGAGAACGCAAGCAGCGCTGTCTCCTCTCCTCCCCACCAATCCCATCAACTCACGCTGGTGCATCCCGGTCCGTGCCGGGTGGCGGGCTGCTGAGGCAGGCGCCCATGTTGCAGGTGAGCACACACACACACACGCGCGCGCGAATGGGGCCGGAATGAAAAAAAGGTGTGCTCTCCTTCTCGCGCTCTTTGCTGCAGCTGCTTCAAACTTTTCAATGCACCAGCGGGCCTCCTCCGCCCCGCCTCCCACCCACGCGCTCGCCTCTTCGCCGCTCGCACCTGCTGCAGTCACTCCCTGGCTTAAAGCTCTCGCCCCCGTGACCCAGGCCCGGTCGCCCAGCGTCGAGCCGAGCCCGAGCCCGCAGGAGCTGTCTGCTGGCGACGCGTTTTTTGGAGACGAGTGCCCGTCCTCCGCGGAAAGCCTGCCCTCGCCCCAGGACGAGGAGAACCAGCACCGCCTCTCCGGACAACTGGCTGGCCTGCGCATTCACCAGCCCGCTATAAAAAACGCGCCCAGGCGGCGGCGGCGGGCTGCTGCTGCAAACGTAAACACAAACACAGCCGCAGCGCCGCCCACGCATTTGCCCGCCTTTGGGGCCTTGGACCTTCGGCCGACCACGCGAGGCCGGGCGCTGATGGATCCCGATACAGTGCAGGTGCGTTGTGAGGTGTGTTTAAGAGGAGGTGGACGTGCCTGGTGGGGCGTGCAGTGCGCGTCAACGTCCAAGATGCGCAGAGGCTCTTCTCTCTCAATTTGCCCTGACCTGCACGCTGCGCCCAAACCTCCCTCCTTTTCACACACAGCCGCCGCCCAACGTCCTCCCCGCGCCCGCGCCTGCCGCGGCCGCGCCTGATGTTGCTGATCCACCCTCTGGAATGTCCCCTGTCAAGCCAATGGGACTGTCGGCCGCAGGCCAGGCCAAGGCTACACGTTACCAGGCAGCGCTTGACTTGCTCAACGCGAGGCGGGGTGGAGACAAGGGAGCAGGGGCGGCGGCGGCTGCCGCCGCCCCGCCGCCGCCCGACCGGGGCCAGGCAGAGACTGTCGGCGCGTGGCGGCCACCGCCGCAGCCTGCGCTTGCTGTAACGTCCGTCCGGGCCGCCCCTGCTGGCGCGACTGTCACGACGACCCAACACGCCGCCGCGGTTCGGGCGGCCGCGGGCGCCGTCGCGGGCGCCTCCAGGGCCGCCGCGTGTGCGGGCGGGTCCGGTTCCCAGGTGGCCGCCGTTGCGGAGGCAGCGGCGGCGGCGGTCAGTGGCGGCGGCGGTGGCGCCTGCACCACCCCGACCCGCCCGCCCGCTCCTTCAGCCTTTGCGACGCCCCAGAGAATGTGGCGCCCGCCGCCGCCCGCCTCGCCCGGCATGGTGGTGCGGAGACCGGAGACGGGCCCGCCGCTGCCGAGTGATCCGGACGGTGCGGTCGCCGCGTTCAAGGCTCAAGCGAGCGCCGCGGATTGGGCCGACGCCGCCAACGCACGCCTGGCAGGGGATGCGACGCCGGCGGCGGCCGGTCCACCCGGCCCGCCCGCCTCCACCGCCGCACTCGCCGTCGCCGAGCCTGTCAAGTTGTGGTGCGAGGAAGTCCCCAACGAGCTGGGCGCGTCGTACCGACAATTCCTGGCGGCCTCGTTTTCCGCGCTCTGGCGGCGGTCGCGCTACGCGTGCGTCGCCCTGGCCCCAGACCGCCACCTATACGAGGTCCTGCGCGAGGGCCGGCCCACTCACCTATACTTTGATCTGGAGTTCGTGCCCGCCGCCAACCCAGGCGTTGACGGGGACGGCCTCGTCGACGCGCTGGTCGACCTGCTGGCCGCCGACATGCGCGCGCGCTGGGGCCTGACCCTCAACCCGGCGGACCACGTCCTGGAGGCCGACTCCTCCACGCCAGACAAGTGGTCCAGGCACCTGGCTGTTCGCCTGCCAGATGGGGCGGCCTTCCGGGATGGCCAGGCCGTGGGCCGGTACGTGAGCGAGGTGCTTTCCCACGCGGCGGCGGGCCGCCTGCGCGTGCGGAAGAAAGGGTGGGAGATCGCCGTGACGCCGGACGAGGCGTGGACGTGGGTGGTAGACACGGCGGTGTACACACGCAACAGGCACTTCCGCACGATGCTGGCCTCCAAGTTTGGGAAGGGGACGCCCCTGATGCCGACGCCGCGCTTTGTGTGTGGGCCCGGCGCGCGCGGGGCGGCCGCCCGCCCGGGTGCGGTGGTCCCGCCCGCCCCCGGCGCCTGGGCCCTGCGCGAGCTCTGGTTATTTTCCCTGGCATCCGCGGTGGAGCCTGGGTCTCGCCTGGTTGATGTGGGCGGTCGCGAAGCCTGGGTGGATGCGGCCATGCCCGGCGGCGGGGGCGCGCCCTGGACCGGCGGCGGCGGGTGGCGGGGCAGCCTGGAGGAGGCGTGCGCCCTGCTGGACCGGCCACCACGGCCACCCACCACCAACCCGCTGGCCTCGCCCTCCCGCCTCGCCGTCCCAGCCCGGTACGCCCTGGGCTACAAATACGACCCCCGGGACGCCCTCCGCGGCGGCGGCGCGGAAGGAAACGCTGGCCCGCCCGCCCCAGACCCGGCCCTGGTGGCCCTCGTCCAGGCGACAACGCCGATTGTGGAGGCCTGTGCGGCCGCCCGAGCGGGTGGCCTGCCCGCCTACGTCCGCCGGGCCACCGTGTGCGGCCTGAGCGGGGAGGTGGTCGTGTACACGCTCCTGGGCCCCGGCTCGCACTGGTGCGGGCGCAAGGGCGGGCACCACAAGAACAACAACATTTATTTCTTGGTTAACTATGCGGCCGGCGGCCTCGCCCAGAAATGCCACGACCCGGATTGTGGGGGCTGGGCGTCCGAGGCGGTGCCGTTGCCGGAGGGGCTGGCACGGCAGGCGGCGCGGTTCCTGGGCGTGAGCGGGAGTGGGGCCGGGATGAGTTTGGAGGGGGCGTGAAAAAAGAGGGGTCGGGCTGTGACCATTTTAAGTCAAGGAAAAACGTGAGCACACACTCCCCTTCCTTTCTTTCTCCTCCTTTTGACGCGCGTCCGCTCCCGTCATACAACGCGCACGTGTGCATGCCTGGCGTCCTTGCGATGGAAGCCGCCTCGCCGGGAGACGGGCGCCCATTTGCCGAGGCGTGGGAGGTAAGAACGCGAAGAGATAGAGCGAAATGCGCCCCGCGTTCCAACCTGGCCTCTCTGCCTTGCTCTCCTCTCTTTCCTCGCTCTCCTCACACGTACGTCTCTCTACTCGCGCGCGCACCGCACAAAACAGGACCTCCTCGCCACCCAGGCCTCCGGCGCCGCCTTGCTCGCCGACGCCGAGGCTGCCCTGGCCGACCTGGCGAGTGACGTGGCCCGTCAGAAGGCAGCGAGCGAGGGTGCAACCACCACTGCCAGGGCAGCGGCCGCCAACGACGACCACCGCACCCACCCGGCCGTGGTCCGCCTGCTCGAGGCCTGCCCCGTCCCTGGCCTGGCCGCCTACGTGACCTCTGCCCCCGGGCCTCCACCCCGCCCTCCACGCGGGCGCGGCGCCCAGCTGAGCGACCGCTTGAGCGCGGCAGCCGCTGGGCTGGCGGCTGGGGCGGACGTGGCGCGGTGGGCGGCGGCTGCGGTGGCGGACCTAGCGGCCAAGCCGGACGGCGAGCTCATTGCAGCCGCCAGCCGGTGCCCGCACGTCGACTGGGAAGGCGGAGGAGGAGAGTATGGCGGCGACGGCGGCGGCGGCGGCGGCGGCGGCAACCCGCCTTCCACAGCCGCCCCTGCGGTTGTTGCCCTCGCCGCGGCCGGGCTCGCGACGACGGCGACCCTGCGCTCCCGGGTGGCGGACGCGCTGGCCGACCCAGCCCTGCTGGCCGCCGACCCAGCCCCACTGGCCTCGTACGCGCTGCTGTGGGGCCTGGCGCCGTTCCTGGATGGGCGGGTGGTGCGGGCTGTGGCCGCGCTGGAGGGGGCGCTGCTGGTGGTTGAGTGGGAAGGGGGAAGACTTTTTTAGCCCGTCAGTCTGAGTGCGTGTTAGGTACCCGAGTCAGGGATGTGCGTCCACGCCCGGACTGTGCTATGCGCGGCAGGGAAAGAGAAGCATGCGGGGTCGGTCGGAGAGACAAGAGAGAAAGGATGAGGTTGAAGAGTGCACACAAAACCCCTCACTCACTCTTGTGTTCCTCCCCCCCCCGACGCCCACGGCCTTTTCAGGCCTCCCATCGCACAAAAGCACGCGTCTCCATCGTACCTGTCTCCCACCTGCGCGCATCCCTCCACGCGCACGCACCAATGACCGCCGACCGGGCCACCACCTTCAAGGCCTCGCTGGGAGCGCTCAATGCCCAGTTTGCGGCCTGGGTGGCGGGCCAAGCGGCCTCTGCCCCGCACGCCCTGTGGGCCGGAGGTGCCCGGGATTATGTCAAGCATGCGGCGGGGTTGGTGGAGGAGTACAAGGACGTGCTTGGCGGAGGAGGTAAGAAAAGAGAGAAACGGAGCGCCGATGCGAGTGAGGGAGCGCGTGCGTTATTGGTTGCGTCTCACGCTCTCTTGTCTTTCACGCACTCAATCGACAGGCGCGCGAGCTGAGGCGGCGCCGACGCCGGCGATGGGTGAGTGTGTGTGGAGAGTGGGGAGAGAGAGAGAGCGAAGCACACACGCCGCTCACATTAATTCTCGACCTCGACCTCTCCCTCCAGGCCTCTTCGGCGCACCTGCTCCCGCCGCGCCCGCGCCCTTCAACTTTGGGGCGCCGCCCGCGGGCGGCGGCCTGTTTGGTGGCCCGCCCGCTGCTTCTACTGCTTCTGCTGGTGGTGGCCTGTTTGGCGCGGCCCCACCACCCGCTGGCGATGGGTTCGGCGGGTTTGCCGGCTTCTCCGGCTTTGGCGGCGCCCCACCGCCTCCAGCCGCTGTGGAAGAGGAGGCGGAGGAGGAGGAGGAGGAGGAAGCGCCGACGCCCGCCGCCCTAGACGCCGGCGCGGCCATGGCGTTCAAGGCCGGCAACGCCCGCGTGCACGCCATGGCGGCCGGGACCAAGGCCTGGGTGGACCGGGGGCGGGGCGTGCTGACTGTGCGGTCGCCCGGCGGTGGGGAGGGTGCTGCCCCTTCTTCCCCCTCATCCACGCGCCCGCACGTCGTCTTCACGACCGACACCGGGCGGGTCCTGCTGAATGCGGTGCTGTACAAGGGCCTGGTCACGGCCAAAGCGCGCAAGCCGCACATGGTGACGGCGACGCTGGCCAACGCGGCGGCGCTGCCCGGGAGCGAGGGTGGGGAGGGTGGAGGCGAGGGGGCGGCCGCGCCCGCCCTGGCCCCGCACTTGTTCACCCTGGCGTCCGAGGAGGAGGCGGACGCATTCATGGGGGCGTTGAAGGCGGCGGTGGCCAAGCACTGCATCTCGTGATGTGAATGAATGGAGAAAATGGGGTCTGGGCGGAGAAGGTTTCTCACTCTCTTTTTTCCGCCGCCGTCCTCTCTCTCCCCTCTCCTCCGTGGACTCCCGGAGAAAGGGGCGCGCGCGCACGCAGACACTCTCCCTCCCTTGCTCTCCGCCAGCGCCAGCCTTAAGCACGCTCCCTGCCACAGCACGCCTCGACTATGGAGGCGCTGCCCAAACGTATCATCAAGGTGTGACGAGAGAAAATGGCGCGCGGGCGGCCGTGGCGGCGCGCTCCTCACCTTCGCTCGTTTCTCTTCTAACGCCCTCCGCACGCCCATCCTTCCCCACCGCCCCGCATTTTTACCTCTCCCAGGAGACGCAGCGGCTGATGACGGACCCAGGTGAATGGAGCTTGGGGGGGGTGGAGCTGAAGGAGGCGCGCTAGGCGAGAGCGTTTAGGCGCAAGTCACGGCCCCCCTCCATCGAGGGCGCCCCTTCCTCCAGCCGTGCGCCGGCGTGCGGCCTCGCATTTGCTCGACCGCCGGCCGAGCACGCGCGGCCGTCGTCTGGCTTATCGCCATCAGCCCTGGAGAGGCAGCCTGCCTGTCTCGGGAGGCGGAGCGTGCGGAGCGTGTCCCTGCCGTGAAAACGCACGGCGCTTGTTGGCGCGCCCCCTCTTCTCCCCCCTCCCTCCTCCGCTCAACCACCCTCCTCTCCTCCTTCCCCGTCCCTCTCCTCTCCTCCACCCCCACAGCTGAGGGCATCTCCGCCCAGCCGTGCGAGGAAAACCTTCGCTACTTCAGCGTCGCCATCCGTGGGCCCGACACGTCGGCGTACGAAGGTGAAGGAGAGAGAAGTGTGGGAAGAGAGGGACGTGATGAGAGGATGGAAAAAAGAGGAGGGAGTGCGCATGGAAACGCCCACCGTCTGACGCGCACCCCCTCTTTCTCGCACTCTCACTTCATACCCAGGCGGCATCTTCAAGCTGGAGCTGTTCTTGCCGGAGGATTATCCTATGGCGGCGCCAAAGGTAAAGAGAAAAGAGAGGAGAGAGAGGCAGTGTGTTGTACGTGCCGTACCTCGACCCCCCCGGCTCTCCCCCTCTCATTTCTTCTCTTGTCACGCACTTCCACGCACACAGGTCCGCTTCCTGACCAAGATCTTCCACCCCAACGTCGACAAGCTGGGCCGCATCTGCCTGGACATCCTGAAGGACAAGTGGTCGCCCGCCCTGCAGATCCGGACGGTCCTCCTGTCCATCCAGGCGCTGATGTCGGCGCCCAACCCGGACGACCCGCTGGACGAGGCCATCGCCCGCAAGTGGCGGGAGGACGAGGCGGGCGCGCTGGAGACGGCCAAGGAGTGGACCAGACTGTACGCGACGGTTTAGGGGGAGAGGAAGGGGGAGGAGGGGCGTGGCGCATTTCGTTACAGCCGGGCGGAGAGAGGGGGCGGGGGGGCGGGGCGCGCATGAAGAAGGGCTGTGAGTGTGTGTGTGTTTCTAGTTCTCGCCTGTTTGTGTCTGAATGTGCTCTCTCCCCTCTCAGTGTCAACCGTGCGCGTTGGGGATGCGGCGGAGGGGCCACAAACACAACACCGAAAGTCCATCCATCCACATTCATTTCATCTGCTCACACTCTCACATCGCCTCTCATCAGTCATCATCGAACGCGCCGCGTCGCCGCTGGATGGTGACCTTGGTGCGGCCCGCCGAGCCACCCGCTGCGCCGATCTGTTCGAGGAGGCGGACGAGGTGGTCCTCGGAAACCTGAGGAAGAGGAGGGGAGAGGGGAGAAAGAGAATGAGATGCCAGGTTCAAAAACAAACGCACACGTGTACTCTCCCTCTGTATCTCACACACGTCTCCGTCTTCCTCACCTTTTCCTGGAGCTGCCCCCGCCGGGCCATGCCCAGCACCAGGTCCTCCACGGACCGGGCCTTGTCGGGCTTGACCAGGGCGATGCGGGCGACTGGGTGGGGTGGAGAGGTGGGAGAGCAAGGAAAAATGAATGAGATGACACGGCCCGAGCGCGCAGTGTGCGGGGTTTAGGTCTTCACCTTGAGAAACAAAAAAGGCACTCACGTCTGTCCCGGGCCTCTGGCTCCAGGACGGCGGTCAGCAGGGTGGACCGTTGTTCCTCGGCAGCGGCCCGGGCTTCGGCCTGCGTGTTGAGTGGCGGAGAGAGGGGTGGATTGATCGGCGAATGGGCGCGTGAGGACTGACGAAAGGGGGAGGTGGAAAAAGGCGCGCTGCGCTTCGCTAGCCCGCGCCGCGCTCCCCCTCTCTCTCCCTCCCGCGCGCCCCTTCTCAGCTCACACCTGCTGGGCCTGAGCCTCCGGGTTCATGGGGCCACCCCCACCCCCGCCACCCCCACCCTGGCCCGCCATGAGCTGGGCCATGCGGCGGGCCCGGATCTCTTCCAGGGCGGGGTCGGACATTTGGGAGAGAGTGTTCCGATCGGAGAGAGGCGCTCCTGGGGCTCTGTCTCGCAGCGTGCGTGAGATGATGCCAGCAGGGATTCAGGGAGCCGAGGACGGAGGCGCGCGCACAGGTCTCGACGCACGTGCACTGCGATTTCAGCGCTAGCAGAAAGAGAAAAACGTTTCATGAGCTAGTGCAACGGGCCTCGTCTTTTCTTTCCCCTGCGCGCGCCTCCCCCCGGCCCTCCGTGATTTCGGGTTCCTTTTTTTGCGGTATGGGAAGAGGACGGGAACAATCTCATACACACACACGCTGAAGGAAGAGGGGGGTGGAGAGCGCCAACCAAACACACCGCACACACACCGCACGCACACCAACCACCACCCCTCCTGGCCCTCCCAACATTTTTTCCAGGCAGCTTTCAAGATAAGAAGCGCCACGCCCAACCGCACGGCACACACACAAAAGCACCGTTCCGCATCTTCGCACGCACACACATATACCGGGGAGAAAATAAAGCACACGCCACACCACACACCCAAAAGGACGAAAGGGGGAGCAAAGGAAAAGGGAGATGCGTTTTCCAACCCGGCCCCCCAATCCTTCGTTCGTCCCTTTTTTTTATTATTTGTTTGGGGCTTTCCCGCCCACCGTGTCCGCCCCGGACAGAGCGCGCCCGGAGCTTCGCAAGGAGGCAAAAAAGAAGGCCCAAGGTTTGGGAAAAAAGAGAAAGCAAGGGGCGTCCTCGCCCCGCCTGAAGGAAGGGGCGCATCCCCCCCCCGCCCGGGCTCCGCCCCCCCCCCCCCCCCACCGCGCGCCCACGCACCAACCAACCGACCGACCGACCGGGCCCTCTCCGCCTCCACACAACGCCGGCTAGGCTACCACGCGCCGCTCCATTCTTGCTGTTTTGTGATTTGTTCTTGTTTTGGTTGGGGTCTTTTTTTGGTCGGAGTTTTTTCCAGCACGCACGCACGCACGCACGCACGCACGGGCTGCCGCCTGTCGGTCACTCCACCCCCCCCCCCCACACACTTTTGAGTGCGCTCAGGGCGGGCCGCCGGGCGCGCCGCCGCCCTCCTTGGCCGCGCCGCACCGGAAGCAGGCGGCCCGGGAGGCAAAGTTGTGGGTGTTGCACCCGCCACACATCCAGTCTCCCGGCTTCCAGTTGGGGACGGGCGCGCCGCCGCCGGGCGCGCCGCCGCCCCAGCCGGCGGGCGGCGGGCCGCCCGCGCCGGCCGGGCGGTCGGCCGCGCACTGGTAGCAGCGAGCGCGCGACGCAAAGTTGTGGCCGTGGCACGCCCCGCACTCCCAGTCTCCCGGGCGCCAGCCGTGGCCGCCGCCGCCGCCGCCGCCGCCGCCGCCGCCCATGGGCGGGGGGCCGCCGTAGCCGCCGTAGCCGGGGCCGCCGCCGCCGTAGCCGCCCGGGCCGCCGTAGCCGCCGCCCGGGCCGCCAAAGCCGCCGGGGCCGGGGCCGTAGGGGCCAGGCGGGCCGCCGTACGGGCCGGCCGGGGCGCCGTAGGGCGGGTAGCCGCCCGCGGGCGGGTAGCCGCCGCCGGCGGGCGGGTAGCCGCCGCCGGGGGGCGGGGGGCCGCCGCCGTAGGGGCCGCCGGGCGGGCCGCCGTAGCCGCCGGGGCCAGAGGGCGGGCCGCCAAACTGGCCGGGGGCGCCGCCGCCCTGGGCGCCGGGCGCGCCCGCGGGGGGGGCGCCGGCGGGGGGGGCAAAGCCTTCGCCCTGGGGGCCTGGAAGGGGGGGGGGGGGGGCGGGGGGGGGGGGGATTGGGGGGAGGGGGAGGGCGGGGAGAGTGGGGTGGATGGTAAGATGACGGAGGCGGCCTGCAGTTTTTTTTGCGAGAGCGTGTCGCGCTAAGGGCAGGGAATCGCTCTCTGCCTCCGTTCCCCCCGCCCCGCTGGGGGCCAGCGCCAG
>Ga0315287_10000422_pt1 | contig 36894 bp, 45 predicted proteins | sample YL17G11_0_MG_FD_205037 | JGI IMG/M metagenome (GOLD analysis project Ga0315287, IMG submission 205037) | Sediment microbial communities from Yellowstone Lake, YNP, Wyoming, USA - YL17G11_0 | ecosystem: Environmental > Aquatic > Freshwater > Lake > Sediment | place: USA: Wyoming | collected...
GATCAGAAATTAAACAAAATTAATAGTTCTAAACCAGCTTTTATTGAAAATCTATCGACTAACAAAGTTAGAAATTATATGTCCCAACCAAAGAAGCTACGGTTAGGTTTTTAAATGACTAAATGCGACCTTGTAAATACCACAGAATTTGAAGCATTATACAAAAATAGCCCTTTTATTAATAAAAGCTTGCACTGAGATTGTCGATAATACTAGGTAGGATGGTTAACCCTGAGTGAGCGAAGCGAATCGAAGGGAATTCCACCCCCCCAGCCGCGAAATTTATCCAAATCTTTGATTTGGATATAAATTTCAGCGTCCCGAGGAGCAAAGCGACGAGGGACAATAAACATCGAAATTTATCCAAATCTTTGATTTGGATATAAATTTCAGCGTCCCGAGGAGCAAAGCGACGAGGGACAAAAAAACAATGATCTATACTGTTTACATTCTTAAATGCAGCGATGGTTCATTCTATACAGGATGCACAAATGATCTGAAAAAAAGAATAAAACAGCATAATGAATCAAAATTAGGAGCTTATTATACTAAATTTCGTCGACCGGTTATTTTAAAATATTCAGAAGTATTTAATACATTAAAAGAAGCAAGAAAAAAAGAAGCAGAAATTAAAAATTGGAGTAGAGTTAAAAAAGCAGCTTTTATTAATAAAAGCTTGCAATAAGATTATTAATTATATCCAAAATGCCCCAAACCCCCAAGGCATTTTTATTTTGACAAACCTTCGCCCCCAGCGCATAATTGAGGTAGAATTTTAAAGAATTTAAAGAAAATTATATAAACATTTATGCCCTATATTTTTTTGGATGAAAGCGGACAATTTACAAAGAATAATAAAGAAAAATATTTTATAGTAGGTTCTTTTACGGTAGGTAATCCCCGAAGAACAGAGAAACAATTTTATTCTTGGCAAAGAAACAAATTTCCAAAAAAACTTCGTCATCAGCCGGAAATTAAATTCTCTGAAATTAAAATTAGTAATATTTTACGATTAAAGACTTTGAAATTTATTTCTAATTTAGATGTAAGAATTAGATTTTCATATTTATCAAAAAGGAATATTCCTAAAGAATATTGGAAAAGAGATAAATTGCAGAGTGGTTGGTTATACACTAATATTATTGGCGAAACATTAGAAATGTATTTACCAATTACAGATAAAGAATTTAGAGTGTTTTGTGATCAGAGACAGCTAAAAGGAATCAAGCAATCCGAGTTCAAGAAAATTTTAAAAGCCAGACTTTTGCCTTTATTGCCCGCAGAATCAATTATTCAAATTGAAATGATTAATTCAAAGGTTAATGCGAATATTCAGATTGCTGATTGGATTTCTGGAGCACTAGCTTGGTATTTAGAGAAAAAAGAATTAGGTCAAGAATGTTATCAAATTTTAAAAAACAATATCTTAGACGATGGTAAAGAGTTATTCAAGGATTATTGGGAAAATAAGATTTTACAAACAAAAAAGCCCCAATCATAAATTGAGGATTTTTTTAGAAGCAGCGTCTAGTGGAATGATTTATCTGCGGTTTAAGTCTCGGATGCTCCGAGGGAATACCGCAGCATTCCAAAAGCTATTATTGCATGCTTCGATGTCATTATATGCTTATAAATATGTATTGTCAAGCCGTGTCAAGCGATAGTTATCCACAGATAAAATAAAGAAATTTTAGAGAATTTGAGGCAGAAAAAGGGAAAATTATTAACTCATGCAAAAACAAGTATTATTTATTCATGGAGGATCAACCTTTGATACATACAAAGACTTTTTTTCTTTTTTAAAAAAGCAAAAAATTGATTTAGACAGATATAGAAAGACAAAATGGAAAGAATCTTTGCGTAAGGATTTAGGCGGCAAATTCGATGTTTTATTGCCTAAAATGCTTAATCCATCAAATGCCAAATATAAAGAATGGGAGATTTTATTTAAAAAGATAGCGCCTCTTTTAGAAAATAACGTAATTTTAATTGGTCATTCTCTGGGAGCGATATTTATAGCCAAGTATCTGTCAGAGAATAAGTTCCCAAAGAAAATTTTAGCTTCATTGCTGATTTCGCCGCCATACGACAATAAGGATATGGAAGACTCTTTAGGTGATTTTGTTTTGCCTAAAGATTTGGAAAAATTTAAAAAGCAAGGCGGACAGATCATTATTTATCAAAGCAAGGACGATTTGGTTGTGCCGTACAATCATCTTGAAAAATACAAGAAAGCATTGCCCGAAGCTATTATAAGAGAATTTAAAAAAAGAGGACATTTTAACCAGGCCAGTTTTCCAGAGTTAATAAAAGACATCAAAGAATTATAGCGATTTAATCCCAAAATGCCCCAAACCCCAAGGCATTTTTATTTTGACAAAAACCCCCTCTCAGCGCATAATTGAGGTAGAAACTGGGGCTTTCGATAAAAAAAGCAATATATTTTTAATATTAATAAAGAAGATTTATTTTAAAATATGGCAACACAATGGCTTGAGAAATTTATAAATGGATTGAAGGAAGTTTTAGATAAACCACCTTATTTAATTTTTGTCTTTATTGGTTCGGTGTTGTTAATCATTTCAATTATTTATAATAGCTATTTTTATGAGATTTGGATTTTTTTCTTATATTCTGTATGTGGATCAATTTGGCGATATTTCGAAAAAGATATTGACAGTGGAATTAAAAAAATAATTAAAAAAGAAGAAAATAAAAAAATATCACATTTATTTATTATCATAATATATCACATAGGTAACATCGGTTTATTTTTAGCACTGCTTTATTATTCAAAACTTATATAAATATGGCAAAAAATAAAAATATTCAATCACAGCAAGATTTACAGAAATTACAGAAAGAATCAATAGAGCAGATATTGCCGCAACAAAAGAAAATTTTATCTGCAGCAGATAAAATAAGGCGGAAGACAAGCAATTTACCCGATCCATCGCATTCGCCGATGGGCTGGCAAGATAATAAAGGTTACGATCATATTTTTCCCTGGATTCATTTACCACGCCTGCATCCGAGAAATTCTGGTGATACAGTAATTTTTAATGCATCGGAAAAATTTGCGAATCAGCTAATTTTGGGTGACAATCTTGAAGTATTGCGTACCTTACCAAGTAATTCAATTGACCTAATTTACATTGACCCTCCGTTTTTCTCGGGCAGAAATTATAATGTTATCTGGGGCGACACAAACGAAGTTCGTTCATTTTTCGATATTTGGGAAGGAGGGATTGATTCGTATCTTGTCTGGCTTAACGCTCGACTTTGGGAAATGCGCCGCGTTCTTAAAAAAACCGGTTCAATTTATGTTCACTGCGACTGGCACGCCAGCCATTACATTAAAACTGAAATGGATAAAATTTTTGGGTACGAGAATTTTAGAAACGAAATTATTTGGTGGTATTTGTGGGGCGGCAGGGGACGAGACCAATGGAATAGAAAACACGATGTTATATTATTTTATACAAAATCAGAAAATCACGTTTTTAATTATAGAGAGGTGCTGGAAATACATACTTTAATAAGTGAAAGCGCGCAGAGTCGAGTAAAGTATAAAGGAGCTTTAGTTCATCATAGAGAAAAAGATGAATCTGATATACCAAAAGATAAAGTTTTACCTTCTGATACATGGTATATAGCCACGTTGAATGCAATGGCGCAAGAAAGAATAGGATATCCAACACAAAAGCCTGAAGCGCTTTTGGAAAGAATTATTAAAGCGTCGTCTAACGAAGGCGAGGTAGTGGCGGATTTTTTTTGCGGTGGAGGTACAACTTTGGCAGTGGCGCAAAAATTGAAAAGGAATTTTATCGGTTGCGATTCTTCGCGCGTGGCGATTTCTGTAACTCTGGATCGACTGGTAAAAATCGGTGAAGAAATGAGTGGAGTAAAAAGTAATATTTCTAAGGTCGAGAAATTTCAAGAAAGCTTGGGTATCGCCAAAGATAAAATTTCAAATATAGAAGTATCTTACCTTGGCGTTTATCCAATAGAAAAATTTGTTAGTATTCCGCAAAATGATTTTGTGGATTTTGTTTTGACTTGTTATGGCGCGAGTAAAAACACGGCGCAAGGCGTGGCGCACGGATTTAGACCACCGGGTCAAAGCGAACCGATTTTAATCGGCCCCGCAAGTCCTAGAGAATCAATTAGCGGCAAAGAAGTAAAAGCGTTTTTTGATGAGATAAAATCGCGGCTTGAACCGAATAAATTAGTCAGCGCGAAAATTATCGGTTGGCGATTTAATCGGCAAGTCATGGAATATATAAAAATTCTTGATGATTATATTTTTAAAAATAATCTGCCGGTAAAACTTGAGCTTATTCCGCTTGATTCAAAAGAATTTCGGGCAAGAGTGCTTCAAAGGTATCCTGATGCTAGCGACGCTGAATTTTTCCTGCGGTTTTCCAAAGCACCAGTTATCGGCGATATTAAAATAAAAAAGATCAAAGGCTTGGAATATGAAATTGAAGCGATTGACGCTTTTTCAACCAACGAGGATGGTTGGCTGGTAAATTGCCAGTGGGATTTTGATTATCAGGAAGGCCATTTTTCTGCATATAAAGATTATGTTTTGTCGCGAGAGAAGATAAAAGATAAAAAGAAAGGTGAAAGATTTAAAGCAATTTTATCGGCAAAGCATATTTTTGAAAAGTCGGGAGAATATATAATCGCTTGTAAAATTCAGGACAATTTAGCAGGGGAAACAATTTTAAGCAAAGAGATTAAAATATAAATTTATGACGAAAATAATGTTTTTAGATGAATCGGGCGACCACAGTTTAGATAAGATAGATAAATCTTATCCAATGTTCGTTTTAGCGGGCTGTATTTTTGATTTTGATTATTATTCAAACGAAGTAGAAACAAAAGTTAATCAACTTAAAATCAAGCATTTTGGAAAAACAGATATTATTCTTCGTTCTTACGACATTAGAAAGCAAAAAGGAGAATTCTCTTGCTTGGTTGATAAAAGAAAAAGAGAATCTTTTTATAACGATCTGGATATTTTAGTTAAATCGCTTAATTTTAAAATTATTGCTGCGGCAATCCATAAGTCAAAACTGAAAAATCAATACTTCGAACCTGATAATCCGTATAATCTTTGTTTGCAATTCATACTTGAAAGGTCCGTAATGTTTCTTGGACGGTCAATAGAAAAAATGATTTTCAGAATTGAATCAAGAGAAACGCATAATGATAAGAAGTTAGCCGAAGTTTACGAAAAATTTAGGTCAAATGATCATCAACTAAAAGAGGGTTTTATGTTTAAGAAAGAAGAAATACAATCAAAATTTACAGACCTATCTTTTAATCAGAAAATCCAAAACATTGTCGGGCAACAGATAGCCGATTTAGTGGCTTATCCGATTGGTGTATCTGTTTTAGACGCAAAAAGAGAAAATAAAGCCTTTGAAATAATTAAAACAAAATTTCACAGCAAGAATGGCGAATATCTTAATATTGGTTTAAAGATTTTTCCATAAAACAAAAGAGGGCCCAGGAAAGCCCTAGTCCCTCTATTGCGATCGGGAACACCCCGATCAACTGCTTAAATAATAGCACAAATTTAGAAGTCAAGCAAGAGTTATCCACAATTTGAAATATGCACTATTTTTTCAAACAACACGAAGAAAATTTTAAAGAATGGCAGAATTCGGAATATCAAGGCATTCCTGATGCCGGCGTTGCTTTTTTGAAGCATTTAGGTTCACGAAATTTTAAGCCGGATTTGAAAATTGTTAAATTTTGGAACGAGAAACAATGGAAAAAAGTCCAGCTTGAAGCGATTGAACGATGCGTTTATTCATTTGAGGTTTTAGGCGAGAAGGATTTGTTGATTAATATCGTTACTGGTGGCGGTAAAACAACAATTATCGGCGCTATGATCGCATATATGATGATTGTTCACGATCAATATAAATTTTTAGTTCTTACGCCGAACACGATAGTTAGAGAGCGGTTAGACGACGAGTTTGATCCTAATTCGCAAACTTATATTTATAATATTTTTCCATTTTTCTTTAATTCTTTTGAATCTTTAAAAACAAGAATTTCTTTACACAAGATGCAACCGACGGCCACAGCGACCGGCATTCGGTCGGGAACTATTATTCTTGGCAATATTCATCAAATATATGAAAAAAGGGATAATTGGAAAGTATTGCGTAATAACGTTGATTCTCTGTGTATTTTTAATGATGAAGCACATAATACCAAAGCCGAACAGTATAATGATTTAATCGGAAAACTAAAACCGAAACGATTTTTTCGACTTGATACGACCGCCACGCCTGATAGATTAGACGGATTGCATCCAGACAGTAAAATGATCTTTGTTTATGAAATAGCTCAGGCATTAGCCGATAAAATCATCAAAAGACCAGTTGTTTTTCATCCCGATGTAACTAAAGTAAAACTTACTTATGAGGATTTAGAGACTGGTAAAATTATATCTGCGGAAGAAATGCCGTGGGAAGAAATTGAAAAAAGGAAAATTCCTGCTCGGCGCTATATTACGAGTTTAAAGCCAATGCGTCAGCAAATAGCTATTGCTTGTGAACTATTGAAGGAACAGAGGATGCGAACGCCTGCGCCTTATAAACCGCTTTTGTTTTTGGTTACATTTTCTATTGAAGATGCCAAAAATATTGCAAGAGAACTTGAAAAAATAGGAGATAGATATGAAATAAGAAAAATTCTTTTGGTTCATAACGAGCAAGAGGAAGAAAAAAAAGAAGCAGCGCGCGATTTAAACAAAGATCCGCAAACCGAATATGATGCAGTAGTATCCGTGCTAATGCTTCGGGAGGGATGGGACGTACGAAATATCTCGGTTATTTTATTATTTAGAAAATTTTGTTTTAAGGAAGTGGATGGACAGATTTTTTCGGTATATGGTCCGCAAGTAATCGGGCGAGGTTTGCGGCGTATGAGTAAAAAGCCCGAAGAATGGGAATCGCTCTTTATCGTAGACCATCCCATTTTGAAACATAGTTGGTTATGGGATCATTTAAAAGCCACACGATACCCAGACGAACTTGATCCGGCCAATGTTATTATTGACGAACAGAAAATTTTTCAAGAAAAAGAGATTCAAAAAATAGACGAAGGCGAGGTAAAATTTGAAGAAGCCTTAGAAAAATTAGAAATCAAAAATTTACCTCCAACGCCTGAACCGCCAAAAGTCGCTGAACCTATTTACGAATGGCAGAAATTTTTGGACGAATTAAAATATGATTTTAATAGAATGAATATTGAGCAAGATATTGAAAAGATAAAAAGTTTAAATATTGAAACCGAACATGTAGCGATAGGAAAAGCGGATATACCGGATGTTGAAGTGCAAAAAATAGCTAAAGCAACCAAAACAGAAGATTGGTCAATTGATGAATTAAAAAAACAGTTAGTAAAGCAAATTCATTCAATTGCCAAATATGCTCTTTTGGAATATGACAGGAATCCCGATGAAAGGCAGGTAGTTTTAGTTAAAATTATTCGTGACCACATTAAAAAAAGATTGCTCAATGGTAATAATATTGAAGATTCAATGGATGAAGCTTTGTTAAGGCGTTTATGGGCGATTATTGATCAACTAAGAGATGTCTTTATGAAGCCTGAACTTATTGAGGGTATATTTACTAGTAAATAATATGATTAGCAAAAAAGGAACATTAACAAATCTTAAAAAAAGCCCAGAAGGTAAAGAGAATTATGATTCGGCTTTAGAGCGTGAATATATGGTCGAGTTGGAACGAGATTCAGCCGTAATAAAGTGGACAAAAAAACACGGAATAAAAATTCCTTACAAAATTTTAGGTTTTTCGCACACTTATTTTCCTGATTTTTTAGTTGAGTATAAAGACGGACATAGAGAAATTCACGAAACAAAAGGCTTGCCTTTATTGCTTTGGTTATCTACTAAATTAAAACGCGAAGCTGCTGAAAATTATTTTGAAAAAATAGGTTGGAAATACAAAATGATTACTAAAGGCAAAGCAGCTTTTTATAATAAAATCTAAAATAATTTTAAATAAAAAAACTTACATTATCATAAACCACCATGTTAGAGTGTGTATAACTTTTTGACATTGTTGTTGACAAATAATTTTACATCGGCTACACTTAAACTATGCTTTCGAAATTTATTCAACAATTGAGAAAAAAGCACAATTTGACGCAGGAGTTTTTGGCGGGCGAGTTGAATATTTCTCGTCCGACCTATATGCAAATTGAGCAAGGCGAGCGGGATTTGACTATTGGCGAAGCAGAAAAGCTTGCTTCTATTTTTGGTATTTCGTTTGAAGATTTCAGACTTGGGAAGGATTCTGCCATTTTTGCTGAAATTAAAAAGGATAAAGCGAAGATAAAAACAAAAAGACAAGGGATAAGAATCAGCGTCCCGCAAAAAAACCTTAAAAAATTCAAGGAAGTTTTGCTTTATGTCTTGTCAAAAGTTGGCGGCAAGCCAAATGTTGGCGAAGCTGTGATCTATAAACTGCTTTATTTTATTGATTTTGATTTTTACGAGAAATTTGAAGAACAACTGGTCGGCGCCACATATATTAAAAATCATTATGGACCGACGCCGATTGAGTTTAAAGCCATTGTTGATGATATGATTCAAAGCCACGAAGTAGTAAAAGTAAGGGAAAAGTATTTTAATTATCCGCAAAGAAAATATTTACCAGTCAGGCGGCCTGATTTAAGTGTTTTATCCGGTCGTGAAATAGAGCATATTGATGATGTTTTAGCGCGGCTTGCTGATAAAAACGCTAAAGAGATGGAAAATTACTCGCACGAAGATATTCCGTGGAAAACAGCGGAAAACGGCAAGCCTCTTTCCTACGAAAGTGTTTTTTATCGCGACGAGCGTTATTCCGTAAGAAATTATGAAGACGAGCTTTAATGAACTGCCGGAATTTTCCAAAGAATTCAAGCGGTTTTCCAAAAAATATAAATCATTATCTGATGACTTGGAAGAATTTAAGCGTGTTGTTGATGTCGGGCCATTGGGAAACAGCAAGCATTTTAATGTTATTACAAAAAACGAGCAATGCGCTATTGTCAAAGCTCGTTTTTTTTGTCGTTATTTAAAAGGTTCTTCTTTGAGAATCGTTTATGCCTTTTATAGTCAGAAATATAAATAAAACCACCATGGATGAGAAAATTTTTACGGTTTCGGAGTATGTTGACCGGCTTAATGAGGGGTTGAGAAAATATAGCGCCAAGGTTATCGGCGAGGTAAGCAGCGCTAATTTGGGGCCCACCGGCCATGTTTATTTTTATCTAAAAGACGATAAAGACCAGAGCTTGTTAAAATGCGTAATTTTTAAGTCAAAATACGATCTTTATGGAGTGGAAATAAAAGACGGGGTAAAGATTATTGCTTTTGGCAGTCCTAATATGCATAAGCAATATGGATTTTCTTTTGTGGCGGAAACAATTGAGTATGCGGGCGAGGGCCTTTTAAAAAAGGAATACGAAAAATTAAAGAAAAAACTATCAGAACAAGGGCTTTTTGAACCAGCTAGAAAAAGGCCTCTGCCTAAGTATCCGCAGAGGATCGGGATTATTACCGCTTTAAAAGGAGCAGTGATAGCGGATTTTTCCAATAATTTGGAGAAATTCGGCTTTAGGGTGAAAATGATTGATTGTCGGGTTGACGGGCAAATAGCGGTCAATGATCTTTTATTATCTATAAAGACATTTAAAAAACAGGATATTGAGGTATTGGTGATTATGCGCGGAGGCGGTTCGCTGGAATCTTTAATCGCTTTTAACAATGAAAGATTAGTTTTAGAAGTGGCAAATTTTAAAGTTCCGGTTATTGCCGCCATTGGCCATCATAAGGATGTGCCGCTGGTGGCTATGGCAGCTGATGTTTCTGTGTCTACGCCCACTGTCGCGGCAAATATTTTAAACCAGTCGTGGAGCCAAGCCGCCTTATCTTTAGAAAGATATCAAAGAAATATTAAAGATCATTTTCAGAATATTTTATTAAATGTTAGAATGGCTTTAGACAGCGCGCTTGCCAAGACTTTTTCCGGATTTAATGCTTTATTATTAAGATTTAAAAAACAGCTGGAATACATAGAAAAGGCGATTAGCGCTAATAATCCAGAGAGGCGATTGGCGCTTGGCTATAGCATTGCCAAATGCGGGGATAAAATTATCAGGCGGACAGCTGATGTCAGGCTTGAAGATGATATAGACTTAAGGGTGATGGACGGGACAATTATTTCAAAAATTAAAAAAATAAATAAAAAAAATGATTAAGGAAAAATCAAAGGAAAAAAATTTAAACAGCAATCTTAAGCGACTGTCGGAAATTACAGACTGGTTTGACAATCAGCAGGAAGCTGATGTTGAAGAGGGGCTTAAGAAAGTAAAAGAAGCAGTGGAGCTTATCAAAGCCAGCAAAGCGCGCTTGAAAAACGTTGAAAACGAGTTTAAGGAAATAAAAAAAGAAATAGATGGTGAAGACACTGTAACAAATAGCTGATTTGTCCGTAGTATATTATATAAGCTTATATGGATATAATAGATTCAGACAGAGAAAGAAAAATAATATCAGAGTGCAAAGCTGGCCAAAGCGAGGCTTTTTCGCAAATGTATGATTTATATGTTAAAAAAATATACAAGTTTATTTTTTATAAAACTTTTCATACCCAGACAGCAGAGGATTTAACCAGCGAGGTTTTTTATAAGGCGTTGAAAAATATAGATAAATTTGATTTTAAATACAAATTTTCTACCTGGATTTATAAAATAGCCCAAAATGCGATAACTGATTATTTCAGAACTTATAAAAAAACAATAAATATAGATGATGTCTGGGATTTGGCAGATGATGCTGATTTAGAAAAACAGGTCGATGATAAAATTAACTTTAATAAAATAAAAAAACATCTAAATCAGCTGACTGCTATCCAGCGGGATATTATTATAATGCGCTTGTGGCAAGATCTAAGTTTTGATGAGATTTCAGAAATAACAGGCAAAAGCGCTGAAAATTGCCGGGTCATTTTTTCCCGCTCAATATCGAGTTTGCGTTTAAAAATATTATTAATAGTGTTATTATTATTAAACATAAGCATAAACATATGAAAAACATAGACAATATTTTACAAGAAATTTATAAAATAGACTCTTCTTTGAAAAGCAAAGAAGCAGAGCTAAAAAAGATAATTAATTTTATTTTAGAATCCAAGCCTGATGTAGAAATCAATCAGGAGTTTATTAATGATTTGAAGAATAAATTAATCGGCCAGTTTAAGCCCAAGCCTTTGGGCTGGTTTAATGCTTTTAATTATAAATTAGCTGGCAGCCTGATTGCTATTATAGTTATTGCTGCTGCAGCTAATTTGTTGATTAGTCAATTTTATCAGGGCAATCCATTGCCAGAAGGAAAAATAATCGTTAAAAATCAGGATGGTTCTGTGATTATAAAGACAGACGATGGCGGAATAATGACAAAAGAATCTGCTGGCGGCAAGATTATTGCCGGCTTTGTAAAATTCAGCTCTGAAGCTGAATACAAAAAATATTTGGAAAATTCAGAACAAAACTATTATTATGGCGTTGGCGGCGGCGGAGAAATGGCGATTGATGCAATGGATATGGAACGGACAAAAACCATGGCTTTGCCAGATAGCGCGCAAAACATTGCTCCAGCAGCTGACCGGGTTTCCCAAACCAATGTGCAGGTTCAAGGAATTGACGAGCCGGATATTTTAAAAACCGACGGCAAAGAAATATATTTTTCGTCTTCAGAAAATCGCTATTATATAGAGCCGATGCCGATGATAGATGTAGAAACAAAAAGCATAATGCCGCCTGATTATAATCAGCCCAAAACCCATCTTATTAAAGCCTATCCAGCTCAAGACCTGTCCCAAGACAGTATTATAGATAAGACCGGCAATTTGCTATTATCAGATAATATATTAATAGTTTTTGAACAGAGAAATATCTACGGCTATGATGTGTCAGATCCCAAAAAGCCCAGTAAAAAATGGACTGTGGAACTTGACGAAAAAAACACTTTGGTGCAAGCCCGGCTTTATGGCGATAAAATTTATCTTATAACCAGCACCCAGGCCAGCCGCTATAATCCCTGTGTTGTGCCTTTGTTTAAAGCAGAAGGACAGCAGATCGCAGTTGCTTGCCAGGATATCTATCACCCGACAATGGCCTTGGCAACTAATATAAATTATCATATAGCTACTATTGATCCCGGCTCTGGCGCAATGAAAAAAGGAGTTTCTTTTTTGGGCTCTTATGACTCTACTATATATATGTCTAAAGAAAATATTTATGTTGCTTACAGCTATCAGGGAGATTATATTAAACTGATGTATGAGCTTTGCAAAGAAAATAGCGATCTTATTCCTGCAACTGTGACTGATAAAATTGCCAAGCTTTTAACTTACGATATCAGCGCTTCTTCCAAGCAAAGAGAATACGAAGTTATTTTTCAGGATTATTTGAATTCTTTGAGCAATGACGAGCAATTAAAAGTGCAAAATGAAATGCAAAACCGGTCAGCGGATTTTTTCAAAGAGCGCAAAAGAGATTTGTTAAAAACAGACATTGTAAAAATTAATATAAAAGATTTTGTTATTAATGCCATGGGTACTGTGCCGGGCCAGCTGTTAAACCAGTTTTCCATGGATGAATATGACGGGTATCTTCGTCTGGCTACTACTGTAGGCAACGGCTGGTTTGGCTTTGGAAGCAGCATTGATCAGGAAAACGACATTTATGTGCTTGATAAGAATCTGTCGCTTGCCGGCTCTATCAAGGGTTTAGGGCTTGATGAAAAAATATATTCTGCCCGATTTATAGAAGACAAAGGTTATTTAGTCACCTTCAGGCAGACAGATCCTTTTTATGTTCTGGATTTGAGCAATCCGGCAAAGCCGCAAATGAAAGGCGAGTTGAAGATTCCCGGCTATTCGGCTTATCTGCATCCTATTTCCAAAGACCGAATTTTGGGCATTGGCAAAGAGGACTCAAAAGTCAAAGTTTCTTTATTTGATGTGGCTGATGTTTCCAATCCCAAAGAAGCAGCCAAGTATATTTTAGACGAGTATTGGTCTGATATCTTAAACACTCATCATGCCTTTTTATTAGACAGCCAGCATCAGGTGTTTTTTATGCCGGGCAGCAGAGGCGGCTATGTCTTTTCTTATCAAGGCGACAAGCTGTCGCTTAAAAAAGCAGTCAGCGATATCAGCGCCAAAAGAGCTTTGTTTATCAATGATTATCTGTATATAGTAGGCGATGATAAAATTGTGGTTTTGGATGAAAATACCTGGGAACAAGTAAACAAACTTGAAATAGAAAATTAAGAATCACGATAGTACTTACCGGCTATTGCGATTAAAATTTATTTTATGCTTAAAATTATTTTAACAATTATTTTTTATATAGAAGATGGTTTATGGGAAGAAATGATAGATTTTACAAAAATTAGCAAAGGCGGAGTTGACATAAAAGATTTATCGCAGCGTCTATAATCTTTATTAATCATTTTAATATGGCAGTGTTTTGGTATATTTTAATCAGCGTATTGGCAGTAAGCCTGATTTCTTTTATCGGAGTGTTTTTTTTGGCTTTGAAAAAAGAAATTTTAGACAAGTTATTGGATTTATTTATCAGTTTTGCCTGCGGTTCGCTTTTAGGCGGCGCTTTTTTCCATCTTTTGCCCGAATCAATGGATAAATTGGGAAATAGTACTTTTGTCTGGGTGGCAATAGCTTTTTTAATGTTTTTTGTTTTGGAAAAGTTTTTTTTATGGCGGCATTGCCATCAACAACATTGCGATGTCCATGCTTTTTCTTATCTTAATTTAATCGGCGACGGCATTCATAATTTTATTGACGGAACAGTGATTGCCGCAGCTTTTTTGACCAACTTGGCGCTTGGTTTTTCCACGACTTTGGCGGTTATCTTTCATGAAATTCCCCAGGAAATAGGGGATTTTTCTATTCTTATTTATGGCGGCTGGTCCAGAAAAAAAGCTCTAATTTTTAATTTTTTGTCTGCTCTGCCAGCTGTAGTTGGCGCCCTGATTATTTATTTTTTCTCTCATCAGTTTTTAGGCTATGTGGCATTTCTTTTGCCTTTTGCCGCCGGCGGTTTTTTATATATTGCCGCTACTGACCTTATTCCCCAGCTTCATAAAAAAAATACTATCTCAAAATCAATTCTTCAATTTATCGCTTTGACTTCCGGACTTGTTTTAATGTGGCTGCTTTAGATTTTATTTGTTATAATTAACTTATAATAATATGGAAAAAATAAATATAAATCAGCAAAGTCCAGAAAAAATAAAAACTTATCAGGAGAAATGCGACAGGGCCTGCGACGATTCATCGAAGATTTTTGAGCAGATTCTAAAAATTAAAAGCATAGAGCGAATAAGGGAAAAACCTGTTTTTAAAGCCAAAGGCAGAGAATTTCCGATAAAGGACTGTTATGATTTTCAAAGGGCTTTGCTTCAGGCAAAAAAAGAATTAGCTGAAGAAACTGCTGATAAAAGCGCTGATTATCTTCATGAAGAGATAGCCAGAAAATTTGCGGATATGTACAAAGCTGAAGAAATTTTTTGGTCTGCTTATGCGGAATTCAAGCTTTATGACCTGAAAAAAATGTCTGCAGTATTAGAAAATGATCATCCGTTTTTAGCTGAATATTATCAGCAGGCGCAGCAAAATTATGAAGAATTTAAAAAAGGGCTTCATTGAACAGCATCTGGAAATTTTAAGGTCTTTGCAGACTCCCAAAGGCCTTTTTTTGGCATCTAAAAAAGGCGTAGACACAGGTTATGACAGAGCTTGGCTGCGCGATAATTTTTATACGACTTTGGCTTTTGAAGAAACAGGGGACTGGGATATAGTTAAAAAAGCTTACCGGGCGATCTTGGATATTTTTTTAAAACACGAGCATAAAATAAACTGGGCAGCGCAGAACAAGCCTCATGAAAGCTGGCAGTATATTCACGCCCGCTATAATCCCGAGACCTTTGAGGAATATTGGGAGGGCTGGGGCAATAAGCAGAATGACGCAGTAGGAGCTATTTTATTTAAATTAGGCGATTTAGAGGAAAAAGGCCACACTGTGATTGAAACAGAAGAAGATAAAAAAATAGTTCAGCGCTTGGCGGATTATTTAAATTCCATAGAATACTGGCAGGATCCTGACTCTGGCATGTGGGAAGAAAATGAAGAAATTCATGCTTCTTCAGTAGGCGCGGTTTTAGCCGGACTTAAAAAAATAAAAACTTTATCTTATCTTAATGTGCCTGACGATTTAATTTCCAAGGGCCAGACAGCTTTAGACCAGCTTTTGCCCAGAGAATCAGAAAGCAAATTTTGCGATTTAGCCCAGCTAAGCTTAATTTATCCTTATGATTTGGCTGATCATGCTATGGCTAAGCAGATTTTAGAAAATATTGAATATTTTTATCAGCGCAGGCGGGGAGTGATCAGGTATAAAAACGACAAATATTATAATAAAAATAAAGACGGATTTTCAGAAGAAGCAGAATGGACTATGGCTTTGCCCTGGCTGGCTATTGTTTATAATCAAATAGGCGATAAAGATAAAGCGAAATTTTATCTTAATAAAGCTCAATCGCTTTTAATAGATAACCAACTGCCCGAGCTTTATTATTCTAATTCTGACAAAGCCAATGACAATATTCCACTGGCTTGGGCAGAAAGCCTGCTTGTTGTAGCTTTGCTCAAAATCATTTGACAAGATAAGTAATTTATGTTAATCTACAAGAAGTAAATTATTGCTCTTTTAATCTTTAATAGAGGAGGCCAAAGTGAGAATTGTGATATTTTTTTATGATGACAGGGATAAAGAAAAGAAATGCATTCTTTGGAAAGATATAGAAAAATCAAATGGCAATTTGATAGAAGCGATAGATTTTTTTAGGCAAAACATCACAGCATGGCGCAATAGCAGGATAATTAGTGTTGAAAAAATAAAAAGTCCAATTAGAGAAGCAAATGCGTTTAAGGCCACGTTCTTAAAAGACAAAGAAATAAAAGAAATATATATTGTTATTAATAATTTAATTAAACCTACCTATCACTAAGCCAATCTTTAAAAAAAAGATTGGTTTTTTATTTATATAGTCAAATTAAATTTAATTTGCTATACTATTTATATGCAAGAACAAATAGATAAAATACCATTAGTATCAAGAGATCCTGGAAAATTTGAGAAAGATTTCGGCCATATTGCCGAAGAAATGCTTTGTGAATTATTGACTGAAGTGCCAGGCGTTAAAAAAGTTGAATTGTCGTCCCAGTATGATGATCAAATGGCTGAAGGAAAAAAAATAGATATTATTATTACTGATCAAATAGACAAAATGACAGCTATTCAGCTTACTTTGTCCAATGATAAAGAAAAAAGAATGAAAAAGATAAATGAGCTTAAAGATCATCCTATAATTACAGAATTACACGACAGGCAAGGCAATATTTTGCTCAAAAATACAGTCATACCAAGAGCTGTTGTCGGCTGTGATTTATCTGAATGGGGCAAAGCTTATAACGAAGCCATTGGCAAAGGATTGAATCTTAAAACAGGCGCTTTGGCTAATCGCAATCAAGTAAAAATAAATGTGGTAAAAAATATTATCAGCTCTTTGGAATTTGGCAAAAACTATCAAAAAGGCTATGTTAAGGAATTTAATAATAGAATTAAATTTTTAAATACCAGCCTTAAGAGCTTAGAGGCAAGTCAATAATATATGGATACAGCGCTTTTTACCAAACAAGGAAAATATTTGATGCTGGCTTTGGATCACCGGGCCAGTTTTTTGAAGTTCTTAAATCCGCAAAAGCCAGAAGCAGTAACTCAACAGCAAGCGATAGAGGCAAAAAGAAAGATTATAGAGCCAATAATAAATATATTTAGCGGCATTCTGATAGATCCTGATTATGGTTTGCCGGCTTATAAACAGCTTTTTAAAGATAAGCAGACATATCCGCCTTATCTTTTATGTATAGAAAAAAGCGGCTGCAGAGAAGATAAAACTGGCAAATACACGGAACTTGAATATACAGCAAAAAATTTAAGATCTTGGGGCGCTTCAGGCGTAAAATTATTGCTGCATTTTAATCCTTTATTAAAATCAGCAGAGCATCAATTAAAAACTGGCAAGAAAGCAATAGAAGACGCTCATAATAATAATCTGCCAGTTTTTTTGGAAATTGTCACTTATGAGTCAGGATCAGAAAAAATAGGCCGCTCTAATTTGGTTTTAAAATCTTTAGAGATGTTTATTGCAAATAACATAATACCAGATGTCTGGAAATTGGAATATCCCGGTAATATCCAAACCTGCCAAAAAATAACTCAAATAGTAGGACAAGTTCCTTGGATCTTATTGACCAGGGGAGAAAAATATCCGATTTTCAAACAGCAGCTTCAGGATGCAGTATCAGCCGGCGCCAAAGGATTTTTAGCTGGCAGAGCTTTATGGCAAGAAGCAGCTGGTTTGACAGACAATAAACTGGCAGATTTTCTGAAAAATACGCTTTTAGAAAGATTTAAAGAAATAAACAAAATAGTTATAGAAGGATAAAATGGCAAGAAAAATAATATATTTTTTATTGGCAGTTATATTGGCCAGCGGCAGTGTTTGGTATTTTAACAGTGCTAAAAAGACGCCAGGCGATTTGGCGTCTATTTCTTTATCTAAAAAAATATCTAGGCCGGAAAAAGTGGCAGAATTGCCAAAAAATAATCAGGTTTGCATAAAAGAGAGCTGTTTTGAGGTTGAGCTGGCATTAACAGACCAGCAAAGAGCTATCGGATTAATGAATAGAGAGAGATTAGACATTAACAAAGGCATGCTTTTTATTTTTGACAGTTCTAATAAATACGGCTTTTGGATGAAGAACACTCTAATACCGTTAGATATAGTGTGGATAGACAAAGATCAAAAAGTGGCATTTATCAGTAAAAATACCCAGCCCTGCCAAAATAACGCTGCTTGTCCGGCAATTACGTCTGACAAAGAGGCCTTATATGTTCTGGAAATTAATGCTGGTTTAGTTGAGCAGAATAATATTCAGATAAACGACCAGGTAAAGTTATACACAGGCAATTAGTTGGATAATAAGAGCTAATTTTGATATAATAAAAGTGGCAAGTTCTGAAATTGCCACTTTTATATTTTATTAAAATCTTTTTATAATATTATGAGAGTTTTGATGTTTGGCTGGGAATTTCCTCCGTTTAATTCCGGAGGATTGGGAGTGGCATGCGAAAATCTTGCCAAAGCCCTGTCTGGCCAAAACATACAAATTACATTTGTTTTGCCGAAAAAGATGAACTGCCAGTCTTCTTTTTGCAAAATTATTTTTGCTGACTCTAATTTGGAAATTAAAGCCGTTAATTCTTTAATTTCTTCGCCCTATATTACTTCCAGCGCTTATAAGAAATTATACGGCGATATAAAAACCAAGCATCTTTATTCTCCTGATTTATTTGGAGAAGTGGCGCGATACGGCCAGCAAGCCAAAAAAATAGCTTTAACTGAAAAATTTGACATTATTCACGCTCATGACTGGCTGAGCTATCCAGCCGGCATAACTGCCAAAGAAGCTACTGGCAAGCCTCTGATACTTCATATTCATGCCACTGAATTTGACCGCACAGGCGGCAATAATTTAAATGAGCATGTTTATCAGATAGAAAAACTGGGATTTGAAAAGGCAGATGCTATTATCGCAGTCAGTAATTTTACCAGAAACAGGGTTATTCAGCATTATGGCATTAGTCCTGACAAAGTAATCACAGTTCATAATGCTATTAATTATGATGAATGCCAGACGCCCCAAGCTGATACCCAGCCATTAAAAGCTGATAATAAAAAAATAGTTTTATTTGTCGGTCGGATCACTTTGCAAAAAGGACCCGATTATTTTTTGGCTGCAGCCAAAAAAGTGCTGGAACAAAGGCCCGATGTTTTATTTGTAGTGGCAGGTTCCGGCGATATGGAATTAAAATTAATCGAAGGAGCAGCTTATCTAAATATTGCAGAAAATTTTTTGTTCGCTGGTTTTCTAAGAGGCGATCAGCTGGCTCAGGCGTATAAAATGGCAGATTTGTATGTTATGCCGTCTGTATCAGAGCCGTTCGGCCTGACTCCTTTGGAATCAATGGTTTATGGCACGCCTGTATTAATTTCCAGACAATCAGGCGTATCGGAAATATTATCTCATGCTCTAAAGGTTGATTTTTGGGATATAGATGAAATGGCAAATAAAATCATAGCAGTGTTAGACCATCCGGAATTATACCAAACTTTAAAAGAAAACGGGCAAAATGAAGTTAAAAAATTAAATTGGAGCAATGCGGCAAAAAAATGCATTGATCTTTATCATTGGATTTTAGCTAAGCAGATTTAAATAATATGGCATCAATTTGTTTTTATTTGCATGTTCATCAGCCATGGCGCATAAAAAGATTTTCTGTTTTTGATATCGGGCATAATTATAGTTATTTTGATGATGAAAGAAATAAACTTTATCTAGAGCGGATTGCCAGAAAAAGCTATTTGCCGACTAACCGAATTTTATTGGATTTAATAAATCAGACAGAGGGCAAGTTCAAAGTAAGCTTTAGCATTACCGGCACTTTGCTTGAGCAATTGGAAAAATTCGCGCCCGAGGTAATTGTCAGTTTTCAAAATTTGGTCAAAACCGGCAAAGTGGAGCTTTTAGCGGAAACTTATTATCATTCTCTGGCTTATCTTTATTCCAAAAAAGAATTCAACGAACAAGTAGAAATGCATCGTAAAAAATTAAAAGAATTATTTAATTATCAGCCAAAAATATTTAGAAACACAGAATTGATGTTTAACAATGAGATGGCTAATTATGTCCAGAAATTAAATTATCAGGGAATTTTAGCCGAGGGAGCAGATCATGTTTTAGGCTGGCGTTCTCCTAATTTTGTATATAACGCAAAAACTGCTGATAATATCAAACTGCTGCTGCGGAATTATAGATTAAGCGATGATATCTCATTTCGTTTTTCATCCAAAGATTGGACTGACTGGCCTTTGACTGCTGATAAATTTGCCGCTTGGGTAAACCAGATTAATGGCAATGGCGAAGTGGTCAATCTTTTTATGGATTATGAGACATTTGGCGAACACCAATGGGAAGACACCGGCATCTTTGAATTTTTAAAAGCATTTCCTTATAAAGTCTTAAGCCATCCGGATAATAATTTTAAGACTTGTTCCGAGGCTTTAGCAGCTTATCCTGTCAGGGGCCAGCTGGATATCCATAGCATGACTGCTTGGGCTGACGTGGAAAGAGATTTGTCCGCTTGGCTGGGCAACCGCATGCAGCAGCGGGCCGCGGAAGCCATATATGCTTTAGAAGAAAATGTTAGGGCCAGCCGCGACCAAAAAATTATTGAAGATTGGCGCCGGCTTCAAACATCAGATCATTTTTATTATATGTGCACCAAATGGTTTGCTGACGGCGATGTTCATAAATATTTTAATCCTTATGAAAGCCCTTATGAATGCTTTATCGCTTTTATGAATATTATTACTGATTTAAAATTAAGATTGAAAATAGCGTCTTGTCCGCAGACAGAAATAAAGCAGGCGGAAATGCCAAAAGGTCGAAAATCAAAAATAAACCAATTAAAATATATAAGTCAATTTCTACAAACTTATGAAAAGTAAGAAAAAGCCGGTACTTGCAAATGCTCCAGATGACAAGCTTTTCTGGACCACAGACGGCAGAGCCATAAGAAATATCAAGGAATTGTTTGAAGCTCTTAAGCAAATGAGCAAAGAAGGCTTTAAGCATCATGTTAATAAGGAGAAAAATGATTTTGCTGTTTGGGCCAAAGATGTTTTAAAAGACCGCTGGGTAGCTAGAGAAATGCGCAGGTCAAAAACTCTGCAGACCTTGATTAAAAAATTAGAAACAAGAATAAAACAAATTGAACAAATTTAATATTTCTGCGGGAGGCAGGACTAAAAAGGAGGAAAATGGATTTTGAAATAAAACCTAAGGCAGACATATTGTTTGAGATTTCATGGGAAGTATGCAATAAAGTCGGCGGCATTTATACAGTGGTGGTTTCCAAAGCCAGCCAGATGCTGAGTTATTATAAAGAGAATTATTTTCTAATCGGCCCTTATTTTTCTGAAAAAGCCAGAGGGCAATTCCAGGAAATTGTTCCGCCGGATGATATTAAAGGAATTTTTTCAAGATTAGAACAGGAAGGGATTAAATGCCATTATGGCAAATGGCTGATAGAGGGCGAACCAAAAACAATTTTAATTGATTTTGCGGATTTTTTCGGGCAGAAAAACCAGATTAGAAATGAATTGTGGGAAACAAGCAAAATAGACACCTTGAATTCTGGTTTTGATTTTGACGAACCGATGATCTTCAGCTGGGCAAGCGCTAAATTGATTGAGCAGTTTATCTTGCTCTATAAAGATAAAAAAATTGTCTGTCAATTTCATGAGTGGCTTTGCGCTGCTGGTTTAATTTACTTAAAAAATAGAAATTTAAAAACAGGACTGGTATTTACCACTCATGCCACTCGGCTGGGCCGGACTTTGGCTGAATTAAACTTGCCTCTATATTCAATGCTTGAGGGCGTTGATTCAGACCAGCTGGCCTATAAATACAATATTTACGACAAGCATCAATTAGAAAAAGCCGCGGCCCAGGCCAGCCATGTTTTTACCACAGTCAGTGAAATCACCGGCATTGAAGCCCAATATATACTTTCCAGAAAGCCGGATTTTTTTCTTTTTAACGGATTAGACATCAGCAAATTCCCTTCATTTGAAGAAATCGTTATCAAGCATAGAATCCAAAGAGACAGGATCAGGGAATTTATCCTTTATTATTTTACGCCCTATTATTCTTTTGATGTTAAAGAAACGCTTTTATATACTCTACACGGCCGTTATGAATTTAGAAATAAAGGTATTGACCTTTATATAAAGGCGCTTGGCCAGCTGAATCAAAAATTAAAAACATCTAATAACAGCCAAAAAACTATTGTTGCTTTTATTTTTGTTCCTTCTAATGTTCGTGGCATAAAACCAGGACTTTTGGAAGCGCGTGAGATTTATAAAGATATTAAAGATTATTACGAAGAGATATCAGAAGAATTAAAGCAGAATATCTTATATAATCTGGTTTCTAATAGAAATATTTCGCAAAGCGAATTATTTACCAAAACTTTTTTAAGAGAAATAAAAAGCCGCATTTTAAGACTAAAAAAAACAGGCTTGCCGCCTGTCAGCACTCATGATTTGGCAGATCCCAATGATATTATTTTAAAAGCTATCAAAGAAGCAGGGCTTGAAAACAAAGAAGAAGACAAAGTCAAAATAATTTTTTATCCGATTTATCTGACTGGCGATGACGGGCTTTTGCATCTTAATTATTATGAAAGCATCCAAGGTTCGCATTTAGGGGTTTTTCCCTCGTTTTATGAACCTTGGGGCTATACTGCTTTGGAAGCGGCTGCTTTGGGCGTTTCTTCAGTAACCACTGATTTATCCGGTTTTGGCCGTTTCTTTAAAGAGGAAAATCAAGACCAGCTCCAGCCGGGAATTTTTATCTTGGACAGGTTTGGCAAACAAGATGATGAAGTCACAGATTCTTTGTCTGATTTTTTCTATCGTTTCTCGCAATTTTCTCATCAGGATAGGGTAAAGAACAAGCTTAGAGCCCGGGAAATGGCAGCTAAAGCTGACTGGAGCATTTTAATAAAAAATTATATTCAAGCCCATAATTTAGCGCTGGAAAAAAGCCTATGAAAGTTGTTCATTGTTTTAAAAATCAGAAAATCGCAAAAGAAATAAGCCAGGATGCCGGTTTTTTGCTAACTACTGACAGAGGTTCGTATTTGTCGTTTTTTGCCCAGTGTTCAAGCCGCTATCAGGGCTGGTTTGTGCCTTTTGGCAAGCAGCTCTATAAAATTATTGAAAATATAGAGCCCATAGACAAGCCGCCGGTTGACGAGATCAGAAATAATTTTTGGAACATTGAGCGGAAAAGAGGCTATCTTTATGAAAGCTTTGTTTTAACTGGATATTATAACAGCCTTATTTACGAATTGTCAGAATCATCGGAGATTGAAATAACCTTGGACATAAAAGAATCTTATGACAATTCAGAATCAGGCCGTTATTATGAAATCATAGAAGAAAAGAATTTAATCATTATTAAATTTTCGCGAAATAATACTAATAATTTTTATTTAGCCGTAAAAAGCGATTGCTTTAAGTATAAAAAAATAGGCCAGTGGCTGAATAGAAAATATCAATTAGACATAGACAGGAATTCGCCGCCTTTTGAGCGGTCTGTGTACCAGCCAGTAAGATTATCAGGGCAAAAATTTGTTTTTTCAATTTCCCAAGATAAAAATAAAGCCGTCAAAGAAGCGCAGACGGTTTTTAATAAAACTGTAATTTTAAAAAATCTTGAGAGGGAAAAGATAAATAATTTTCCCGATATTAAAAAAATCAAAGATAAGGAAATAAAAATGGCTTATCTTTGCGCCCGAAATTCTTTGGCCAGCTTGGCTGTTTTAAAAGACAATCATTTGGGCATTTACGCGGGGCTGCCCTGGTTTTTCCAGTATTGGCCAAGGGACGAAGCGATTTCTCTAAAAGCTTTAGATAATATTTTGCCGAAAAAAGCTTCTGATATTTTATTGCGGCTGATGGTCAGCTTAAGGCCGGACGGCCGGCTTATAGCTATGCCGAGTGAAAGCGCGGACAGCGTTGGCTGGATGTTCAAGCGCATAGGCGATTTTATTTTAAAAAAAGATTTTAAAAATAAGCAAATCGGCTATATAACCTTGTGTTTGAAAAAATCCATAGAAGGCCTTTTGCAGAATCATACCCAAAACGATTTAGATATTTGCCAGCCAAAGGAAACCTGGATGGATAGTTTAGACAGGCAGGGCGCAAGAATTGAGCTTCAGGCCAGCCGTCTTTATATGTATCAGCTGGCTTATAAGCTGACAAGCAAAACAAAATACTTAAAATTAGAAAAAAAATTAAAAGATTTAGTTTGCCAAAAAATGTGGGATGGAAAGATTCTTTCTGACGGTCAAGGCGATACTGCAGCCAGGCCGAATATTTTTTTAGCGGCCTATTTATATCCTCGTTTATTAAGCAAAAGCCAGTGGAGCTGCTGTTTTGAAAATGCTTTGATAAAATTATGGCTGGATTGGGGCGGTTTGGCATCTGTTGATAAAAATAACACTTTGTTTTTTGATATCCATACCGGACAGGATCCTAAAAGCTATCATAACGGCGATTCCTGGTTTTATTTGAATAATTTAGCAGCATTAATGCTTTTTAAACTGGGAGGCAAAAAATTCAGATTTCAGGTAAACAAAATTCTAGAAGCCAGCACTAAAGAGATTCTCTGGTCTGGTACAATCGGCCATCACAGCGAATTAAGTTCAGCCAAGCAGCTAAAATCAGAGGGCTGCTGGGCTCAAGCCTGGAGTTCAGCTATGTACATTGAATTAGTAAACGAACTTTTAAGGATTTGATATTTATCCACAAGCTAAAAACAGATAAATTTGGTATAATAAAATTATAAATCTAAACAGCCTTGGTCGGGGCCAAATTTAAATAAATAAAAAAATATGAAAAAAAATATTAAAGGCTTTACTTTAATTGAACTATTAGTAGTAATAGGCATTATTGCGATTTTGGCAGCCATAGTTATCATAGCCATAAATCCGGGCTATCAATTTGCCCAAGCAAGAAATGCCCAGCGCTGGAGCAATGTTAATACTATTATAAACGCTGTTCATCAATATATGGTCAGTACTAAAGGCCAATTGCCGAAACCAGAGAGTCTTGGCGCAACTCCAATTGAAATTTGTAAAACAGTTCATACTGATTGCAGCGGACTTATTGATTTAAGTCCGGAATTAACTACCAAATTTATCGTAGAAATTCCTATTGATCCTGCTTGCGCAAGTTCCGGCAATAGCACTTGCTATACGATTGCCAGCTCAACTGATGACCGGATTATTATTACAGCGCCAAAAGCAGAGTTAGGCGAAACCATTAGAATTACCCGATAATTTTATTATTAATAATATAATATTTTAATCCGCTGAATTTTTATAATCCAGCGGATTTTATCATTCTTTACATATTTATTTTTTTATAGTAAGATAATCTTATATTCCGCGGTAGCGCAGCGGTAGCGCAGGTGCCTGTTAAGCACTTGGTCGCAGGTTCGAATCCTGCCCGCGGAGCTGCGAAATTTATCCAAGAGCGAAGCGATTGGAAAATAAATATCAGCATCCCGAGGCTTTAGCCGAGGGACAATCCTAATACCGTCTCTATAGGCGGTTTTTTAGTTGGTGTGGTAGAATTAAAATATATGAAAAAAATATTCAAGAAGCTTAAAATAACAGCTGTTGTTTTTGGTGCAATAATAATGATAGGCGTTATTTCAAGCTTAGGCGATAAGGACAATCAATCAACGAAAGAAGGAGAAAATCAAGTAAATAATAATATTAAAACAGAAGCAGTTAATACCCCTGAAGTTAAAAAATCAAATAACGAGGTATCATCTGTATTATCTGAAAATTCAGAAGAAAATTTATTTAAAGTCATAAGGGTTGTCGATGGAGATACTATTGCGATAGAAGGAGGTCAAGTAATCAGATATATCGGAATAGATACTCCAGAGACTGTTCATCCGTCAAAACCTATTCAATGTTTTGGCAAAGAAGCATCTAATAAAAACAAAGAACTTGTTGAGGGTAAAATGGTTAAACTTGAAAAAGATGTATCAGAAACAGATAAATACGGCAGACTGGTAAGATATGTTTGGGTTGGAGATATTTTCGTAAATGATTATTTAGTGCGAAATGGCTATGCTTATGCATATACCTATCCGCCTGATGTTAAATATTCAGAACAATTTGTAAAAGCTCAAGCGGAAGCAAAGCTGAATAATCGTGGTTTATGGGCATCTTGTCAGGATACTATTACTGATACTGAAACAAAAGTAGAGCCAACGCCTACACCTGTGCCAGCACCCAATAAAGATGTAATTTGCACTAATAACGCTTATAATTGCGATGATTTCTCAAGCCATGCTGAAGCTCAAAGCGTATATGATTATTGTCTTTCATTAGGAAAAGGCGATATACATAGATTAGACGCTGATAGCGATGGTTTGGCTTGTGAAAGTTTAAAGTGATGCGTTGACTTATGCTGTTGTTATTTGTATAGTAAAATTAAGAATTAATATTACTATGAAAATAAAAAGCCCAAAAACCAATAAGGAGCTTGGGTCAAATATGCCTAATTTACTAAGCACATTTTTTCTTTGTGCTTTTTTAAATGTCTAAGTCTAAATAAATATGGAAGAAATGCTAAAAGATAAATTTAAACATCTTACCGTGGAACAGCACGAAGAAATTTACAATGTTGTAAAAAACTATCCTTTTATTGGTTTAGATATACTTAATACTGAGATAAAGAAAATTAATTATAAACTAAATACGCTGATTGCGTTTTTATCTTTAATCATTCTTATACTTATTATTTATATCTCAGTCATCTATTACCGTTCTCTTGGCGAAAACTACAAAATAGTTATATTTGCTCTCATTTTTGGATCTTTGTTGCCATCAATTTTTAAAAATATCTAAAATATCTGGGGTTCTATTAGTAGAAGTATTAAAAAAAAATTATCCATAAGCTAAATAATTTTTAAATAAGAGAAAATGAAAAATAAAACAGATATCAATTCAGAGCTTACAAGTAATTTTGTTAAAAAAGAGCTTTTAATAACTAAAAGAAATTATTTTGTCGGTCGCACCAAGCGAGCTGCGAAATTTATCCAAGAGCGAAGCGATTGGAAAATAAATATCAGCATCCCGAGGCTTTAGCCGAGGGACAATCCTAATACCGTCTCTATAGGCGGTTTTTTAGTTGGTGTGGTAGAATAAACTCAGGAGATTAACACATGGAAAACACAATTATAAGCATCTTTATTATTTTTTCATTTCTATTAATCTTTTTATTTACACTTATTGGTATTGTACTGAAAAATTTCTTAGTGGGTGATCCGCCTATTGGAGCTATTCATGTAAACCCAACAAGATATAAAGACCGTAAGGCTATCATATATGGAATATTTGCAGAAGTAATATTTGTTATTATCTTCATTACTATCATTCTTAATACTGAGATAATAATAAACTTTATAAATATTTTTATTAGTCTTATTATTGCTTTACCGATTGTTTATCTTATCTATAAGCAAAAAGTGCATAATTAAAGTTTATTTATTTATCCAAAATAGATTCTAGACCTGTAATTCTAAGTCAAGCTCTTTAACTACATAAGGGCTTTTTATATTAAAGATATAGTAGGGTATACCCGAAATGTCAGATAAGGGCAAGAAGCTGTCTAATTTGGCTTAAAACTACCTCTGGAATAGGCAGGGCTTTAATCCAATCAAAGGTTCGAAAGTTGTCCTGCCAAGCGAGCTGCGAAATTTATCCAAGAGCGAAGCGATTGGAAAATAAATATCAGCATCCCGAGGCTTTAGCCGAGGGACAATTCTAATACCACCCCTATAGGCGGTTTTTTGTTTGTGTGGTAGAATATATTTAGGAGAGTTTTATTATGATTAAAATAAAGCACTTAGGATTATTATTCATATTTTATTTTCTGTTGGTATTAGTACTTCCTTTCGCGATAAGCTCAATAATGCTTCTACTAGGTATTGAGTATATAGACAAAAGTGGTCCTGCAGGAGGAAGACAATTGCTTATATGGTCAGGAGTGCCATCATATTTAGTTACGCTAACAACTATTCTGTCATTTATATTGGGAATTGTAATTCCGATACTGTTCCTTATTGGCGGTATTTTATTTTATAAATTACGTAATAAGGGCAGAAAGCTTCTTATTATTTCAATGATAGTTAGTATAATTTCTAATACATTATTTATTATTTTAGGGTTAATGTACGAGCAAATAAAAAATATAGGAGATATTAACTATTTATCTTTCGGAATATTTATCTTTATAGAGATTATCTTAGTTTGGTTGTTAAGCACAGAAAAAGTTAAAATACAGTTTAGATAAATATTTTATCATCTAAAACAGGTTCTAATAACGTTCAGCGTTCGGAGCCAAATTGTATGTTGCGAGTTTTCCTCCCCCGCCACGGCGGGGTCGGTAGGCAGATTGTATAGTATTTGCCAAGATTTTTTGGGTTCAATCGCCACCTTTTGCGAAAGCAAAACACGGTTCGAGCCAATCCTTTTGAGAAAATGAGTTTATGAAAAAGAAATTTTTTATCCTTTGGGTCGTTGGCATAGTGAGTACGGCCGCCGTTCTCCCGTACGCTTTTACATTACAGCATGATGTTATTGCAAAAGTCGCTCAACCATTAGCAGTGATTATACTCGCCTCAATTACACAAACCGCCGTTCTTTTGGCCATCGCTATATTTTTTGGTTTAAAATTATCAGAGCGTTTGAATTTGCCCACACTGACACTTTTTGAACCGAACATATCTCTAAAAGAAAAACTGTCAAGCCTTCTTTTGCTCACGGTTCCTGCTGGCGCAATAACTGCCGTATTAATCACCCTTGGCGATAAACTGTTTGGCCAGTATATTCCACAACTGACAATAGCTAACAGCCAGGTTGCTATATGGAAGACTCTGTTAGCGGCCTTGTACGGCGGAACAGTCGAAGAATTACTGATGCGATTGTTTGTCATGTCTCTATTTGCATGGATACTTGCAAAGTTGAGCAGGTCAACAGAGCCTGCAAAAAATGGCACTATTATGTGGGTGGCAATAATAGTATCCTCGGTGTTATTTGGACTTGGCCACTTGCCTATAACTTCAGCACTGGCAACCATAACTCCACTGGTTATTTTTAGAGCTATCATATTGAATGGTATAGGAGGTCTAGTCTTTGGTTGGCTATATTGGAAAAAGGGATTGGAACATGCTATGGTGGCTCATTTTACCGCTGACGTCGTGCTTTTAGCGATCCTCCCTGCATTGCTTAAGTAGGTTCTAACTTCCTCTATCAAGCGGAGCCATAAATTTTATAATTCGTAGATAATAATATGTTATTTTGTTACTATACAAATAAGTTTAAATATTTATTAATTTAATTAACAAATATGAAAATAGCAAATCTTGTTATTGGAATTTTATTAATTGTACCTGGTGCCTTTATGATTGTTGACGGCGTTTTAGCAATGTTTGGTGAAAGCGTAATTTTCTTTGATGGTGTAAATACTAATTTCGAAGCGATAGTTGGTTTTGCTTTAATAATCTTAGGTGCGTCAAATATTGATTCTAAAAAATAGCTTATTAATTTTTGTTCGTAAACACAAAAGAGAGTTCCTTGTCGTTGCCCGCGCACGGGAGGGCTGGGGCAAGGGCAACATCTTCTTTGGCGGCGCATTTCGCAAAGCGAAATACGAAATTCGGCGGCGGAAAAGCGAGGGCGGGCAAAAATTCCTTCCCCCCAACCCCCTTCCTTTTTGCCCGCCCGAGCGCAAATCTTTTTCAAAATTCAGCGTTCGGGTTTTCGCTAAAAAAAGTTCGGATTTCGTTCAGCGTTCGGAGCTGCGAAATTTATCCAAGAGCGAAGCGATTGGAAAATAAATATCAGCATCCCGAGGCTTTAGCTGAGGGACAATCCTAATACCGCCCCTATAGGCGGTTTTTTATTGGTGTGGTAGAATTTAAGAATGGATAATATTTCTAATCAAATTCCAGTAATTGAAAATAAGATTACAGTTGCGCCAAATCTAGAATTACCAAAAAAAAGCAAGAAAAAAATTATAATTCTTGTATTTGTTATAATAGCAATCTTAATATCATTAGCTTTAACTTTTTATTTCTTTGTTTACGCTTCTTTTGATTCTGATAATGACGGTCTCTCAAGGAAAGAAGAGCTAAAACTAGGTATAAATCCAAATATAGCAGATACAGATAGTGATGGTTTATTAGATGGAGAAGAAGTAAATAAATATAAAACAAATCCATTAGAAAAAGACACTGATCGAGATGGTTATATAGACGGCGAAGAAGTAAAAAATGGATATAATCCCAACGGAGCAGACAAATTAACAGAAGGACAAGATTTAGGAAAATCAGAAGAATATCCAAATGACAATGAGAATTCTTCTGTTAATAACGATGGTAAAAAAACCGATATTAAAACCTATAGAAATGATAAGTATGGGTTTGAGGTTCAGATACCAGACGTTCTTACCAAAAATGAAGCAAGTAAAGATGGTCATTGGTATCATACAGACAATAGTCAATTCATTATCGATGTTAAAAATAAACCAATAGAAGAAGCTATAGGCGAATACGCTTATTTATCAGTTAGTCCTACTAGCGTTCAGATAGCAGGCAACAATTGGATGTATTTTATATTACAAAGAGAGAGCGTTACAGCAAAAATGTATTTTATTTCATCAGATAAAGAAAATACTATTCAGCTAATCTTTTCAACTTCGCATCAAGGCAACGATAATATATTTTCAATTTCAGAACAAATTCTTTCGACCTTTAAATTTATAAACTAAAACAGGTTCTAACATCGCCCGCCTGCAACGCTAGCTTGCTTAGCGGGCAGGTCCAGTCAGCGGAGCTGCGAAATTTATCCAAGAGCGAAGCGATTGGAAAATAAATATCAGCATCCCGAGGCTTTAGCCGAGGGACAATCCTAAAACCGCCACTATAGGCGGTTTTTTGGTTGTGTGGTAGAATATATAAAAGAGGTAATTATGAAAAAGAAAGTTATTATATTTATCATTTTAATTATCATAGCTATAATATGTGTTATGTTTTTTTTATCAACTTCAACAAAAAATAAACTTAAACGAAGTGGTGAACAGTGGGCGCCTTCGATAGAAGAGCTAAAACCGTACGGCATTTATGTTCCTGGAAAATCAATAGTCGAAGCTAAAGTATCATTTTTTTCCGGTAATTACTTATTAATATATTATGGTGATCCATCGCCATTTTTCATAACAATCTATTTTCATAAATCTCCAACAGATGCCAAGGAACATTTTTTAAAAGAAAAAGTAACTTTGGCTCGAATGTTAGACTCTATTAATGTTGAAAATAATGATTTTCTTATTGGTAACCTTTTAAATAAAGGGGGCAAAAAGAATTATCTAATATGGTCGTTAATGGAAGATAAAGTTGTCTTAATATCAGCAGCTTCTGAATCGATTTTATGGGAGACAGAAAAAGACGCGGTTCAAAACTTACAAAATTTTTATGAACACTTTAGAATAAAATTACTGAAGTAATTATTCCATAGAAAGCCTGATTAATCTTTTTAATTAAGAGGTAACGTTGTTCAGCACAGGAAGCCATAAACCGTCTATCCACTAGGCGGTTTTTTGGTTGTGTGATAGAATTTGTTTAGGAGGTCTTTATTTATGAGATCTATTAATTCTCCATATAACAAACCTACTGAATTTGAGATTTTTGATAATAATATAACCATTAAAGATAAAGATAAACAAAAAAGCGTTCTATTTGATGATATGGAAAGGGTCTTTCTTCAGCCACTGTTTTGGTTTCCTTTTTGGCATAGATACGCTATTAAAATTGTTACGAAAAAGAAAGAAGAATTATTTTTAAGTAGCTATAAAAAAACAGATATTAAGGAACTTGTCTCAGTCGTAGAAAAACACAATATTTCAATAAAGCATAATTTTATTTGGTTTATGTCATCAGTTGATGGAATTATGCCTGTTAAAGATTATAGTTTTTCTCAAAAGACATCAAAATATATTATTATCCTATTTGTTCTTATTGCAGTTATTTCGCTTTTTTTTATACCTTGGCTATACAACAGTAGTCTTAATTTTCCTCAATACTTATCTAGTTTTACTTTTTGGTTTGTTTTTTTACTTATTATATCAACTATCGCTATATTTATTTTATTAACTTATCGAAAAAGATTATGATTAATGAAATTACACTATCAAGTCCACATAGGGGATTTGAAGATATTAAAAAAATTGATGAAAACGGGGTTGAATATTGGGAGGCTCGTGAGTTAATGCCTCTTTTGGGCTATAAAAATTGGCAGAAAGCAGAAGAGGTTATTGCCAGAGCGGCTCGTGCCTGTATAAATAGCGGTCAGGATGTGGATAACCATTTTAACCGTTCGGTTAAAATGGTCAAAATTGGCTCAGACACAGTCAGAAGGGTAAGAAATTACAAATTAGATCGATATGCCTGTTATTTAATAGCTCAAAATGGAGACTCTAAAAAAAACGAAATAGCTTTGGCGCAAACCTACTTTGCCATTCAAACGAGAAAACAGGAAATTTTTGAGCAATTGCCAGATACTTCAAAAAGATTATTTATTCGCAGTCAGGTAAGCAACCACAATAAGAAGCTTTTTAAGACTGCTAAAAAGGCTGGAGTGTCTAAGTTTGGATTATTTAATGATGCAGGATATAGAGGTCTTTATGGTATGCCATTATCTGATATTGAGCAAAAGAAGAAAATAAAAAAAGGAGAGTTATTAGACAGGGCTGGATCTACCGAATTAGCGGCTAATTTATTTCGTATTACCCAAACTGATGAAAAGTTAAAGAAAGACAAAATACAAGGGCAATATCAAGCCTTTCAAACTCATTTTATGGTTGGTGGAAGGGTAAGACAGACTATTAAAGAAATTGGCGGAACGCCGCCAGAAGATTTACCTACTGAAAAACATATTAAAGAATTAAAGAAAGAAATAAAACAATTGAAAATGATAGGGAAAAAGAAGCTAAAGGAAACAAATCAGATTTAAGACAGAATAGATAAATCTGGTATATAAATATACTCATTTTGTCGCTGGATGACGGTTCTAACGTCGTCCACGATGTGGAGCTGCGAAATTTATCCAAGAGCGAAGCGATTGGAAAATAAATATCAGCATCCCGAGGCTTTAGCCGAGGGACAATCCTAATACCGCCATTTCTTGGCGGTTTGTATTTACTACGATTATAGATTTGTAGTATAATAAGAACCATGGAAGAAGATAAAGATAATTTAATAAAAAATACAATTAAAGGAGATGAAGAGTATTATGGACAAGAGGATATTATTCAGCGATCTGTTAGGGGCGTAGGTGAAATGTTTCGGCATTTAGGAAATCCTCATTTTGATAATATTCGGACTTTTGTTTTCGCTTATTTTTTTGCGTTATTTTTATTAGGCCAAGCTTTATTTGTATTAATATTTTTTTATTATTATTTAATTACCTTTCAATCTAGTTATTTGATAGAACTGCCAATATTTCTTGCTGTCGTATTAGAAGGTTTGTTCGTCGCAGTTTTAAGTCTTAAAATCTTGTTTGGAATGAATAGTTTCTTAAAAAAGCGACAATTAATATATAGATATATTTTTTTAGTATCTGTAATATTTTTGATAAGTTTGATGGTATTATTTTTTAAGCAGTTTATTCTTTTTTTGCCGTTTGGAATATAGTAATAAGCATTGTTTGTGTGGTAGAATGAAAGTATGAATAATAAATTATTAATAATAATTTTAATACCTCTTATTTTAGGACTTTTTATTTTCATGTGGGTTAAAATTAGAATGGATAAAAGAAAAGCATTAATAATATCGTTTATAGTTGCTTTTTTATTTTTAATAATAGGCTACATAATAGGATATTACTTATCTGATTATGCTAATTTTGCAGAAAAATATACCCTTCAGCAGCAAATAGAAAATTTGCAAAATCAACTAAGCCAATTAAACCAGCAATCTAGTAATAATTTACCAATAGGTTATACACTTGAACGCTATACAATTGCCAAAACGTTAGATACTACCTGCATTAAAGACAATGATTGCGAAACGCCTCCGGAATATCTAGTTTTATCAAATTGTCCATATACTTCAATTTGTCTTGAAAATAGATGCAATGTAGTGTGTCCAGATTATATTGGTGCAGATAAAAAAATTAATACTTCAGATTGGCAGACTTATCGGAATGAATTAGGCGGTTATGAAGTTATGTATCCCATAGATTGTAATCCAACAATTGTAGATAAAAAAATACTGGCGGGAAAATGTGGCGGTATAGAAGTTTTTGAACATGAGTTTGAAAAAGATTGGTCAATAGAAGAATTTATGGATGGCGTTGATGCGACTTATTCAAATAAAGAAATATTTTACATAAAAGAATATAAAGGGGTTAAAGCTGATTATAGTGGTATTTTAAGAGGTAAATCTGCAATAATCAAGAAAGATGATAAATTTTATAATATTTATATTCACTGTGATGCTCTTGGTATGCTTCAAGAAGAATGTTCGCAAATGTTTGATAAAATTGTAGGATCTTTTCAATTTACTGACTAAAACAGGTGCTGGGTCTATAATTATAAGCCAAGCTTTTTAACCACATATGGGCTTTTTCTTTTAATCATCTATATTTTGTGATAAATTAAAAAAAGTAAGTAATAAAAATATGTTTAAAGAATATGTTCAAAAGAAAACCGAAGAATTGAATAAAAATAACGTTGATTTGATGGCAAAAAGAAACGAAGCATTAGAAAGGCTCAAGAAATCCGAAGAGGAGGTAAAAAGAGCTATTGAAGACAGAGATGCCGCTCAGAAGGAGCTCGATAGAGTGCCTCTTGAAATAGAAGAAGAAAGTAGTATTAAAAAAGAAAGAATAGAAGAACTGAAAAAACAAATTGAGGGAAAAAAAGCGAAGTTATCCGAAATGACAGATAAGGGCAAGTAAATGTCTAACTTGGCTTAAAACTAACTCTGGAACAGGGAATGCCTTGCTCCAATCAAAGGTTCGAATGGTTCAACTACGCTCTTCATAAAAGCTGTTTACCCTGAGTAATATCGAAGGGTCCTGCCAAGCGAGCCAAGCTATTTGACCGCATACTTATGAAGTTTTTTTTGATCAGAACAAAACGTTAGAACTAACTTGTTGTTTATGTTAGTTACATATTGTAAAATATATATTAGGTAGATATTATTATGAATAAACAATTATCCGAATATATAAAAAAAGCTAGGTTGCAAGGAATAAGCGATGAGCAAATTAAACATAATTTGATACAGAGCGGTTGGCAACAAAACATCGTTAATATAGAATTCAATTATAAAAAGGCGGATTCTAGTGCAGAAGAAACATTTTTAAATAATAACAAGTTAGATAAACCATTTAGGAAATTCTCATGGAAAATAATAATTATTATATCAATAATTATTATTGTTCTAGGATGTGTTGCATATGGCGCCTTTCAATATTTTAAGTCTGGCGAAAAACCTCAAGGTATTAATGCTCAACAGCATGATAACGACATAGAGTCTAAAAAACAAGCCAATAATACTGATAATTCTATTAATATTATTCAAGAACAAAAGAACGGACAGCTAGAGTATCTTTTTGATGTATTTTTTAACAAATATGATGTCGTTGACGAAAAGACGCCAAATAGTACTACTGGATACACTCAAATACTAATGCCTTCCATTTTTAACTACAATTCCATATCTGCTATAACTAAGATAGATGCAAAGAATGATTGTGATGAATGTCAGGCTACGATACCCGTATTGAGCATAGAGATGAAGTTGCCTGCAGGTGCTGAAATAGCAAGTGAATTATTGGATTATCAAGAAAATCTGCTAACCGATACGTACAAGCTTATGCCATGTATTGCTTGTACATCTGGAGGATGTATTGAGTGTAGCGATTATCCTAATGCAGATGAATTTTATCCTGAAAATGTACTAATTACAGATGATATAAGCAATTTTGATAATTATATTCTATACAGGGTTTATTTACCATTAATTAGATATAATCCTGCAACTAAACAGACATATACTGTAAATGAGGCTCAGATTAAAGTAATTAGCAAACAGAGCTCTAATTTAATTATCAATGATTTTAGGACTAATAAAGATAGATACAACATTGGTGAATCTATCAAAGTTAATATGCAACTTGAAAATCTAGGTTTAAGTTCCATTGAAGATTTCTATATAGAAATTAAATATAGAAATGATATGGATGTTGTCACGGATGCTTACAGAAGTGAAAAATTTAGTATTGGAGCAAATGAGAAAAAGGACTTATCAATTGACCTAGATAATTCACTAGACCAAGGAAGCAATATTGTTGTAGTTGAAGTAAAGGATAAAAACGACGAAACATTAGCAACGACTAATCAATGGATTTATACTGATTCTGGAGAAATAACGGATTTTGATTTTCCTGAACAAATTGTCAAAGGAGAATCGTTTACTATGAGCTTAACTTATCAAAATAAAATGCCTAAAGAAGTAGAAGCAGTAGCTAAGATAAAATTTTATGAAGATGTAGTAAATCCAATAGGCGAAGTCTCATCTGAATCATTTAATGTACCGGCAAATTCAGAAAAAACCATTGAGATATCTTCAAGTGGTTATCCTTTTTTAAATCAAGACTTAGGAACATATAAAATCAGTCCATGGGTTTATATGGGTGAATATAAGTATAATTATAATATGATTTCAGATAGTGTGGAGTTAATATCGAAATAATATCAAATTTAATAAAGACTAAGAAGTTACTTAGCCGCAAAAACATCAAAATTACCCTCGTTTTGGCTCCACCACTCATAAATATCCCTATTTTTTCTCTCTAATTTGGTTCTAGATCTATAATCTAAGCTATAGTGAGCGACATAGTAGGGTAATCACAAAATAGCCAATAACTGTTTTATTTACCTCAAAATTACCTCAGGACAGGTGATTGCTTTACTCTAATCAAAGG
>Ga0315287_10000423_pt1 | contig 36885 bp, 37 predicted proteins | sample YL17G11_0_MG_FD_205037 | JGI IMG/M metagenome (GOLD analysis project Ga0315287, IMG submission 205037) | Sediment microbial communities from Yellowstone Lake, YNP, Wyoming, USA - YL17G11_0 | ecosystem: Environmental > Aquatic > Freshwater > Lake > Sediment | place: USA: Wyoming | collected...
GCGGTAAACGTGCATTTGGGATAATTAGAGCAACCGTAGAAAAATCCTCTTTTGCTGCGGCGCTCAATGAGCTCTCCGCCGCAGCCAGGCTCAGGGCATTTGACCCCGCTGGTAATAGACTTGGATTTTTTGCATTCGGGGTATCCGGAACAACTTAAAAATTTTCCTTTACGTCCCCATTTGATAACCATCGGCCTGCCGCATTTATCGCAAACCTCTTCGGTAGTAATCACCTCTTTTTTGATATTTTTGGCGGCAAAATCCAGGCTGGCCTTAAAAGGAGCATAAAAATCTTCTAAGACTTTTAACCGCTTGAGCCTGCCTTCTTCGATTTCATCCAATTCCTCTTCCATGAGGGCTGTAAACTTAACATCCATAATCTTAGGAAAATATTCCACCAGTAAATCGCAAACCTTAAAGCCTAATTCTGTAGGGTAAAAATAACCTTTGAGCCTGCGCGCATAGTCGCGTAGAATTAAGGTTGAGATTATCGGCGCATAAGTAGACGGCCTGCCAATACCTTCTTCTTCCAAAGCCTTGACCAAAGAGCTATCCGAAAAACGAGGCGGCGGTTTAGTAAAGTGCTGCGAAGGTAAAAGCTTAACCAGGTCTAATATTTCATCTTTTTCTAAGGGCGGGATAGGATTCTTATTTTTTTGCTCATTTTCTTCATCGTTATTTTTGTTATAAACCGCCATAAAACCGTCAAAAATAAGTTCGCTTCCGGTGGCAGTAAAGAGGTATTTATCTGCCCGGATATCCACTGTATTCACCAAATATTCTGCGGGAGTCATTTGGCTGGCCAGAAAACGGCTATAAATCAATTCGTACAATTTGTATTGCTCCGGCTTTAAAAATTCTTTCAGGCTTTCCGGAGAACGCCAGATCAGGGTTGGCCTAATCGCCTCATGGGCCTCTTGGGCTAATTTTTTCACTTTATAAGTATTTGGTTCGTCAGGTAAATATTTCTTGCCGAATTGCTTTAGGATTAAAGCCCGCACTTCTTTTATCGCCTCCGGAGCAACCCGCGGAGAATCCGTGCGCATATAGGTTATTAAGCCTACAGGCGCCTCTTCGCCGATATCAATACCTTCATAAAGTTGCTGGGCTACAATCATAGTCTTGGCGGCATTGAATCTTAATTTATTAAAGGCGTCCTGCTGAAGAGTGCTGGTAATAAAAGGAGCCTGGGGGTAACGCTTTCTCTCATTTTGTTTTACTTCTTGAACTTTAAAGGCCTTTTCTTTTATATCGCTGACCAGTGCCTCTGCCTCTTCTTGATTTTTTATTTCCGCTTTCTTATCTTCTATCTTCTCTAATTTAACCAAAAACGAATTGACACTTTGAGACTCTGACACTTTGACACTTTTTTTAAGCTCTGCCTCAATCTCCCAATATTCCCGGGCGATGAATTTCTGAATCTCCCTTTCCCGGTCAATAATCATCCTTAAGGCTACTGACTGGACCCTGCCTGCGCTTAAGCCCCGGGCAAGTTTCTTCCAGAGCAAAGGGCTTAAATAATAACCGACTATCCTATCCAGTATCCTGCGGCTGGCCTGGGCTTCAATCATGTTTAGGTCAAAATCGCGCGGGTTTTTAAAAGCCTCGGAAACCGCGGAAGAGGTAATCTCATGAAAAATAACCCGTAAAACTTTTTTGCCTTTAAAAATCCTGTCTTTAATCTGCCAGCCAATAGCCTCGCCTTCCCTATCCGGGTCTGTTGCCACATATATTGCGTCTTTATCCTTAGATTCTTTTTTTAGAGTGGCCAATATTTTCTTTCTTCCCGGAATAATTATGTAATGAGGTTGAAAGCCCTGCTCAATATCTACGCCCAGTTCTTTTGCCGGCAGGTCAATAAGATGGCCCATGGACGGGACAACGGAAAAATTACTGCCTAAGATTTTACTTATGGTTTTGGCCTTGGTCGGCGATTCTACAATCACTAAATTCTTATTCTTCACGCTTGGCTCCTTATAAATTGTTTGCCCGGAAGCTGCTGAACTAACCGTTTCATCTGTAATTTTAAAAGTATACCAGATATACGCGGAATATCCAGATTTGTTTTTTCCGCAATTTCATCTAATTGAATTGATTGGTCAGAGATTAAGCCGTAAACCAAACTTTCTTCTGTATGGCCTGAATCAAATTTTAGATTTTCCTGCGGCCTTTCTTCTGCTTGGCATACCTTAGTTATAGGTATATTCAATTCTTCCAGAATATCATCCAGGCAAGAAACTAATTTTGCGCCTTGCTTGATCAGCTCATTAGTGCCAAAAGAAGTATGTGCGTCAACTTTACCAGGAAGAGCAAAGACATCCCTGCCTTGTTCCAAAGCAAAATCTGCAGTAATGAGGGCACCGCTATTTCTGGCTGCCTCAACTACTAATAGGCCCAAACTTAACCCGCTGATTACGCGATTGCGCCGGGGAAAATTTTGCTTAAGCGGCAGCGTATCTATAGGAAATTCGGAAATCACTACTCCTGAGCGAGAAATCTCTTCGGCTAACTCTTGATTTTCCGGAGGATAAATACACTGAAACCCGCTGCCGATTACAGCTATGGTGCGTCCGCCTCTTTTTAAAGCTCCGCGGTGGCTAGATGAATCAATGCCCCGCGCCATGCCTGAAACAATGGTAAAACCTTTATCTGCCAAAGCAAAGGCAAATTCTTCGGCCTTGGTCAAGCCATAAAATGAAGCCCGGCGCGAACCCACAATACCAATACTATACTTGTCTTCCTGTTTCAACTTCCCTTTAACGTAAAGCACAATCGGCGGGTCAGGGATATTTTTGAGATTCTCAGGGTAATCTTTGTCTTCTAGAGTCAGAATTTCGATATCGAGCTTTCTCGCCAGCATTAACTCTTTATCTATATCATCTTTATTGAGAGAATGAATTTTCTGGGCTATTTTTTCACCGATACCCGAAACCGCGATTAATTTGTTAGGCGCGGCTTTTAGGATATTTTCCGGGGTATCGAAAAATTCTAGCAGTTTCTTTAAACGGATACTCCCAATATCCAAAATCAGATTTAAACCTACGAGCGCCTCAAGATTAGTCATTTTTTAGAGATCAACTTGATTATCTTATCCGTTACTTCTTTTACAGAAATTGTAGATGTATCGATCATTTTATCTGCGCGGGCATAATAGGGAGCGCGCAATTTAAACAAAAGCTCAATCTGTTTTTTCGGGTCAGCCACGTTTAAAAGCGGACGGTGCCTGTAAGTTGAAGTTCTCGCTAAAATAACTTGGGGTGAAGCGGATAAGCAAATGATTATGCCGGTTTCTTTCATGGTCTTAATATTATCCGGATTGATTACAATACCGCCACCGCAGGCAACCACAAATTGCTTTTCTTTAGACACTTCTTTTAACGCCTGCTTCTCTGTGCGCCTAAAATATGGTTCTCCTTCTTTAGTAAAAATATCGGCAATGGTTCTCTTCTCTCTTAACTGAATGAGCTCGTCCAGGTCAAGAAACCGCCACTTCTTTTTCTTGGCAAGCTCCTTACCTACAGAAGTCTTACCTGTGCCCATAAATCCGACTAAATAAATATTATTCATATATTGGAATTTAGGTAGTTATTAGGGACGTTTCTCTAGCCAATCGGAGGTGTGTCCCCTTAGGGGACACCTTTAGCTTTGGCTGAAGAAACGTCCCTCTTTTTTACTCCTGATATGCGCTTAATACCACCTCAAAAAGATCCTGGCGCGCTTGTTTGGTCATCGGATAAAAAGAGTTATACCATTTTCCATCCTTGGCTTTTTCCTGCGGCATAGCCAAAAATAACCCTTTTTGCCCCTCTACAATGCGCAGGCCTTTGATGATAAAATCACCGATACCTATATCCACAAAGGCCTTAGTCTTAGAATCGCCAGCAAAACGATGCAACCGCACTACCTTTAAATCCAGCCCTTCCGCCATCCCAATCACCCCCTTCTTCAGTAAGCACATAACTTAGCGAACGATAGTGAAGCTAAGTTATAAGTGCGAACTGAACCCCGCCTCTTGCATTCTGCAAGAATGCGGCGGGGTAAGTTCAGCCTTACAACTTATGTTCACTTTGCTCCATAAGTTGTGGCTTCACTTATAATAGACGCAAGGGGAGTGATTTTCTAACTTAAATATTTTTAATGAGGGCATAAGTTATGGAGTTGAATAATAGGCAGGCTAAACGACATAACTTATATGCCCGAATTAATCCCGCACCTTTATTAGATTTATGTTTTTAGCGTAAAGGTTTGAATGAAAAGAAAGGTGCGGGATAACTTCCAATCTATGACTTTATTCTTTTAATATAATTCTTATAAACTAACTTTATATCTGGTAGACTATCCCCTCCAAATTTCTCCAAGAATGCATCTGCCAATACATAAGCGCAAGCTGACTCAGCCACTACACCTGCAGCCCCAACCACGCACACATCCGAACGCTCAGTTGCGGCCTTGGAAGGCTTTTTGGTTATAATGTTTACGGAATCTAAAGGATTCATCAGTGTGGATATGGGCTTCATACAAACGCGCAATATAATATCTTCTCCGTTAGAAATTCCGCCTTCAATTCCACCGGAGTTATTGGTTTTGCGAAAATACCCCTGCCTGCCTGAGCAGGTGAGGCCTTTACCTTTAGTATAGTAAATTGCATCATGGACTTCTGAACCGAATTTATAGGCATAACTAAAACCCAAACCGATTTCCACGGCTTTAATCCCAGGAATAGATATGATTGCTTGCGCAAGCCTGCCATCCAAACGCCTATCAGGCTGGGCATAACTACCTAAGCCCACAGGCGCGCCCTTAACCACTACCTCAAATATACCGCCAACGGTATCCTTACTATCTTGGGCTTGTTTAATCTTTTGGATAATTGCCGGCCTAGTGCGTTCTCCGCCAATAAATAATACCTTGCTGAATATCTTAACCTGAAATTTATTTAAGAATATTTTGCAGACGGCGCCGATGCCCACAGTAGCTGCGGTGCTCCTTGCTGAGGCACGTTCCAAAACTTCTCGGATATCACTGAAACCGTATTTTAAAAATCCTGCCAGGTCTGCGTGGCCAGGCCGCGGCGAAATTACCTTATGCAGCTTCTCGATACTAAAATCTTTATTTTCGATAAAAATAGCGATGGGGCTGCCTAAAGTCGCCCCGCTCTTTAACCCAGAAATTATCTGGGCTTTATCTTTCTCAATCTGCATGCGCTTACCCCGGCCGATGCCAGATTGCCGGCGTTTTAATTCCTGATTAATAAAAGCCAAATCTATCTTCAGGCCAGCCGGCATTCCTTCTAAAATCGCCACTAATCCTTTTCCGTGCGATTCACCTGCGGTTAAATATCTCAACATAATTACCTCCTATTTCCACAATCCCCGATTATTCTCCCTTGCCTGTCGATATAACTTCAAAAATGCATCTGCGTATTTTACATTTGGCGGGATACTCATCAAAGAAGCGTAACCTTGCTTGACAATCTCGGCATTCACGAAGGTGTTATCTTTTAAATAAACATAGGCGAGAACCCGTCCGTATTTATCGTGTTTCTCCACATCAAACTCAAGGCTCACGCGCTTACCTTCCACTAAATCTCTGGTAAATGCATAGGCGCGCCGGCCTAATTCTTTAATGGTTTGTATATCTTGTTTTGTCCTTTGACTATCCCGATATAATTTATCGGATTCATGCATTTCAGGCGTATCTATTCCGATGAGCCGCAGTCTTTCTCCGCTTTCAAGCTGCAAAGTATCGCCGTCAACCACCCTGGTAACTAAAATATCGAGATAATTATAATTTTTGCCAAGGGGCAGGGTAAATTTTCCATGGCCAGAGTAATAGACTCCATTATTGCAGGAATAAAGACTGGCAATCAATAAAAAGGTGATTAATATCCCTAATCTTTTCCTCAGCTTACTCATCTGGCTTTCTTTCATTATACGCCTCCCGCAATAATCCCGGCTAAAACCACAATATCCTCAGTGCAGAATATTTTGGTTATGCTCTTATCAAAAAGGATATTTGCCTCTGGGCCAAATTCATCATCAGCCCGCCAAAGAGTTATCAATACCGGAACTCCGGCAAAGGCCTCCAAAACAATTCCCACATCTCCCTGGCTGACTTTTTTTCCGGGAAGCCGGTCTAAAACCGAAAGCATCGCTTCTGGATGCTTGCCGTATTTACGGATTATCGGATCAATTGACCTTTTTCGAAAAGCCGGCAAATAACCTTCAACTCCCGATAATTCTTTAAAACTTAGCCACTCACCAGTTAATTCAGGAATACTTTTTAATCTCTGAATCAGATAATGCAAAATGATAATTGCGGTAAAGTCTTTGACTAACGCATTGCAGGCCAGGGATAACACCTTCCTGTTCTCTAAGTCAACAGTATATTCATCCGCTAAGAATTTAAGCGATAAGGTCTTATCTTGACTTAGCTTATCCAGTTCCTCCCAGGCCTTACTTATGGCAATTTCATAACCCATAACAACATCCTATTATATAATACTATTTTTATTAGATAAATCAATAATTTTAGATTATAATAAGTGAGGTCACGACTTACGGAACGGAGTGAACGTAAGTCGTTTGACCGAACTTATCCCGAGTCACTATTAGAAAGATTATAAGTGACGAGGGATATCCCTCGTTTCCTGCTATTTAATAGCTTGAAGCTCGGGATAAATTCGCACAATAACCTACTCACGCTTTCAGCGTTCGTAAGTTATGTACCCATTTATGCTTTACGACCGCTTCCAACAAGAAGCAATAGACTATATAAATCAAGGCTTTTCCGTAATTGTCTCTGCTCCAACTGGTGCAGGTAAAACCGTTATTGCCGAACACATTATTCAAACCTGTATCCAAACCAAGATCGGCGTTATTTATACTGCGCCCATCAAGGCTCTCTCCAACCAAAAATTCCGCGATTTTCATGAGCAATTTGGCGAAGATATTGGAATATTAACCGGCGATGTCTCCATCAATGCCTATGCCCCGGTCTTGATTATGACTACCGAGATATTCCGCAATAAAATCTTAGATGAACCCGATAGCCTCAAAAAATATTCCTGGATCATCTTTGATGAAATCCATTATATTGACAACCCTGAACGCGGCACAGTCTGGGAAGAATCCTTGATATTCTTGCCGGCGCATATGAAAATATTGGGCCTCTCCGCCACTATCCCCAATATCAAACAACTCTGCGCCTGGATTGAATCCATTCACAATAAACCCATAAAAATGGTAATTGAAGAAAAAAGGCCTGTGCCTTTGCACTTCTCTTTCCAGTGCCAGAACGAAATTCTAGATAATATAAATAAACTGAAGAAACTAAAGGATGGCCGGCCGAATAAGCTAAGCAGTCTTATAAATTATCTGCGTTTAAATGAAGGCCTGCCCTGCATTTATTTTGTCTTTGGCAGAAGGCGCGCCGAAGATTTAGCCCAGGAATTGTATAGCTATAATTTTCTGAATAACCAGGAGCGCAGCCAGATATTGTCTTTATATGAATCTCTCTGCCGGCGCTTTAATTTAACTGGCGATAAAACAGCCCAAAGTTTGCAACCGCTTATACAAAGAGGGATCGCCTATCATCATGCGGGAATGCTTCCTACCCTGAAAGAAGTAGTAGAAAGATTATTCACCAGCCGGCTCTTAAAAGTCATCTTTACCACTGAGACCTTTGCCTTAGGGATTAATATGCCCAGCCGCTCGGTTATCTTTGACGATTTGAGGAAATTCTACGGCCGTTATATGAGAAATTTAAAAACCCGGGATTTTTATCAGATGGCCGGACGCGCTGGCCGGCGCGGGCAAGATTTAGAAGGATTTGTCTATGCTAAAGTCAATCTTAATCGCATAAATTTCGAAGAGGTTAAACGTATTATTTTTGGCCCGGCTGAGGAAGTAAGAAGCCAACTCAATACCTCCTACGCTACTATCCTTAATCTCTACGAAAAATATAAAGACGACCTCTTTAAGATTTATCCTTTGTCGCTGCATTATTATCAATCGCGTAAGCACGAGCAAAAAGAAGCTATCCGATTAATCGAGGCCAAATTAAAACTCTTAAAAGAATCCGGTTATATCCACCAAGGCGGCTTAACCGATAAAGGCCGATTTGCCAAGACTGTCTATGGTTATGAATTACTGCTATCTGAACTCTATGACCAGAATTTACTAGAGCAACTTGATGAATTCGGCTTAGGCGTGATTTGCGCGGCAGCAGTCTTTGAGCCGCGGAAAAATCAGCATATGCCCAGCCTCTCCAAGTCCAGCCGCAAAATCAAGAGAATCTGCCAAGAGATATATGAAAGCATAAAACATAAAGAATTAAGATACCGCATCTACCCTTTTAGCAAAGAGCCCTATTTTCACTTAGCTAATGGCATGGAGGCGTGGCTGCGCGGGACAAACTTTGACAAAACTCTACAATTTACCGATACCGATGAAGGCGAAGTAGTGCGCTATTTCAGGATGAGCGTGCAGATTTTAAGGGAAATCAGCGATGCCAAGGTTGCCTCGCATCTCTTAAAAGAAAAAATCCGGGAAACTATCCGAGTTATCAATCGCGATGTGGTAGATGCGGAGAAGCAGCTGAGGGAAAGCTAAATTTTAGCGGGTTCTGTCTTGTCTTGTTTCTCGCAGGGACGCTTGTATAATAATGCCCCTGTCGATTTTCTCGCTCAAGTCGGTTTTTTCACGCCAAAGGTCTTTCGCATTTTCGGCGGCTGCGGAACTCCACTTTTGTGCTAGAGCGCAAAAGTGTCAAACATCCTCGCCGTCCCGAGATTGTCAGCCTCATCACGCTGACCTCGGGATTCCCGAAAATACTCAAGCATGCTTTGTCTAAAACCTCCATTCGCTGCGAAAACCGCCAGGTGCATTTTTCAAACATGACCAAAACCAAAAATCCCAAGCGTTTTAGCGCTTGGGATTAAAGTGTGTCCCCTTGGGGAACGTCCCCCTTATTTATTCTTCGGTCTCGCCTTTGGCTAGCTTAAAGGCAATAATTTCCTGTTTGCCATCCTTGGTTATGCCTAAAGCAAAAAGAATAGGCCTTTTCTTTATATCAACCTCTTTTATATGTACCCATAAGGCGTCGATAAAGATAAAACGGTATTTATCTTCTATCGGCCTAGATTGGTATTCTCTTAGATCATCGCTAAGATTTTGTAATAATTGAGATGCTGTTTGGTGGCTCACGGAGTCGCCAATAAACGCCTGGAAAAACTTCTGCTGCTTACGGGTGGAAAAGCCAAGCAACAGCGATAATACGACCATGTCGTCGAACTTCTTCTGCCGCCTCTGGTATCGGGTAAGCAGATTATAGACATACTCCCGGCTCTTTTTCCTTACCTTAGGGATTAGCAGCCTGGCTTTACCAAAAGTAGTAGTAAATGTTCTCGGGTAGGTGCCGGAACGGATATCCACGCGCTCATCCGAATGTTCATATAAATCAGCTTGCAGCTGTTCCTTAAACTCTGCAAATATTGAATTCTGGAAAAATCCTTCTACCACAAGCCTTGCTTTAGCTTCCATATCATCTGATTCTACCTGGTTCACTATCCCCATCTCCCGTAAGTTACGCTTTACATATTGCCATTGCTTTGGTAAATTACTGGTAGAGAAATTTACCGGATTCATAGGCGTATCCTCCTTTGCTGGCCCCTTAAGGGCTGGTTAGGTTAATAATTTGCGTTATCAACCTAAGAGGATATGCCTTTTTTATTCACAAGGCAATATCAAAAGTGCGAAAGATATTTTACATTATGAAAACGCCCATTGGCAAGCTGCATTGTGAACGGGTGACTTGGCTGATTTCCGAGCAGGGCGTCCGAGGAACCCGAGCGGGCATGGATGACCCGCTAAAAATTTATCGGTCAGAGCGAAGGTTCGTAGGCGAGTGCAGTTTTGCCTCGCAGGGGCAAAACAAACGTCCCTGCGAGGAAACAGCCAAGGCAACACCCGGCCCTATCGGATGGGCCAAGCACCCCGCCGTATCGGATCGGCGGGTATCCTACCTCCTGTGGGATGTGCCGCCTTCTGCGGCAGGACCCGCTAAAATTATGTTATCCCAAGTGCAATTTTAGTTTGGATTCTTGGTATGAAGCAGCTCAAATTCTCTTGACAAACTCTCCCTTTTCGGTTATACTTTTATTGAAAGTAAGAATGTAAGGAAGTAAGATATATGGGAGGTGTGCAAAATGACTATCATTGAAACGGCAAAAGTAACATCTAAAGGACAGGTTACCATTCCTAATCGTATTAGGAAAATCCTGCATGTCTCAGCGGGGACTTCCATTGCTTTTGGTTTAAGCGAGGAAGGAGTGATTTTATTGCCTTGCAAAATCACCGCAGAGTCGCCTTATACTCCTCGTGAATGGGCAAAGATTGAAAAGTTAGCCTCTGCCAAAAGCAAGATATACAAGAGCGCAAAGAAAGCCAAAAAGCATATCGAAGTCCTATGAGATTTGAATTTAAGCCTTCCTTTGACAGGTCCGTTAAAAGTCTGTACGGTAGGGAAAAAGAAGAGATAAAGCAAGTCGCTCTCCAAGCAATAGACATATTATCCCAGGATAGGATAATCCATAAAGGCATAGGATTAAAGCGCCTCAAGGATGATCTTTGGGAGATAAGGAAAGGCCTTAAAGCAAGGATTCTTTTTAGGTGGGAAAGGGATTTAGTGGAGTTTATCCTCGCTGGCGACCATGAAGACATAAAGCGCTATTTAAGAAATATTTAATCCCAAGCGAAATCACTTCGCTAACGTTCAGGATTTCGTCCTGAGCGGAAGCGAAAGACCAAAATTAGCGCTTGGGATAGCTTAATGGGGACACTCTTCCGATTAACTGAAGAAACGTCCCTAATCCAACAACAAAAAAACGTAATAGGACAAATTTAGATTTGTAACGTTGCAGCTTCAGCCATTTTTATATCTTATATAATCCTGAATAATCTTCTTGTGGTCAAAGGCAAACTCTAAATTTTGAATCTCATTTAACTTCACAACCTTTAGATTTTTCGCATCATCCCCTGCTTTTGGCTTGCCTTTGGCTTGGGCAAGAAAAACCGTGCCGATAGTATGAAAGCGCGGGTCACGATTGGGTTCAGAATAAGTATGAAATTGCTTTACGTCTGTTAAATCCAAGCTGGTCTCTTCTTTTGCCTCTCTTATTACCGCCTCTTCTAAACTTTCTCCGTAATCCACAAAACCTCCGGGCAAGGCCCAGCCAAAAGGCGGGTTGTTCCTTTCTATCAACACGATTCCGCCGCCTATCTCGATGATTGCGTCAACTGTGGTAAAAGGTCCGTTCTGTAGTTTCTTAGTTATATATTCGAGGTAACTAAAAACTGTTTTATTAAATACATCAAAGGCCTCTTGGCCATACAGGCAAAAAATAACTTCTTTTAAGTTAGATTTCTTTTCGCGCAAATGCTTGAATACTTCCTGGGCCATAATCTTGGCTGATGCCAAAAGAGAAAAGCCTCCCACCCCGCAACCTAAAGCCGGAAAGGCCAGAGAATTGATTTTTAATTCTTCGGCTATTTTCAAGGCATTCCTACAAGAATCCCTAATTTTTACTTCATCCGTCTTAAAAATCCCTGCCTGCCGGCAGGCAGGCATGCCCATAGTGGCAGCGTGTATCACGTATCTGGCAGGAAGATTACCCGCAGAGGTAGACATAGCATCGCCTATCTCTATAGGCCCTTTTTTCACTGCTTCTTCTTCAATTACTTTGCCGCCTTTTTTCTTAATTACTCCGGCAACCCCTCCGCCCATTACCAACTTATTGTTTGCGGCATTAACTATCGCATCGACCTTCAATTCCGTGATATCGCCTTGCACAATTTTAATCTCGGTATCTTTTATTTTCATCTTTGACTCTCTCATTCTCCGATTATCTTAATTAAGGCTCTCTTACGCCGCTGGCCGTCAAATTCTCCGTAAAATATCTGCTCCCAGGGGCCAAAATCTAATTTACCTTTGGTAATCGCAACTACCACTTCCCTGCCCATAATCGTCCTTTTTAAATGAGCGTCGCCGTTATCTTCGCCGGCCAGGTTATGCTGATATTTATCTTTTCCATAAGGCGCTAATTTCTCAAGCCAAGCGCTAAAATCCCGATGCAGGCCTTCTTCGTCATCATTGATAAATACGCTGGCAGTGATGTGAGATGCGTTGACTAAGCAAAGCCCTTCCTTGATGCCGCTCTTCGTGACCGCCTCTTCTACTTGCGGGGTAATGTTTATAAATTCTTGGCGATTTTTTGTGTTGAACCAGAGATAGTGGGTGTGGGATTTCATTTATCCCTGCCGGAGGCTTTCTTTAACTCTCGGAGGAAGTCTACTGTTGTTTTGCCTCCCAATGTCTCTACCATATGCACATCCTCCCAGCTTTTATCAAAATTTTTCTTTACAAACCATACCTATGCACGAAGGCCATACGCATTTGTGAATTTTGGATTAATATCTATCGCCTTATTGCAATCAGAAAGGCTCTCTTCTAATTTATCAATCATTGAATAAACCGCCCCTCTATTATTATATGCCTCTACATAGGTAGGGTAAATCTCTATTGCTTTTGTATAATCGGCTATAGCCTTATCATAAAATTTCTTCTTTTGATAAACCAACCCGCGACTATAGTAAGCTTGAGCAAAATCTGATTTTATTTCTATTGCTTTCGTAAAATCAGAAATTGCTTCATCTAATAAGACTTTTTGGGCATAAATTAAACCCCGATTATTATAGGCATCTGCTAGCTCAGCTTTGCCTAATCCCAAAGCTATTGACTTATTATAATCTAATAATGCCTGATCTATGCTACCAGTGCTTTGATAAACTAAACCGCGACAGCTATAAATTAAGCCATCATTAGGATTTATTTCTATAGCCTTGTCATAATCAGATAAAGCTTGCTTTAATTTCCCTTTTTTATAATAAACACTTCCTCTTTTAACATAAGCATCAGTATATTTTGGGTTTATTTCTAAAGCTTTCGTGAATTCAATAATGGCTTCATCATACATACTTTTAATACCATAGCCTTTTCCATTATTAAGCGCTTCTTCAGCAGACTGTTGAGCAAAAGCATTACCAAGAATAAAGAGTATTAAACTGCATGCTAGTATGTAGAAATCTTGTTTTTTTAGCATTTCTCCTCCTTGTTGCTCTAATCATGCCTCTAAAATCCCTTGTATCCTAAACCTAAACTTAGGCACCCTTTTGCATTGAGTTCTAACCTGACAATTCTAACCAGGTTAGATTAGAACTTCGCACAGGAATCCGGAGCATAATACCTACCTCAACTTACACATTGAGCAGCCCGGCAAGAAATAATGGCCGTCGGATACCAGCCATAGCATAGCTATCAGCAAAAATAATTTTCCTTTTATTACCGACGCCCTTAAACTGGCTCCTCCCTTTACCCTTACCGCCAACTTCAAAGACAATGTCTTCGAAATCACGGATAAGATAATCCGGAGTTTTTGTCCCGCGCGTAGATTTAAGATAAAATACTTCCTTACCTTGTGCCCTAAACGTTTCCACAAAAAAATCCTCCCGTAAGCCTCCGATAGCCTCATCAAGCGGTTTATACAAAAGGCGATACGGCAAGGCCATGACGACCTTCGGCTCCTTCATCACATTGCTTCCTATCGGCATGACCCGGTGCAAAATAAAAGCCCGTTCTAAAAGCGTAATATACTGCTCGGCCTTATACTTCGTAATATGAACATTTTGTGACGCTGAGGAATAATTTATCCCATCAACCCCTGAACGCCCGATAAAACGGAGGAGTTGTTCAATTTTTTCCAGCTCATCGGTCAAGAGCTTTGCGATATGGGGGATATCTTTACGAATAATCGTTTTAAGGATGTTCTCTAAAAGCGCCAGAGGCTGCGGTTCCCGCAAGGCGAACGGCATAAGGCCGCCCTGGATATACGGCAAAAAATGTTCTCCGGCCTTAAAAACATCCGCGGGAATCTTCCCTTGCACAATATCCCGGAGAGTTAAAGCGCTAAACTCCTGCCCGTATCTAAACTGCGCATACTCCCGCAGCGTAAAAGGATAGAGCTTTTTGAGTAGTATGCGCCGCGACAAATCGTAACCCGATTCATACATTCCCAGCGCCGTGGAACTGGTGAAGATTACTTTGATATCAAGAACGTCGTAGAGTTTCTTTAGATCGGATTCAAAGCGGGGATAAACATGCACTTCGTCCAACAGAAACAACTTTATCTGCATCGTTTCATGCAGAGTCTTTACAAGATCAAAAAGATCCCCATCCATAGCGTCCAGGGATACATAAAAAGACCTCTCGCTTGCCGCCAATGCTAATTGCTTGAGAATAATCGTCTTGCCCACGCCGCGCGGCCCAACGATACCAATAAAATGGGCTCCAGCATCCCGCGCGATTGTCTCGTAAAGCGCGCGCTTTTTATCATATTTCTTGCCGTCTTCTCTGGCCAAGCGATCAAATTCAAGCAGTTGATTGATATTCATACTACAAATATACCATAAATAGTCATATTGTCAAGCTGTTTTACATAATGCATATCATTTCTTAAGGTAACATATCGTAAAGCCTATTTCTACCTAAACGAACGCTTTATCCTAAACCTGAACTTAGGCACTCTCTTGCATTGAGTTCTAATCGTGCGTAAATACGCTGGCAGTGATATGCATGGCATTGACCAAACAAATACCTTCTGTTACTTGGCTTTTCTTAACCGCCTCCTCGACCCTGGCAGTTATATTAATAAGCTCCTGGCGGTTTTTAGTATTGAACCAGAGATATCCAGTATAGGATTTCATTGTGCTATTGATTAGTGAATTTAATTAAATCTTCTAATTTCTTTAAGGCCCGGCTAGAATCAAGTGATTTTTTCGCCATTTCTATCCCTTCTTGAAAATCTTTCACCGCATCGGCTGCAGTAAAAGCCGCGGCGGCATTGAGAAGAATAATATCTCTTTTTGCGCCTTTTTCTTTGGCACTCAAGATATCAATAATTATCTGGGCATTCTTGACTGCATCTCCGCCTTTAATCTGCTCCAATGCTGCTCTTTTAAACCCGAAATCTTCGGGCTGAATATAATAAGTTTTTACCTGGTTGTCTTTTAACTGCGAAATCTTAGTCCGGCCGATAATACTGATTTCATCAAGGCTACCCTCGCCATAAATCACCAAAGCGGATTTGGAGCCCAAATTTTTTAAAACCGAAGCCATGACCTCGGTCAAATCCGGGTTATAAACTCCCAATACCTGCACATTTGCTCCAGCAGGATTAGTTAAAGGACCTAAAATATTAAAAATGGTGCGGATGCCGATTTCCCGTCGCGGGCCCAAGGCATATTTCATCGCGCTATGATAAAGCGGCGCAAATAAAAAGCCGATTCCGACTTGCTCAATGCATTCTTTGACTCTTTCTGCCGGTATATCCAGGTTTATTCCCAAGGCCTTGATTACATCAGCGCTGCCGCATTCGCTGGAAACCGAGCGATTGCCGTGTTTGGCAACCAGAAACCCCGCACCGGAAACCACAAAGGCTGTGGCTGTGGAAACATTAAAGGTTTTAGTCCCGTCTCCGCCGGTACCGCAGGTATCAATGATAGTCTCGTAATCTACATTGATTTCATCCCGGTCAAGGTCAATAATCTTATCCTTATCAATTTTTATTTTGAGGGCTTTTTCCCGCATAACTTTGGCGCAGCCGGTAATCTCTTCTACGGTTTCTCCTTTCATGCGTAACGCCGTGATAAAAGAGGCGATTTGCGCCGGTGTGGCCTTATCCTCCATAATTTCCCGCATCACCTCAGTGGCTTCATCTATAGTCAAATTCTCTCGCTTCACTAATTTCTCAATCATCTCTCTAATCATCATAACCTCCGCTTATAGCTGGTTTCCCTTGATAATCTTCGCTGCAGCTTTAAGTGCCTCGATTTTATTCCTTATCTTGCATATAGCCTGTAACTCCTCTACTTCTTTTAGAATTTTCCCAATCAAAGGTGACGACGCCAGTTTAAATTTCTTAATCAGGTCATCGCCGGTGATAAGCCGCGCAGGTTTCTTGGCTTTCTTTCTTTTAAAATATTCTTTAATTAAATTAAAGGCGACTTTTTCATGCTGTTGCCGGGAGGACTTTGAAGTCAGCCTTCCCCTCGTAGCTCTCTGGTCAGCAAGGGAAAGCAAAAGTATGCTTATTGCCTCCTGGGCGCTATCGCGAAAATATCTGAATATGGCCCGGGGAGTAATCTCCTGATTATCCGCCAGATAACCCGGCCTTAAATGCCACAAAACCATTTTGGCTAAAGAATCCAGCTCGGCATTGGAAAGTTTCAGGCGCCTGGCAATGGTTTCGGACATCTGTAAACCTATTCTTTCATGGCCGTGAAACGTGGTCTTGCCGCCTTCACGGCGCAAGGCCCGGGGTTTTCCTATATCGTGCAAAAGAGCGCCTAATTTAATTAAGGCGCGCCGTTTTCTTTCTCCGGAAACAACCTCGTCTAAATAACCCTGGATTTGTTTATTATTTTTAAGTTCCTGGACTAATATTTCCAGCTGCCTAATCGTTTCAAAGGTATGCGCCAAAACATCGAGATGGTGGTACGGGCCTTGCCTTACCCCCCTAATTACCTCAATCTCAGGAACAATCACTTTTAAGATTTTTAATCTATCCAATTCTTTAAGATAATAAAAACTGGACGGGCTGTGCAGGATTTTAAATAATTCATCGCGGATGCGCTCAAAGGAAACAGAGGATAATTTGTTTCTCTTTAACTTGATTAACTTAAGGGTTGGTTTATCTATTTCAAAACCCAGCGCACAGGCAAAACTAAAAGCGCGTAATATCCTTAAAGGGTCTTCGTCAAACCCGCGCTTATTCACCAGCCTTATCTTCTTAGATTTTAAATCATCTATAGCCTGATAAGGGTCAATGAGTAAAATATCCGAGTTTTCATTTCTAAAATCCTCTAACTTTAAGGCCATGGCATTTATGGTAAAGTCGCGATGCAAAAGATCTTCCTCAATGGTCTTGCCGCGAAAATCCATAAAATCCAGGGTATAAATTTTATCTTTAATTCTTTTTACCAGGCGGCAGGCGCCGCGCTCCTTATCTAAAACGACAAAACCCGCCTTCATTTCCCTAGCAAGTTTTTTTCCAAAATTTATCGCCCCCTTTTTTAAACAAAAATCAAAATCCAGGTTATCTTTAACCCTCTTTAAAAAAATATCGCGCAATATGCCACCAACAAGATAAAGCCTTATCTTTCTTTTTTGCGCAAATGCATAGACTCCGCTCAATATCTTCTGCTCTTTTAGATTTTGGCTAAGAAGGGATTTCATATTTTGAAGGGGCTTATATTTTGATGATCTTGCCGGAAAGGGAATTTAAATCTACCAAGGCAATCGTAGATTCTCCGGTTAACCAACCCCCGCATTCACCGGGGTTAATGATGAGCTTCTCGCCCTGTTTTGTAATTTCAGGCTGATGCGTATGGCCAAAGACAACCAAGTCTGCTGCCTCTGTCTCGGGATCGATTCTTTTGATATCGTGGGTTAAGGTAATCTTTTTATTATCAAGGGTGATTCTTAACGGGCCTTCTTGGATCTTACCTTGTGAGATACCCGCTAAGCCTTCTTTTTCTCCGTCGTTGTTGCCAAATACACCTTGCCAATCGCAAGACAGGGCTTTTAATTTAGGTATGGTAAAAGGGGCAACAAAATCACCGGCGTGCAAAACAAACCCTACTTTATTTTTATTAAATATTTTTACTGCCTTTTCTATTTTTGGTATATTATCGTGGGTATCGGAAAGTATGCCTAAAGTCATTGATTCGGATTAAATACCTCAGATTGTTTGATGACATCGTCTTCGACAAATATAGGAGCGTGCGCCCGCACAGCCAAGGCAATACTATCCGAAGGCCGGGCATCAATAGCCTTCATTTCTCCGGATGAGGTCTTAAGCACCAATTTGGCATGGAAGGTGTTCTCTTCTAATTTATCAATAATAATCTTATCGATACTGGCTTCTAAATTCTGAATTGTGGCATGCAATAAATCGTGTGTTAAAGGCCGCGGCGGGTCAAAACCGCTAATCTTTAATTTTATTGCCGAAGCCTCAGCCAGGCCAATAACAATGGGCAAAACCCGCATGCCGCCCTTTTCTTTTAAAACAATGAGCTGGTCGTGCCTCTTCTCGTCTATAACAATCTTATTCAATTCCATTTCCACCATGGATGCAATCCCCTTTCCTATTTTTTGATTTTAGAGTTGACCTTTTTATCCTGGTTCAGTATATCTTTTAACTCCACCATAAATTGCCCGACATCCTTAAATTGCCTATATACCGAGGCAAACCTTACATAGGCAACATCATCCAAGACCTTTAGTTTTTCCATAACCAGCTCGCCGATGCGGGAAGAAGAAGCCTCGCGGTCGGATTTTCTCTGAATGGCGCGCTCAATCTGAATCACAATTTCTTCCATCTTCTCCAGGCTAATCGGCCTTTTCTCACAGGCCTTGGTAATACCGGCTAAAATCTTCTTGCGGTCAAAAGGCTCGCGCCTGCCATCCTTTTTAATAACCATCAACGAAAATTCTTCGATATATTCGTAAGTGGTAAAACGCTTCCCGCACTTTAAACACTCGCGCCTGCGCCTGACGGCCGACTCTTCGGCGTTGGCCCGCGAATCCACAACCTTATCTTCTTTAAAGCCGCAATAAGGACACTTCATCGTTTACCGGTCCTTACCTTAATCTTGGCTTCTTTTAAAAACTTCCGCGCTAACTTATCCGGATAAACCCCGGAAGTAACGATTCCCTTAATGCCGGCATTAATCAGCATCTTGGCACAAATAATGCACGGCTGATTGGTAATATATAAAATACTGTCTTTGGTGCTTACTCCGTATAATGCCGCCTGTAAAATAACATTTTGCTCGGCATGCAAACCTCGGCAGAGTTCATGGCGCTCGCCCGAGGAAATTTTTAATCTTTCTCTTAAACACCCGATCTCAATGCAATGCTTCAGCCCTGCAGGCGCGCCATTATAACCCGTAGCCAGAATTTTTTTGTCTTTTACCAGGACTGCGCCTACCCTGCGCCTCAGGCAAGTTGTTCTTTTAGAAACCAGATTTGCCACTTCTAAAAAATATTCATCCCAACTTGGGCGTTTATGCATTATTTTTTTCTTCTTCACCCCGCTCTTCCTTTCTTGTTTCTAACCCACCCTTCTCAACTATTGAATAATATTTTTGGAAGGGCGGGGTTCATTTCTCTTTTAATAGCTCCGGATATAAAGGAAATTTTGCGGTTAAACTTAAGACGCTTTTTCTAATCTCTTGTAATCTTTTAAGGTCGTCGCTTGCTTCTATAGCCTCATTGATGAATTGCGCTGTTTGACGCATATGGAACTCTTTCATCCCGCGACTGGTTACTGCCGAAGTTCCTATGCGTATTCCGCTGGTCACGCCAGCGCTTTTTCTGTCAAAGGGAATAAGGTTTTTATTAACCGTGATGCCTGCATGCTCCAAGACTAAAGAGGCATCCGCTCCGGTGATGCCTTTCTCGGTTAAATCCACGAGTAATAAATGCGTGTCCGTACCGCCGGAAACAATGCGAAAATCGTTTTTAGCCAAAGCCCGCGCCAGTTCTCTTGAATTCTTAACCACTTGCCTCTGATAAGCCTTAAATTTCGGGCTCATTGCTTCCTTAAAGGCAATAGCCTTAGCAGCAATCACATGCATTAAAGGCCCGCCCTGTATCCCGGGAAAAATTTCGCTGTCAATTTTTTTGGCAAATTCTTTTTTACAGATAATAAAACCGCCGCGCGGACCGCGTAAGGTCTTATGAGTGGTGGAAGTGACGAAGTCCGCATACCCGACAGGTGAGGGATGAATCTTAGCCGCAACCAGCCCCGCGATATGCGCCATATCTACAAAAAGATAAGCGCCGACCTTATCGCAGATTTTGCGAAACTGCTTAAAATCCATTTTTCTGGGATATGCCGATGCTCCGGCCAGGATAAGTTTGGGCTTGTTTTTTTTGGCTAGATCTAAAATCTTATCATAGTCCAGGAGTTCGGTCTTTTTATCCACGCCATAGGTAACCACGTTATAAAACATACCCGAAAAATTGTGGGGGTGGCCGTGGGTTAAATGCCCGCCGCAGGATAAATCCATGGCCAGAATAGTATCTTTAAACTTTAAGGCCGCAAAATAAACTGCCATATTCGCCTGCGTGCCGGAATGCGCCTGGACATTGATATGCTCGGCGCCAAATAATTTTTTTGCCCTATCAATAGCCAGGCGTTCTGCTTCATCCGCATACTCGCATCCGCCATACCATCTTTTTTTGGGATACCCTTCAGCATATTTGTTGGTCAGGACCGAACCTTGCGCTTGGAGCACGGCTAAAGAAGTAAAATTTTCCGAGGCGATCAGCTCCAGATTATCCTGTTGCCTTTTAAGCTCATTTTTAATTGCCGCGTAGATCTCAGGGTCTATATTCTTTATATGTTTCATTTTCTACTTTCTCCAAAAAATACCTTTTTTAACGCAGATACACGCAGATTGCACGCATATATACGCAGATAAATCTGCGAGAATCTGCGTTAGATTTGCGTAAATCTGCGTTCAAGATACTTTTTACAACTCCCTATCTCCTTCTCAATCCTCTTTATCTGATTAAGCCGCCTTTGGTGCCTGCCGCCTTGGAATTCGCTATTTAACCAAACGCTGGTAATCCTCTTAGCTAAATTTTGGCTGACAAAAGCAGAGGCCAACGCTAAGACATTACTATCATTGTGCTCGCGGGAAAGCCGCGCAGCTTTCACATTGTAACATAGTGCTGCCCGCACCCCGGGAAATCTGTTAGCCACGATAGAATTACCGATGCCGCTTTTACAAATCATAATACCCCTTTTAAACTTTTTTAGCGAAATCTCTTTAGCCAGACTTGCGGCAAACTCCGGATAATCGCAGCGCTGCTGCGAGTATGCCCCTAAATCCCTAACCTTAAGTCCTTTTCTTTCCAAGAAAGGCTTTAACTTTTCTTTTAGGGCAAATCCCGCGTGGTCTGAAGAAATAAGTATTGTCTTCACCCCGCTCTTCCTTCCTTTCTATAACCCCAGCCCTTTTATCCCGCCCTTGCGTGCAAGGGCGGGATTTAGGAAGGGCGGGGTTCATATTATATCAGCTACCTCTTCAATGGCCTCCTTGATTATGGCAAAGGTCTTTTCGTAAAATCCTCTTGTCCTTCCAATAGGGTCAGCAATATCCAAATTATTATCATCTATTTTAGCAAATTCTTTTAATAAAAACAGCCTATTTTTTACTGAAGGAACCAGCTCCAAAATTCTTTGCTCATGGAGCCTCTCCATAACTAATATAATATCCGACTTCTTAATCATATCCGGAGTCACCTTTTGCGAGCGGTGGCCAGATACATCAATACCTTCTTCATTAAGAAGCCCCCAGGTCTCTCCAGCTGCTCCCAGGCCAGACAGCATCATTATCCCTGCGGATAAAACCTGGACATCGCTTCGGTTATTTTCTTTAAGTTTTTTCTCTAAAAGGCCTTTGGCCATTACTGAACGGCAGGAGTTACCCGTGCAGACAAAAAGCACTATTTTTTTATTGACTGTCTCCTCGATATCTTCTTTTTTTATAGCTGCCTCTCTTAACAGCATCAAGGGTTGGACAGTTAAATCTACAATTGTGGACTCAACGCCTAACTCGGTGCTGCCGGCATCAATAGCCAAATCAACCTTTCCGTTAAGGTCGCGTATGGCCTCGGAAAAATCTTTGGGTGCGGGTTTTCCCGAAAGATTTGCCGATGGGCAAACCACGGGAACGCCGGCTAAGGCAATTATTCTTAAGGCGATCTCGTTATCCGGCATACGTATGCCGATCGTATTATTATCTTTAGATTTAAGTATAATCGTCAAAGGGCCCGGCCAAAATCTATCTATAAGCTTGTAAGCTGAAATCGGTATATCGAGGGCGAAATCTTCCACTCTTTCTTTTTTCTCGATATGTAAAGAAAATGGTTTATCTTCGGGCCTTTTTTTAATTTCGCACAATCTATCGATGGTCTCTTGGTTTAACATATTGGCGCCTATCCCGTAGACTGTCTCCGTCGGCATAATCACTAATCCGCCATTGGCTAAAATACCTGCGGCTTCTTGCATATATTGGTCTTCGGGAATCAAGGGGTCTACTTTAATAATTTTGGTTGCACTCATACTTTAATCTTAACCCTGCTTATCTCCAGGCGCATCTCTTTCTTATATTTTAGCAACCTGGAAGCGATTTTTTTATCCGTAATACCTAAAATCTCTAAAGCCAATATTGCGGCATTTTTAGCTCCGGCTTTTCCAATAGCCATACAGGCTACGGGTATCCCTGCCGGCATCTGAACCGTGGATAATAAGGAATCCAGGCCTTTTAGGCTTTTGGTTTCTATCGGAATACCAATCACCGGCAATGTAGTATGGCTAGCAATTACTCCGGCTAAAGCTGCGGCACCGCCGGCAGCAGCGATAAAAACCCCGATGCCCCTTTTGGGCGCTGTTTCTAAATACGCGGCTAATTCCTTAGGGCTGCGGTGCGCGGACAAAACCTTTGCTTCAAAACTTACTTTAAATTCCTGGAGCAAACTTATTGCTTCGCCCAATGTCTCTAAATCCGATTGGCTACCCATAATAATGCTTATATTTTTCTTCACTGCCACCTCCTTAATTAAGATTTTACTTGTCAGCCTGTTGTGCGCTGGCAATAATTGCCAGCTCAAATGCCCTGGTCAAAGGATCCTCTATCGTCTGCGCAATCTTAAGCGCCTGCTCGCGTCTTCCTGCTGTAACATAAATATCAACTAATGGATCAACGCTGTTATAACTTGGATAATCATATATGTTTTTGGCTTCCTTAATGGCCAAAACTAATATATCTTGAGCCTTTTCTTTTTGGCCGACTTTTAAATATTCTAAAGATATTCCGGCTAAGGCATTAGCTTTACCATAGGCATCTTCAATGCCTTGAGCAATCTCAAACGCCTGTTCATATTGTCCGATTTGCGCGTATTTAATAGCTATCTGGGCTAAAGCAATTCCCCGATTATAACTACTGGCATCATCACTGGCATTTACTGCCTCAAGTGCAGAAAATAAGATATCCGGGACTCTATCCTTTTTGCCGCAACGTATATATGCCTCGGCTATATTCGCCAGGGTAACGGCCTTGGTAAGCGGGTAATGCATGGTTTTGGTCAATTGCAAAGCCTGGTCATATTCTCCCACTTTTATATATTGCAAGGCAATTGCGGCAAAGGCATTGTCTTTTTTATTCATATCAATACGAATATTCTGGGTTTCGCTAAAGGCCTGGGATAACAGGTCAAAGGCTTTGTCGTTGGGATTGGCTTTAAAGTAATTATCCGCCATGCCCACGAGTGCCGTAGCTTTAATTACCGAAAAATCAATCCTAGAACGGTCATTTATTTCTCTGGCTACCCGAAGGGCCTGGTCGTATTGGCCTTCTTTGGCATACTCAAAAGCTATCTCCGTTAAGATGCCGTCCCTGTCAGGTAAAATCTTGCTTATCTCAAAAGCCTTGGATAGCAAATCCGCGGCCTTATCATTCTGTCCGGCTTTAAAACATTTATCCGCTAACCAAACAAGCGTAGATACCCTTCTATAGGCATCCCCCTCTGGGGTGGTCTTGACAATCTGATAGGCTTCCTGCAAAAGTTTCTCGCTTAAGTCTTCGCCGGCCCGGCAAAAGCCTGTAAAGGAGAAAATTATCAAAATAGAGAGTATAAATATTTTCATTTCTAAATGATTGCCTTTATACCGATATCCTTGCGATAATGCATTCCTTCAAAATGAATCTTTTCTACTCCCCTGTAAGTCTTATCAATTGCTTCTTTTATGGTATTGCCTAATCCAGTCACGCCCAATACTCTTCCACCGTTAGTAATATATTTACCTGATACTTTGATACTTTGACCCCGCTCCTGCACGCAGGGGCGGGGTTGACACTTTGACACTTTTTTTGTGCCGGCATGAAACACTACCACATCTTTCATTTTTCTTACTTCTTCTAAACCTGAAATCTCTTTTCCCTTATCATACTCGCCAGGATAACCTCCGGAAGCACACACCACACAAACACAAGCCCGATTATCCCAGGAAAGCCCGCCTAAATTTACCAGTTTGTTTAATTTTCTCTCAGTTGTGGCTAACATTGCCTCTAATAAATCTGATTTCAGGCGCGGCAATATTGCCTGGGTTTCCGGGTCGCCAAAACGCACATTAAATTCTAAAACCTTAGGCCCGTCTTTGGTAATCATAATTCCTGCGTATAAAGCTCCGCGGTAATCTATACCTTCTTTAGCTAACCCGTCAATGGTGCGATAAACGACCTTTTCTAGAATTTCATTGAATAACTCTTTGGTAACTATCGGCGCTGGCGAATAAGCGCCCATGCCGCCCGTATTCGGCCCGGAATCACCATCAAAAACTCTTTTGTGGTCTTGACTGGAGGCTAAAGGTATAACTTCTTTAGAATCTGTCAGCACAATTATGGATGCTTCCTGGCCTGCTAAACATTCCTCAATAATTACTCTATTGCCGGCATCGCCGAAAATCTTTTCTTGCATAATTAAAGTTACTGCCTGTTTGGCTTCATCAACAGTTTTAGCCACAATTACACCTTTGCCCTGGGCTAAACCATCTGCTTTAACCACACAAGGCGCGCCGATTTTTTCAATATATTTCTTAGCTTCATCCGCATTATCGAAAATTTTAAATTCGGCAGTAGGAACTTTATACTTGGCCATTAACTGTTTGGCAAAAACCTTGCTTGCCTCTAACTGTGCGGCTAATTTAGTTGGGCCGAATATCTTTAATTTATGATTGCTAAATTCATCAACTATGCCTAGAGATAAAGGCGCCTCAGAACCAACCACAGTCAAATCTATTTTTTCTTTTCGGGCAAAATCTATTAATTTAGGTATGTCTTCGGCTTTTATATCAACGCACTCAGCTAAATCCGCAATCCCGCCATTTCCCGACGCACAAAAAATCTTATCCACCAGCTTTGACTGCGCAATTTTCCAAACTAAAGCATGCTCTCTACCGCCTGAACCGATGACTAATATTCGCATATCTATCTTCTTATCTGAACCCTGTCAGTTTTCTCGCAGGGTAACTCAGTAGCTTTTATGGTTTCGCTTCCGGCACTGAAATTTTTTGCCGTCTGCTTCGGCTTTCCACCTACGCTCTTTCAGAGCTTCGGTGGACCCGCCGAAGCGCATAAGCGCGAAGGCGGGACTCCTCGTTTCCGCCAGTAGACTTACGTGGGGCAAGCGTGCTCCAGCAAGTCGTAATTCCTCGCAGACTCTAATCTAAAGCACTTGGCCAAAAAATTTCTAATGTGCCTGAAGCAGAAACACATAAAATCTTAGGCATATTCCTGCTCTAAATCAGCACAAACCACCCGACAATTGCTTAGAAATGAATCTGGCAAGGTTCGAGCGCCTGCCTGCCGGTAGGCAGGAATGGAGCTTTTAGCCAGAGGAGCTTTCAGCATTTTCGGGAATCCCAGTGGAGGCGAAGCCGACAACACTGGGACGGCGATGCTGTTTGAGGAGCATTTGCTAGAGCAAATGCTCCGAGTTCAGCAGACGCCGAAAATGCGAAAGATCTCTGGCGGCCCAAAGGGCAAAAGCGACTTTGAGCGAGAAGCTTAACAGATTCATTAATAAAGGTTTATTTTTTATCTTCCTTCTGCTCGCGCTTTAGGGGTAATACTCCGGCCATTTCGCCAATCACATTGACTAATTCTGCACCTGTTGGGACTACAATTTTTGCATTATTCTGCGCGGATTTTAAAGTAAGGGTGCCGATAATATTCCTTAAGGTTGTCCTGGCTAAATTCACTATCTGCCACTGGTAATTATTTACATTGTACTGGGGACGCTTAAGCGAGGGATAATCACACTTCCTCTCTTTTTAAATTATTTCTACTTCTTTTTTGCCTTTAACAACTTCGCCAATAACCCAGGCCTTAAGCTTAGATTCGGCGAGTTTTGCAATTATAGATTTTTCAGAGCCGGGCACCACAATCAATACCATACCCACGCCCATATTAAAGGTATGATACATCTCTTTATCTTCGATGCCGCCTTTATTCTGGATAAGTTTAAAAATTTTGGGCACAGCCCAGGAATTTTTATTGATTCTGACATTCACGTTCTCGGGTAAAATTCTGGCTATCTTGTCGTAAAAAGCTCCGCCGGTGATGTGGGCGATCCCTTTGATTAACGATTGACGATTGACGATTGACGATTGTAACAGGCTAATTACTGGCTTAACGTATATTCTTGTCGGTTTAAGTAATTCATCAGACATCCGCTTTAATTCTTTTTGCGAAAAGACTTTTCTCACTAAAGAAAACCCATTTGAGTGAAGACCATTTGACTCTAAACCAATTACTACATCGCCAATTTCTATTTTTGAGCCATCAATTATATTATTCTTCTCTACCACGCCTACGCAAAAGCCCGCCACATCATAATCGCCTGACTTATACATTCCCGGCATCTGGGCAGTTTCGCCGCCGATTAAAGCACAACCTGCCTGTATACAACCATCATTTATACCTTTAACTACCTCAACCAAAATATCAGAATCCAATTTGCTAAAAGCGATGTAATCTAAAAAGAAAAGCGCCTCAGCACCTACGCAGAGGATATCATTAACATTCATAGCCACAGCATCAATCCCAACCGTATCGTGCTTATTCGCCAAAACCGCAATCTTTAGTTTCGTCCCTACTCCATCCGAAGAAGAAACTAAAACCGGGTCTTTATATTTCTCTTTAGGGAATCTAAAAAAACTCCCGAAACCGCCTATATCCCTCAGGACCTCTTTGCGGAAGGATTTTCTGACTAAGGGTTTTATCCTGCTTTTAAATACGCTAGCCCCCCTGATATCGACACCGGACTTTTTATAAGTTAGTTTTTTCATTAAGGCTCCCTTTCTGTCCAACAATATAAGCAGAGTTTTTCTTTGGGTAAGCCTATAGCCTTGACCATGTCATTTAATCTCTGATATTTTATCGTATTAACACCCAGGTCTTTGGTAATCCACCCCACCATTTTCCGATATTTTACAGAGTCCTCGTTCAGATACTCTTTAACATTGGTAATGTCTTTTCCCTCAATTGACTTGATTGCCCGGCGGGCAGCTAATTCGTGAATGCTGCGCGTAGAATAATTAAATTTACAGGGAAACATTAAAGGCGGACAGGCAATCCTTAAGTGGATTTCCTTAGCCCCGGTTTCTAAAAGTTTTTGGATGGTGTAGTTCTTAAATTGTGTACCCCGAACAATAGAATCGTCACAAATTACCAGACAATTGCCTTTGACTATCTCCTGGATAGGTATAAGCTTCATTTTGGCAATCAGGTCGCGCGTTTCCTGGGAAGGCGGAGTATAGCTGCGGTCAAATCCCGGAGTATATTTTACCAGGCACCTCCTGAAAGGAACTTTGGATTCCATGGCATAGCCGATGGCATGCGTAGTCCCTGAATCCGGAACGCCGGATACCACGTCTCTTTTAACATGGTCATCTTTAGCTAAAAACATCCCGCATCTTTCGCGTACCACCTCTACGGTTATTCCCTCGTAAGAAGAGGCAGGAAAACCGGTATAAATCCACAAAAATGCGCAAATCTGATTGATGCCGCTTCCTTTACGCTTAGGTTTAATTCCTTGCTTATCCATAAAGATTATTTCACCTGGTTGAAGATATTTTTTAATTTTAAATCCTAAATTACTAAAGGCAGTAGTCTCACTGGCAACTGCCCAATCTTTATCCCTCTGTCCCACAACCAAAGGGGTATAACCGTATCTATCCCTGGCAGCATAAATTCCTTCTTGTTTTAAGATCAGCAAAGAACAAGAGCCCGCGATACGCGAGAACATATATTCAATACCACTGATAAGGTCCTTGCCATTAATAATTAGTTTGGCCACTAACTCCGTTAAATTAACTCGGCCCTCGATAATTTCACTGAGAGATTTGCCCTCTTTATATAACTGGCTGGCCAATTCATCTGCATTATCAATATAGCCGTTGGTAACAATGGCGAATGGCCCGAACTTAGAATTGACACATATAGGTTGTTCATCCAGGGCGCTAATTACCCCGATACCTTTATTCCCCGTCATCTTTTTATAATCTTCGTAGAATTTGGCCTTAAATTGGGTGCCGCGGATATCGTGAATCTTGCGCATCAGGCCTTTTTCTTCCCAGACTGCCAGCCCTGCAAATTGCGTGCCTAAATGCGAATGATAATCTGTGCCGTAAAATAAATCATCAAGGCAATTCTTTTGCGAAACTACTCCAAATATACCGCTCATTTCATCCTCCTCTAAATATATTTCTCCAATACTCTATTTCGTTACTAAAAAAAACAGAGGATCGTCATTCACTTTTTAACGCCCACTTCATTGTAGGCGATAAAGCCATGACTTAGGTTCTTTTATAAAACTTTTTAATTACTTTCACTACCTCCTTAGGCTTATCCACCACAGTAAAAATATCTAAATCTCCTTTGCTGATATTGCCGTTTTTCAAGACTTTGGTTTTCAACCAATCAGTCATTCCCTGCCAATACTCAGAACCAAAGAGGACTACCGGAAACTTAGGAATTCTTTCCGTCTGAATAAGATTGAGTGCCTCGGTAAATTCATCTAACGTCCCGTATCCTCCGGGCATAATCACAAAGGCCTTGGCATATTTGACAAACATGACTTTGCGCACAAAGAAATAACGAAAATCTAAAAGCAGGTCTACATACGGATTGGGCTTCTGTTCGCTGGGTATCTGGATATTCAAACCAATGGATTTTCCATTTGCCCTCCTTGTTCCTTTATTAGCCGCCTCCATTAAGCCGGGTCCGCTTCCAGTAATAACTGCGTATCCTTCCTTGGCGAGAAGATAGGCGGTTTCTTCGGATAATTTATAGTATTTGCTGTCGGGTTTAAGCCTGCTTGAACCAAATATTGAAACTGCCTTTCCAATTTTAGAAAGAACATCAAATCCCTCTACAAACTCCGACATAATCCGAAATACCCGCCAAGGATCTTCGAAAAGAAGTACATCCTGGGAATTTTTCTTTGTCATAATCACTTCCTTTCTTCAATGAGCGCTTGACTTACGAACACGACAGTGTGAGTAAGTCAATGCGCGAATTGAACCTCCCACCACTTTTTGAAAAACGCTTTAATTAAAATCTAAAGGTAAATCTCCCTCGCCACCCTATGGCTATAAACCAGCGCGCGTCTACAAAAAGTGGTGGGGGGTCAAATTCAGGCGTACAACTTACGTTCGCTTACGCTCCGTAAGTTGTGCCTTCATTTGATTTTCTATCGCGCTACCCCAGGCTTTATGCAAATCATTAACGGATATATTAATCAGCCTGTTAATAACCAGCCCGGTGCCTTCGACCTTGCCAATCAGAGAAACTGCTGTTTTATTCTTTTTGGCAATCTGCATTATCTTTTTAACATTCTTTTGTTTTGCGCTTATAATGATCCGGGATTGAGATTCGCCAAACAAAAGCGCGTCCTTTCTTAAATGGTCGCTAGTTAAATTAATTTTCGCGCCTAATTTTTTCGCGGGATTACTAATACAACTCTCCGCCAAGGCAACTGCTAAACCTCCCTCAGAGCAGTCATGTGCAGACTGGACTAAACCTTTCTTTATCGCCTCTAAAGCAGTTTTCTGCACGCTCTTTTCAAGATTCAAATCGATACTGGGACATCCGCCTTTTTTCAAACCATGTATTATTTTTAGATATTCGCTTCCTCCCAGCTCTTCTTTGTTTTTACCAAGCAACAAAATTACATCTTTAGCAGCCTTGAAATACTGCGTAACTATTTTCGCTTTATCCCTGATTAAACCCACCATTCCCACAATTGGCGTGGGATCAACTGAGCCCTTGGGATTCTCATTATTAAAGCTAACATTACCGCTGACCACCGGGGTTTTAAGAGCGCGACAGGCTTTAGAAATTCCCAAGGCGGCCTGCTTGAATTGCCAGAAGACTTCGGGATTTTTGGGATTACCAAAGTTTATTCCATCCGTAATAGCCAAAGGCTCGGCACCAGCACAAACTAGGTTTCTGGCTGCCTCAGCGACAGCAATCTCTCCGCCTTTAAAAGGATCCAGATAACAATAAGTTGAATTACAGTCAGTAGTAACCGCGATTGCCTTCTTCTTAGCTCCTGGCACAACCACCACTCCTGCATCAGAACCCGGACCCAATAAAACACCCTTGGCAACCTTGGGATCGCCGTGTTTGAAAACCCAGGCTTTGCTGGCAATGGTAGGATTGCTCAATAACCTAAGCATAGTCTTATTGTAATCTTTAGGTTCCTTTATACTGGCCAAATTTAACTTATTTACTTGCGATAAATATTTTGGCCTAGTGGCTTTGCGATGATAAATCGGTGCTTCCACCAATGCCGCTGCAGGAATCTCGGCAACAATCTCGCCATACTCTTTAATGCGCACCATACCATCATCCGTAACTCGACCGATTACATCAACCGGCACTTTCCATTTGGCAAAAACCCCTTTTATCTCCTCTAGTCTTTCCTTATCTATAATCACCAGCATTCTCTCCTGGGATTCAGAAAGCATAACCTCATAAGAACTCATGCCTTCTTCCTTGCGCGGCACGAGAGTTATATCTATCTCCATTCCTGTATTTGCCTTGTATGAAGTTTCGCAGGTTGAGCAGGTAAGACCAGCAGCCCCCATATCCTGCATGCCGATAACCAATCTTTTACGCATCAATTCTAAGCATGCCTCCCGCAAAATCCTGCCCATATGGGGGTCGCCGATAGCCACTGCAGAACTTTTTTTGGCTGCCTCTTCATCCAAACCCGAGGAAGCAAAGGCTGCGCCTTCCACTCCGTCCCTGCCTGTTGCGCCGCCGACAATCAGCACTAAGTTGCCCACTCCTTTAGCCCTGGCCTTAACTAATTCCTTGACCTTCACAATCCCGACGGTCATAGCATTCACCAAAGGATTACCTTCAAATGAATCATCAAAATATATTTCTCCGCCTGCAACCGGGATTCCCGCTATGTTGGCGTAATCCGTAAAACCGCGGATAATATTCTTGAATAAAAATTTCACCCGTTCTTTTTCTAAGCTGCCCAGGCGCAAAGAATCTAAAAGGCATACTGGCCTGGCACCCATAGTAAAAATATCCCGGATGCAGCCTCCTCCGCCGGTAGCTGAAGCTGCGTATGGCTCAACTGCCGAAGGATGGTTATGCGATTCAACCTTAAAAACTACGCCCAGCCCATCACCAATATCCACAACTCCTGCATTTTCTCCCGGGCCCTGAATAACCTGTTTGCCTTTGGTAGGAAAAAGTTTTAGCACCGGTTTTGAATTCTTATAAGAGCAATGCTCGCTCCACATCGCAGAGAACATTCCTAACTCGGTATAATTAGGTTCTCTTCCCAACCATTTCTTTATTTTGTCATATTCTTCCATCGATAAACCCTGCTTTTCAACTACTTCTTTGGTGATAACAACCATATTCTCGGACATCCTTAATCTCCTTTCTTGAAAAAAGCTCTCCCTCAAATTGTGCTTAACAAATCTTCCCGGATATACTTTCTTCTTCGAAATGCAACTTTAAGATACTGAAATATTCCTTCTCTAAATAATAACTACACTCGGCATAATTCTGCGCGCGCCTACATCATCGTAGATATTTCACAGCTCTGCATCATTGCAGATATCTGAATATTTTTATCTCAATTTATCAAGGCATGAAAACTCCAAATTCAGGCAGGAATAAATAACGTCAAAAACAGTAGAGTGTTTTTATTTTAACCCGACCTTACGGAAAATTTTATTGACATGACGCAGGTAATAACCCAGGTCAAAGATTCTATCCAGGTCTTTTGCCTTGAGGTGCTTGGCGACTTCTGTATCCTTTAACAGATTGGCTTTAAACTCCGAGTTTTCCTTCCAGGTCTTCATCGCCGAGCGCTGCACTAAATCGTAGGCCTTCTGGCGAGTGAGTCCTTTATCCATCAATGCCAAAAGCACTCTTTGGGAAAATATCAGGCCGCGGGTGCGCACTAAATTGGCTAACATATTATCCGGATAAACCAAAAGCCCATCCACAACTTCCATAAATTTATTGAGCATGTAATCTAAGCCTAAGGTTGAATCCGGCATAATTACCCGCTCAACTGAAGAATGACTGATATCGCGCTCATGCCATAAAGCCACATTCTCTAAAGCAGCTATAGCATTTGCCCGCAAAATCCTGGCTAAGCCGCATATCCTTTCACAAATTACCGGGTTTCGTTTATGCGGCATGGCGGATGAACCTTTTTGACCTTCGCCAAATGGCTCTTCTGCTTCTCGTACTTCAGTGCGCTGCAGATGCCTTATTTCGGTAGCAAATTGCTCTAAGCTTGCCGCAATAATTGCTAAGGTGCAGATATATTGGGCATATACATCCCGTTGTATAACCTGGGTAGAGATTTTCGCTGGCTTAAGCCCTAATCTTTTGCAGACATAAGCCTCAACTTGCGGGTCAATATTCGCATATGTTCCCACAGCTCCGGAAATCTTACCCACGCAGACAGCCTGTTTTGCCTCTAAAAGCCTGTTTAAATTCCGGCTAGTTTCATCAAACCAAAGCGCAAGCTTAAGGCCAAAAGTAATGGGTTCTGCGTGTATGCCGTGGGTGCGGCCGATACAAACCATATCTTTATATTTTTTGGCTTTCCTGGCTAACAAGCTAAGCAGCCTTTCTAGGTCATCGATTAATATATCCGAGGCTGCCCTTAACTGAATCCCTAAGGTTGTATCCAGGAGATCGGATGAGGTAAGCCCCAAGTGCAAATATTGCGCATCCGGCCCAATATTTTGGGCTATGTTGGCGACAAAGGCTACCACATCATGTTGTGTCTTCTCTTCTATCTTCTTAATCTCCGGAATTTTGAATTTGGCTTTTTTCTTGATTCTGGCCAGGGCATCTCGAGGGACGATTTTTTGCTTGGTTAAGGCTTCTAACGCCAGTATCTCTATGTCAAGCATAGTCTTAAACTTAAACTCATCCTGCCAGATAGCAGTCATTTTGGGTAGGCTATAACGCTCAACCATATGCACTCCTTACCTGCCTGCAGGCAGGCTTTTAATCTTCGAGGAGGTGTATTATATCAAAAATCATGGATTTTAGCAAACAAAATAAAAAGAAAAATGGCAGGGTGAGATTAAAGATGAAAGGCTTTGATTCTTATTAAAGATAAGACGTCCCAGCCTTGGCTGATTTTTCGGCTGTCTATGATGTAACTGCGGATAACCTGGCGTATGCTTAAACCCTGCCTAACCGATAAATATAGCCTGCCAGAAGCAAAGGTATGAATTGAACCCAGGATAATAAAAACAATTACAAAATAAATTAAATGCGAAGTTATAAATACTCCCAGCGCTCCAAAAAAATTCAGGTTGAAACTGCGCGCTAAAAGCCAGATATAAATCAATACGGTAAATATAATTAAAATCAGGGGAAGATGATTTGAAATAACCGGGCCTAAATCCTGGCGTATACTAATGACGAGAAAATCCAGCACTCTCCAGCCTACTTGAGACAATAACAATATAACCAGCCGGGCAACATTCCAAACAAAGAGAAACCAAAGGTATTTTTTAGCCGCTACTATCTTTAAATTGGCAATAAAGAATATTGCCAGCCCAAGGCTTAATAGCGATAAGACTAAATCCGCGATGAATAAAATAACGGTTTCCATTGGATTTAAGTTGACGGCATCCTTAGCTTCCCTTTCTTGTTGGATATAATTCATGACCCGATTATAAACATCGAGATTGGCCATAAATTCTTCCGCTTTTGCCAGCCAAGAATTAGTTTCTTTACTTAGATTATCCCAGGCTAAATCTTTTGCAGATGCAAATTGAGTCCAGAACAACGTAATTATAAATAACAAAATGAATGTCCTCTTAAAATTCATCTTCATCTTGCCTCCTCCTTCAAATTACCATACAGCGTGAAAATTTTCAAGGGATAATTAACCAAAAACCCGCCGAGAATATTGACGGGTTTTCATCTGGTTTCCCCCCTTACACTTTAGCTTCGGGAGACTTCCCTGAATGGCCCCTGCGGGGCCTATCCAGAGAGTTGCCTTATTAATCCTCTTCTATCTCAAAGCGGCAGCCGCAGGTATTACATTCATAGATTAACTTTTCATAATGAGGTTCAACAAACCGTGTATCTTTGCTACCACATTTAGGACATTCGACAGGTGGATTCCATTCAGGCATAATCTTTTATTCCCAAGCAACTATTAATTGGTTTTTATTCATTTTTCAACCTTATAGTCTGGAACTTTTTGGCCAAAAAAGTCTACATTCCCACTATTCTCTCTAAAGAAAGGTTCAAGTATGCCAGCCATGAATTTTTTATAAAAGAAGAACGCTCCTACTGCTATCAATACCAATATAATTATCTTTTTTATCACGCGAAACTCCTTTCAATAATAAAAAGACAACCCCCTATTTTAGAGAGATTCTTCGCTTCGCACCCTGCGAGACTCATTTCGGTCGCTTGAGGATTAAAAAACCAGGCATTTGCCTGGTTTTTTAAGTTGCCTAAAATTTTACCTACTTAAACACCATAACCACTCTCCTTCGATTTCTCTCAGGATTCCGCTTCGCTTCACTTTGTGGCTGTAGGCATATTATAACACTTTTAAGGTATCATTTAAGCCTTTTCTACTCCTATTATAATAGACGTAAGAAGTGAGGAAATCTAACGGGGAATCTTTGAAATAATTTCAAAATGGTAAAGGATTTAGCTGACAGTGAGGCATGCTTCGAGCAACACTACTACTATTTAACAGAAAAGATAATCTTTAATCAATCTTACTTTATATTTTACAACAAGATAAAACCTCATTCAATAAAAATGGCCCAGCAGAATCTGCTGGGCCACAATTTTGCGGGGGATAGATTTGAACTATCGACCTCAAGGTTATGAGCCTTGCGAGCTACCAGGCTGCTCCACCCCGCTATATCTATTCCTTACTCTCCGGAACTATCTTGATGGGAATCTCTCCCTTACGCACGATGCCCATCTTGTCGCGCACGATTTTCTCCTGATAAGTTCCGTCGTTTTCTATGCGGTTAAGTTCCTGCTCTAAAAGCGTATTTTCTACCTTTAAGCGCTTAACCTTAACTTCCAAATCGCGATTCTTATCCTTAAGTTCCTGCAGTTTAGTGTAACCCGGCAAAAATAAGATTAAGAAAAAAACTCCCAGGCCAAAAACCCAAAATGCCTTTTTTAACTTTGAGAACATTACTTTTTCCAGAGCCTGCCAAAATAAACCGCCTCTCGGCCAAGTTCCTCTTCGATTCTTAAAAGTTCGTTATACTTACAAATTCTATCCGTGCGCGATAATGACCCGGTCTTAATCTGTCCGCAACCGGTAGCTACGGCCAAATGCGCAATCGTGGTATCTTCGGTTTCGCCTGAGCGGTGGGAAACAATAGCCTTATATTTATTCTTTTTGGCTATATTAATGGTCTCAAGCGTTTCCGAAAGCGAGCCTATTTGATTTACCTTTATTAGTATAGCATTTCCTATCTGTTGCGCAATGCCTTTTTTAAAAATCTTAGGGTTAGTCACAAAAATATCATCGCCGACCAATTGCAATTTTACGCCTAATCTTTTAGTCATCTCCTGCCAACCCGGCCAATCATGTTCCGCAAGCCCGTCCTCGATACAAAGAATAGGATATTTATTTATCCAGTTTTCATAAATCTGGATTAAATCCCCGGAATTTTTCTGGGCATTATCAAACTTGTAGGCACCATCCTTATAAAAAGAGCTGGCGGCGCAATCCAAAGCCAGATACACATCTTTGCCGGGTTTGTATCCGGCTTTCTCAATGGCCTGTATGATTAAATCCAATGCCTCTTGATTAGAGCTAAGATTAGGGGCAAATCCGCCCTCATCGCCTACGGATGTGGCTAATCCTTTAGACTTGAGAATGGATTTTAAATTATGAAAAACCTCGGCAGCATACCTTAAGGCCTCGCGAAAACTTGGGGCGCCCACGGGCATAATCATAAATTCCTGGATATCCAGGTTATTATCCGCATGCATGCCGCCGTTTAAAATGTTCATTAAAGGCACAGGTAAAATCTTGGCTTTATCGCTCCCTAAGAATCTATAAAGGGGCTGCTTCTTAGAAAACGCCGCTGCCTTGGCTATTGCTAACGATACGCCAAGAATAGCATTAGCTCCCAGGCTAGATTTATTCTCCGTGCCATCTAATTTAATAAGAAGTTTATCTATCTTCTCGAAATCAGGGCTCAAACCCTTTATTTTGGAAGCAATTATCGTATTAACATTATTGACCGCCTTTAGTACTCCCTTACCTAAATATCTCTTCTTATCTCCATCCCTTAGTTCCAGGGCTTCATTTTCTCCTGTAGATGCGCCTGACGGAACACAAGCCCTGCCTAAAACTCCGTTATCCAAAATTATGTCCACTTCTACGGTAGGATTGCCGCGCGAATCCAGAATCTCTCTGGCTACAACCTTCTTAATCTTCGCCATTTCTCTCCTTTCCTGCCTTGCTTTGATGGAATAATAATTATACTCTTAAAAGGTTTTTGGTCAAGAAAAGATTTGACTTCAGCTGCTTAATATGATATTTTCATATAATACCAATCCCGATATTTTAATTAAAGCCGCCTTATTTGGGATTATAAAATATAAAGCTTAAATTAAGGAGCGGGCATGAACT
>Ga0315287_10000425_pt1 | contig 36767 bp, 41 predicted proteins | sample YL17G11_0_MG_FD_205037 | JGI IMG/M metagenome (GOLD analysis project Ga0315287, IMG submission 205037) | Sediment microbial communities from Yellowstone Lake, YNP, Wyoming, USA - YL17G11_0 | ecosystem: Environmental > Aquatic > Freshwater > Lake > Sediment | place: USA: Wyoming | collected...
AACGGGCGGTGTCGGCCCCGGCCGACATATACTATTCAGATGCGCATGGACCGAAAGGCCCTGACCTGATGATCGGGGCTACAACACCAGAAGGAAATGAACCTCCGCAGCGCGACGAGAGGATTCCAGACCTCCTGACATACCCCCTGCGTGAAATGTCTGGTTTCAGGGGCTGGGCGGGGCTGTCGCTGCGGCAGCGGGCCTCGGCCGCGGTCCAGGGAAGGCCAGCCCTACCTGGGGCCGCGGATGGATGGCGAAGCGCATCGTGAGGCGGGATCCTGGAAAGAGCGTGGCGGTTTCGGAGAGCGTCTCGCACAGCGCCCGCACGGCGAGCGTGCGGTGCGGGGAGCTGAGCGGACAGATCGTGAGGCGAAGCTCGGTGTCGGTGACGTTGATGTCCGCGGCAGCATGGAAGAGCTCATGCAGGAGAGTGCGACCCTCGTCTTCGCTGCGGGCGTAGTGCGGCCCGAGAAACGCCAACAGGTCGCTCTCGGCCTGATAGGCGAGCATCTTGACGAGGTTGGTCAGATGCTTGCGCTCGGTGGCGAGCTTGACCACGGCGCCGTCGCTGATGTCACGGACTTCCACCCGCAGAGGGAGCGCTCGACGGCGGGTGAGAAGCTCGGCGAGGCGGTCCCGTGCGGCGCGGAGTTGCTTGCCGATCTCGCCGTGGGCGATCTTGAAACCGCGCATGGTCGGTCGGCGCCCCTCGGGGTTGTCCAGCGCCGCCGCGCCGTAGGCCTGCTCCAGCGTGGCGACCTCCGCGCGGGCGCTGCGGCTCTCCTTGTCCAGGGCTCGGCGCTCGGGGTTGGGCACGGTGCGGGTGGGGTCGTCGGGCTCCAGCCGGTAGTCGACGAGCGCGTCGAGCAGGAACTCCTCGCGCAGGTACTTGAAGAAGTTCTCTTGGCGCCAGCGCTCGAACATGCGGTAGGCGACTTCGATGTCCGCGAGGTCCCACCGGCTGGTGAGCACTTGGGTCTGGTGCGCGTCGTCGGTCAGGCGCGTCACCTGGCGGAGCCGCAGCTTTCCCTTGAGGAAGCGGACCGCCTGGTCGTGCAATCGGTACTCGACCTGGCGGCCATCGAACTGGGCGCTGCGCAGGACAAACCGATGTGCGCCGATGCGGCGGGACTTGCCCTTGCGGTACGTCAAGATGTCGAAGTTGGCCTCGAGGACCTTCCGGAAGAGCTTGGGGCTCCAGCCGCCGCGATCGAACACGATAGTGACCCGGCGGTCCCCCACGAGCGTTCGCACCTCACGCAGGACCTCCGGCAGCATCTGAACGATGCCGGCGTTGGCCGAGGCGGTGATCACGAAGAGGGGGTCCCCGCCCTGGTGGTTGATCCAGTAGTCCGTCGTGGCCGGCATCGACAGTCGCATGCGGGCGACGTGGGCTTTCGGGATGGTGTGCTTGCCGTGGTAGACCCGCACGTGGCCGTCGACGTAGAGGAAGCCCATGAGCTGACCGCGCGCTGCGACGCGAAGGCGCGCCAGCGCTGCTCCCAGTTGCTCGGCCTTGTGGTAGTGGGCCAGACGGCTGAGCTTGCGTCGGACGGTCTTGACCTCCGGGGCGCGGTCGAGCCCCAGCACGCGACCGAGCGTCTGCGGGTCATGCTCCTTGATGGCCTCGGGGCGCTTGATGCGCCAGAGCGCCATCACGAGCAGGGTCAAGAGCGTCGTCCGCAGCCCGTAGAAGGCCGGGCCGATCTCGCCGTAGACCTTGTGGGCGATGCGGAAGATGCCGCTGGCGACGAGCACTGGGACGGCGCAGAGCACCGCCGTACCCGCTACGGCCTTGGCGTTGCCGAAGACCGGCGCCGCGTCGTCGAGAAGACCGCCGCATGCCAGCAAGCGATCCCAGGTGCGATCGGTCGGGTCGATGTCGAGGCTCATCGCGACGGGCTCGGGCTCGGAGCTCGCCGCATCTTCGAGGGACGCTGACGGCGCCGCTTGCTCTACTGGACTCGAGGGCGTCAACGCCCTCTGGTGCGTCGGCACCGGCTCGCCCGACGCTGATTGGCCCAGGTGCGAACTCTCCGCGGCGTCGCCCAAGGGGAGAAGCTGCGGCGACGGCGTTCGTCGCTCCGACGGCCCGACCATCTGCCGGATCGCGTTCTCGGTGACACCGAGCCGCCGTGCGATCTCGCGGTTGCTTACACCCTCCGCCTTGAGTCTCTCGATGATGCGGAAGCGCCTCGTCGGAAGCCGCCGCCGCCCGGGACGCCAACCGGAGCGGGTGGCGAGCGCGGCCATCCCGCCATCGTGATAGCCTGCCTGATGCCGTCGCACGGTGCGTTCGGAGCACCCGAACGCGATGGCGACTTCCCGCTGCGTGGCGTAGCCGGCATCGACCAAGAAGACCATCGCATACGCCGCGGCGACAGCATCCTTCACGCTGTAGTGATGCACGGGGAGTCCGGCGACAACAACAACGCGGTGCTCGCCTTCGGCTCGCAAGGAACAGCGCATGCTGATGACGATGGCCCCCGACGGTACCGGCGCCGACAGGGGCAGGTCTTGCTGCGTGGCCATGCCCGATAGCTATTCCGGTGGCGTCGAACATGGCCAGAAGCGGACAGGATTGGGTGCGCAGCCTGCCCGCATAACATCGCGAAAGGCCGTCGATAATCCCCCCACGTACCCAATAATGCGGACAGGTATTCATGCGCACCCCGAGAGCGCGCACCCCAATCCTTTCAGGGGAAGGCACCCCCCCTATGTCAGGAGGTCTGGATTCCCAGCCGGATTGCGACCGGGCGAGCCCGGTGGCGACTGCGGCGGCTGGCGCATATGTCGAAAAATCGCTGGTGTTTCGACACGTTCCTCCGATCTGTCGATCCCGGCGACAGATCCCGGCGACGCGTTGCACGTCGCATCAGGAACGTGGTCGATGCGGGGATCGCGAAACGGCGGACCGCGGCGGTCTACCTCGGGCAGCTGTGCGACGCAGGCGTCCTGGACGAGGTCAAGGTCGGCCGCGAGAAGCTGTTCATCAATCCGCGCAGGGTCACACCGTCGCTACTCCCTCAGAGCGAGCGTCCGGATCTCCCGCAGTCGGCGGAGCACCAGATCCGCCGTGCCGTGCGGGTCCTGGGCGTTGTTCAGGTGGCCCGCGAGGATGTCTTCAAGATCGTGGCTGGCATAGGGGTCGTCGGAACCCCTGTCCGCTTCCCCCGAAATGACTGCCCGCCGGCACGAGATCCAACGCGTCGTCCTGTGGCGATCTCCACCGGTGAACGTGAGCGCTTTCGGACGGCGGCTGACGGAATCCGCGCGCACGAAGCGCCGTGTGCAGCACGTCGATCTCCGAGTACGCCGCCGTCGCGACGACGCCATCCACGTCCGTGGTGGGCCGAGCTTCGTCGAAGGGCGGCAGCGTCTGGAGCAGCGGCGCGATCGAACCCCCGATGAACACGATCCTCGGCGTGAGATCGCCCAGGGCCTCCGCCACGCGCTTCAGCCGCTTGACGGACGGATGGCTCAGGACTTCCGCGGCGATCCCGCTCACGCGTGCCCCGACAGCATCGCGTCGAGGGCGGCCAGGGCGGCGGTGCGCTCGCGCGCCTGTCCTACCCTCAATGCATCGACCAGCGTGAGAGCGCTGTAGACCTCCGGCTCCCGCTCGGGAAGCGCCGTCGCTTTGGGATAGAGCGGCGTGAGGCTCGTGCCGCGTGCCGACCCGCGTGCTTCGGGCCACACGAGCGGCCGCTCAGTGTCGAAGAGGTCTCTCAGCGCGGGGCCTGCGTGCGCGGTAGGAACGCCTCTGGCCTCCCTCCCAAGAACCGGTGGGAAGGCGTGACGAGCCCCGTGCTCAAGGAAGCCCCTCAGGGCGTGCAGGTTGGGTTCACGTGTGCCGGGCCTGAGGAGTCCGGAACTCTGCAGACGCTTGACGGCCTTGAAGGCTGTGCTGGAGCTCATGCCCAGTCGGCGTGCGAGCTCCGCATAGGTGGAGGATTGCGCGCCTTTCACAACAGCCAATGCAAGAGCGACTATCAAGTCCACGGGACGAAGTGTATCTTGTTTAGTCACAATTGCTTACCTCTACACAACACATGCTGTGGCTCAGCGTCATTCGGTATTCGCGAATAGCGAATATATCGCCCGGCGGCGTGAGGTGCAAGCCCTGGTTCGCCATGAGAGAGAGACAAAGGTAGCGCGCCGCCGCGCCTACAACTTCGCAATCTCCGCGAGCAGTTCCGCGTCCTCGCGCCGGTGGCCCAGCTCGGCCTCGACGTGGCTCCAGCGCAGCAGGCCCTGCATGTCCACCAGGAAGTAGGCGCGCTGCGACAAGTTCTTCTCCTCGATCAGCACGCCGTACGCCCGGCTCGCCGTGCGATGGAAGTCGGACAGCAGGTCCACGCTCATCCGCTCCTTCTCCTTGAACGCCTTGAGCGAGGGCACCGCGTCCACGCTGACGGGGAGAACGCGCGTCCTCGCCTTCTCGAATTTCGAGTAGTCCGCCGAGAAGGCGCACATCTCGGCGGTACACACGCCGGTGAAGGCGAGCGGGAAGAAGGCGACCAGCACGTTCTCCCTGCCGCGGAACGACGACAGCGTCACGTCATGGCCGGAGGTCGAAGGGAGCGTGAAGTCGGGTGCGGGTTGTCCGATGGTCGGCATGTGGGGCGAGTCCTTGTGCTGAGGGGCGATGATCTCCGCTGTGGGCCCGGTGACTGCCCGGTCAGATCAGTTCTTGCCGAAGCGCCGGGGGCGTCCAGAAGACGGTCGTCACCGCGTGAAGCGCGCAGCAACCTCATCGTGTGGGAGCAGCCGCCCGGCGTCGCTCTCCGCGAGGCCGCGCTCGACCTTGGCGAGGAACACCAGGCGTTCGATGATGTCATCGAGCGTGGCCGACTCGACCATTCGATGATCCTGGCAAGAGACTTCACGTATACTAAACGCACGCGGCCCCGCCTGCACAAGTACGCTGCGGGCCAAGAGACAACCGCGCGACGCACCAACGGGCCGAGCGACACCGTCCTCGACGACGTCGTGCGGGCGGATACGCGTTGGCGAGATCAGATCGCGTTGTTCGAGTGCACGTTGAGACGAGAACCCGCCCGAGGCGGCGCGCTGGGCGGGGGCGAGTGAGTAGCGTGGCTCGCTACCGAGTGCCTGCCGCTCCCACGACGCCGTGGACGGCCTCGAACAGCACGTCCGGATCCAGGTCCGCGCCGTTGGGCCAGACTATGGTCCCCGCCTCTCGGTCTACGGTGACCCGCGCGAACACGACGGGATCCTGGAGCGCCGCGAAGACTCCGCGGCGGCCGGCGATCCACGGCGAGAGATCCACGACGCCCTCGCTACCGTCCGCGAATGTCAGGGTGACGCGGAAGGGAGCGCCGACCTCAACGCCTGTGATGCGTGGATGCATACGCCTACTCCAGCGGCGCGATGCGCGCGGGCTGTTCGCCCGCAATCTCCTAAGCAGCGACTCTCCGACGCCTCTGGCGCACCGGTCGCTTGGTCACAGACAACAGCACCTCGGGATGGGCGGCCGCGACCCGCAGAAGGACCTTCGCCGGACCCTCCGGCTGCCGCCGCCCCTGTTCCCAGTTCTGCAGCGTGTCCACGCTGATCCCCAGGAGAGCGGCAAACTGCGCTTGACTCAGCCCGAAGTGGCCGCGAAGCGAAGCCACGTCCGGCGTTTCAGCGCGTAGCAGGTCCTCCTCACGGACCACCCGCGTGGCCTTGAGCCGGCCCGCCTCGATGGCCTTCATCTGCTTGATGCTCTCGACCAGCTGGTCGAACAAGTCCCTGCGCATGGGCAACTCCTCCGGGCACATTCCCCGGGAACTACTCGTCGCGGACCAGGCTCCGCAGTATCCGGACTTCGCGCACCGTCAAGTCGCTCCGGACGTTCTTGGGATACAGAAAGAGCAGGTAGATCCTGTCGGCCGACACCTTCCAGTAGTAGATGATCCGAGCCCCGCCTCGCTTGCCGCGCCCCGGCAACACCCACCGCACCTTCCTGAGCCCATTCGACGCCGGGATCACGGCCCCGGCGTCAGGACGGAGCATGAGGTGGAGCTGGAAGGCGCGATACTCCTCCGCCGAAAGCTGCTCCGTCACCTGCCGGGTGAAGACCGGCGTTTCGACCAGCTCCATCGTCCCAGAATACAGCAGTGGTTGCTATCCGTCAATGGCGTAGTGACCGGTTCACGCGGCGGGTCGGGCGGGGAGCAGGTCACGAAGAGAGGTTGAGACGGGTCGGCAGTGTTGTGAAGACGAAGCGCTATGGCGTTGGGCCCGGCGCGGTGCAGCCGGCGCGCGCTCCGGCGCGCGTGAGCCGAGGCGAGGACGCGGCCCCGGCGCGGCCCCCGCGCGGAGCGGGGCCGCACGAGCGGAGCCGCGCCACCGGACGCCGACCGCCTACCGCCCGGTCGACGCCACGGTGAGTTGTCGCTCCAGCCGATCGGCCTGCCGCCCCACGACCACCGCAACCTGTGCGTACACGTCGGACTCCTCGGACGCGGCACACTCGTGCATCGTGCGCGGGACCGCGGCGCGGACCGCCTCAAGGAGCTCGAGCAACCAGGCACGCACTCGCACCCACGGCAGCGCGACGGCACGCGCCAGGCGTTCCCAGTCGCGCCGTTGGACGTTCCGCGGGTCGGTGGCCCCGCCGATCTTCATCGCCATCCGGCGCTCGAGGTCCGCGTACACCTCGGTGCTCACGAGATCGTAGTGCGGCGAGAGCCGCGGCCCATCATCGCTGTAGAGAAGCGCCAGGTTCTTCGCGTGCGCATCCTCGTTCCCGATCAGGTAGTTGAACCCCACCCATCGCACGAGCCGCTCGAGATCGTGCGCCGGCAGGGCCGTGTGCCGCCGGAGGACGGCGGCGCACCGCTTGAGCCCCGGTCCACCGTCGAACTCGTACTTTCTCTCGGGCTCGGACGCCAGCACCTGACAGAAGTCCTCCTGATGCAGCTTTCGCAGCCGTACGCCTCCGGGCTCGCCGGCCGGAACTCGGTCGAAGCGCTCGACGCACAGGACCCGGAGTCCCGGCCCCGCAAGCGTCGTTCGGACAACTTCAAGTCCAGCCGCTCGGGCCAGCGCGAGACAGAACAACTCGTTCTCCAATAGGCCCGCAAACGCCAAGGCCGGCTGTTTCAGGATGTGGCTGGTGACGGCCCCGTTGGCGGGCAGCGCCCAGGTCCCGTCGGCTCGCCGCAGCAGCGCGATCTTCTCCTGCACACCGGGCAGCGAGAGGCGGCCGCGCGCGAGGGCGTTCGCGAAGGCGGCCCGGTCGTGCGGCGCGAACAGCCCAGCCACCTCCACCCGGGGGAGATCGCGGTATTCCGGAGTGTGGGGAGGGCGCACGCCGGTGGGCCATACCGAGACGGCTCCGGGGCACTCGCCTCCGATCGCGCCGAGCAGGCCGAGGCTGTCCTCAGGCCTCGCTCCCGCTGCCGCAGCGACCAGGCGTCTGTACGCCTGTTCCGGCAGGAGGTTGCGGAAGAACGGCCCCGCCCGGGAATCGGGGAACGGTTCCCCCTGCTTCGGCAAGGCCAGCGAGATCGGGAAGAGCGCGTCGTCCTCAAGCGCCTCCGGCGCATACTGGAAGCGGAGGCCGCGGCCGCGCGCGCCCAGCATCCCCACGCAGGTGTCGAAGAGGTAGACGTCAAGCACCGCGCCGTCCGTGGCTCGCTTCCCGAACCGCCGCGAATCCGCGGGCCTCGACGTCCACACTCAAGCCGAGTAGTTCAAGAACCCGGAACACCGCCGCGACCCCGACGTTGCGCCGCCTGCCTCGTTCCAGCTCGGTGAGGAGCCGACGGCTGACCTTCGCCAGTTCGGCGGCGCGGGTCGCCGTGAGGCCAACCTCCTGGCGCCGGGTCCGTATCAGCCGTCCGAGTTGCGCGCTGTCGTGAATGATCATCCTGCGGCTCCAGCGTGGTACACGGAGGGTTCACGGGCATGGACAGCGCGACGGTTGTTCCCTATTTGTAACGAGACTAACCCATTTATGCAATGGGAGCTAGAATGGGTTTCGACGCGTTGCGGTAGAATTCCTGGAGTTTCTGCTGGAACCCCGCGCTGCGCGGCCCCGCTCCCGCGCGCGTGGGCTGTGGCGACGACGTGGTCCCCGGCGCGGAGCGGGACCGCACGAGCGGAGCCGGGCGCCGTGCGAGCCGTCCGACCGGCGGAGCGCTGCGCGGCCCCGCGCAGCGCCGTGACAGCGCCGCCACCGACGGCCGCAAGCAGCAGGCCGCGCCGAGCGACTACGGCAGAACCGACGCCGCCCGCACCGCCCAGTCGTACAGCGGCGTCGGCCAGATGCCGAGGACGACGATCGCCGCGGAGAGCCCGTAGGCGAGCGCCTTGTCGCCCCACGTGAGGTCGAGAGGCTTCTCCTCCTCGGCGGGGAGGAGGTAGGCGTGCTTCACAACGATCAGATAGTAGTAGACGGAGATCGTGGCGTTCACCGCGCCCAGCAATACCAGCCACCACCACCCCTCGGCCATCGCGGCGCGGAACAGGAACCACTTCCCGATGAAGCCCGCTGTCGGCGGCACGCCCGCCAGCGCGAACAGCGCGAGCAGCAGCGTCGCGGCAAAGAGGGGCGAGCGCCGGTGCAGGCCGCGCAGGTCGTCCAGGGAGACGTTCGTGCCGTCGGCGCCCACCCGCGCCACGACGAGGAACGCCGCGGCGTTCATCAGCAGGTAGAGAACGGCGTAGAAGATCGCGGCGGCGAATCCGTCCTGCGTGAACGCCACGAGCCCGACCACGATGTACCCCGCCTGCGAGACGGCCGAGTACGCGAGCATCCGCTTGATGTCGCGCTGGATCATCGCCACCAGGTTGCCGAGGGTCATCGAGATCGCGGCGGCCAGCGCCAGAGGGACGACCAGCGCCGTCCCGGCGAGTTCGGTGAGCGAGAGCAGGCGCGCGAGCAGCGCGACGGCCGCCACCTTGGACGCCGTGGCGACGAACGCCGCCACCCCGTGGCTCGCCCCTTCGTACACGTCCGGCGCCCAGAAATGGAACGGGAACAGCGCCAGCTTGAAGAGGAATCCCGACAGGAACAGGCCGAGCCCGAAGAACAGCGCCGGCTGGCTGGGGATCTGCGGGAGGACCTCCGCCATCTCGCCGAGCTTCGTCGTGCCGGTGAGCCCGATGAGGATCGAGAGCCCCAGCAGCGTGATCGCCGACGCGGTCAGGCCCACGACGAGGAACTTGAGCCCCGCCTCCTTGCCGAACGGGAAGCCCTCGCGCAGCGGCACCAGCACGAACAGCGAGAACGACGCGATCTCGAGCGCCAGGTAGAGCGCCACCACCTCGACGGCGCTGGCCATCACCATCAGGCCGGACGCCGAGGTGAGGAGGAAGAAGAACACCTCGCCGCGGGCGTCTTCGCGCTGGCCCGTGCCGTCGCGCACGATGAACACCGAGATCCACAAGCCGGCCGCCACCGCCAGCTTCACGTACTGGGAGAACGCGTCCACCCGGTAGGTGTGCCAGAAGATCTCCGCGCTCTGGCCGAGGGTGAGGACGCACGCGGCGACGATGGCGAGACTGCCATAGCAGGCCGCCCGGCACGCCCACTTCTCCCGGTGCCGGTCCGTCATCAGCGCGCCGAAGATCAGCAGGCCGGTCACGACGAGCGCGGCCTCGGGCAGGAGCGCCAGCCAGCGGCTCACGAGAGCACCCCGATCGGCGACTGGAAGAGCGCTATGTCCGCGACGTGCGCGAGCGCGAGGACGGGGCCGCTCATCCCTTGAGCTCCGAGAGGGTCTCGACGTCGATGCTAGTGGACTCGCGGTGGATGGCCACGAACAGCGACAGCGCGATGGCGGTCTCCGCCGCGGCGACGCCGACAAGGATGAGCGCCACCACCTGGCCCATCGTGGCGTCGCGGCCCGCCAGCGTGGTCAGCGCCACCACGTTCACCGAGACGGCCGCGATCATCAGCTCGATCGCGATCAGCATCGCGACCAGCGAGCGGCGCTGCAGCAGGCCGTACAGCCCGATGCCGAACAGGAGCGTCGAGAAGACGAGGCAGCCGTGCAGCATCAGCGGCCTCCCCCCACGCGGGAGCGCCGCGCCACCACCATCGCGCCCATCATCGCGACGACGAGCAGCACCGAGATCAGCTCGAAGGCGAGGACGTAGTCCCGCAGGAGGCGGACGCCGATGTGGGCCGCCGAGACCTCGGGCCGCCCCCCGGGGCTGATCCACACCGCGGAGCGCAGCACCAGCCAGATCGCGCCCGCGCCAACACCCGCGAACCCCGCCGCACCCAACACCTTCCAGCGGCTGCGCGGTCTCGGCGGGTGGTCGAGCGGGTACGAGAGCATCGCCGCGTAGACCATCGCGATCGCCACGGCGCCGACGTACACCAGCACGAACACGACGGCGATGAAGTCGCTGCCGAGGCTGAGGAACACCCCCGCCACGCCCAGCATCGCGAGGGCGAAGGAGAGGATGTTGTGGAAGATGCTCCGGAACCCGACCGCGCCGAGCGCCCCGAGGAGGGCGATGGCGGCGGACACGCCGAAGACCGCGCCGGCCCAGTTCATGATCCCCCGAACGGCCCGAGGAGGTCGTCGTAGGTGGCGGCCCGCGTGTACGTCGCCTCGTCGTAGCGCGTCGAGTACCGCAGGGTGTCGGTGGGGCACACGTCCACGCACAGGCCGCACAGGCTGCAGGTGGAGAAGAGGCTCCACGCGCCCATCAGCCGGCCCGGTGCACGAGCACCGCGGTGACCGCCAGGTTCACGAGCGCCGCCGGGATGAGGAGCTTCCAAGCCAGGCTCATCAGCTGGTCGAAGCGCAGGCGCGGGAACGTCCACCGCATCCACATCATCACGACGATGCCCGCGTACGCCTTGAGCAGCAGCCACACGGGACCGGGGAGCCAGGGGCCGAGCCACCCGCCGAAGAAGAGGGTGGCGCCGAGCGCGCCGAGCACCAGCATGTTCGTGTACTCGGCGAAGTAGAACATCGCGAACCGCATCCCCGAATACTCGGTGTGGAACCCCGCGACCAGCGCGGTGATGCCGATGAAGTAGATCACCGTGGCCACCGGCTGGAGCAGCACGTACCAGACGGTGTTCTGCTGCGCCTCGACGATGTGCCGCAGGTTCATCGTCTGCGAGAGGAGCACAACGGTCAGCGCCGAGAGCAGGATCGGGATCTTGTACGCGACGACCTGCGCCACCGAGCGCATCCCGCCGAGCAGCGCGTGCTTGTTGTTCGACGACCAGCCGGCCATGAAGATCGCGAGGACCGTCAGCCCCGAGAGGGCGAAGATCACCAGCAGGCCGTAGGGCATGTCGGCGAACGCCTCGGTCCCGGAGAGCGGGATGAGCGAGGCGACGCACAGCGTCGGCAGGAACACCATCAGCGGCGCGACGAGATAGCCGAACCGGTCGGCCGCCACCGGCATCAGTAGCGGCCCCGCCTCCATCGGTCCAACCCGCCGGTGGATGTGCGCCGCCACCTTCCGCTCGAGCCACACGAGGAACAGGACGTTCACGGTGAGGAACGTCACGATCAGGACCGCACCGACCAGGAACGTGGCCAGGAAGGTGGCGGTCAATCCCACGAGAACGCCCCGGTGCGCCACGAGTACACGACCGCGAGGGCGACGATGGCGATGAAGACCAGCACCTCGACCACCACCTGCCAGCCGTGCATGAACCGGAAGACGACCGCCACCGGGAAGAGGTAGATCACGTTCACCAAGACGGCGAGGAAGAGCAGCGCGTACAGGTAGTACGCCAGCGAGAACTGCCGCCAGCCGCCGCGCTCCGGGACGATCCCGCTCTCGTACGTCTTCAGCGTATCCGTGCCGTGGCCCCCCCGCGGGACCAGGACGAACGGCACCACGAGCGCCAGCACGCCGAACACGATGCCGATGCCGAGGAACCCGAGCACGTAGCGGTATTGGTAGACGGTCGTCGCGTCCATGACCCTCGCATCAACATGGAGCGGAAGGGAATCGAACCCTCGACCCCCTGGTTGCAAACCAGGTGCTCTCCCAACTGAGCTACCGCCCCGATGGTACCACGACGCTGGAACTTACGGCCCCGCGAGCGTCCGGCAAACTCCGCTGGTGCGCGACCGCCAGCACCCACGGCTGATCGGCTTGCACCTCGCGGATGAGATCAAGGCCGAGAACTCGACGGCGGCGGTACCACGCGCGCACGCTACGCGGCGATCCCGACCCACAGCGCCAAGGCGCGGCTCACGCGAAGTAGCGTGTCATCCTCAAGGTGGCCAATGGTATGGCCAATTCGGGTCCGGCGGACAGTCGTGACCTTGTCAACCATGATCTGCGACAACGACCGCAAGCCGTTCCCCGGCGAAGGCTCAACCGTGAGGCGGAATAGCGGGGAGTCCAGCAGCGTGCTCGTCACGGGCACAAGCGTCACACTCGCGTGAGTTTCGTTGAAGACGTCGGCCTGCACCACTACCGCCGGCCGCGGCTTCCCGTAGTCACCCGGCACGCTGACAACAACGAGATCCCCGCGCTTCACGCGGTCCACTCGGCAGTGTCCCGTGTTGCCTCGATCCAGGTCATCACCTCGGTCTCCGCGCGCCGGTGCTTGGCAGCGGTTCGGCTCTGCCGTCGGCATTCGGCGGCGAACCCGCGCGCTCGAGTGTCGGGGACCCATAGTTGCACGAGACGCAATCCTGCACGCCGCATGCGGTCACGATACCGCTTGACGTTTCGATTGGCGGCGGTGAGCTTTGGCATAACCGATAATATGACATGACATCGGTGCCTCCGCCAGAGCCCATCGCACCGGCATCGCGGGTGCTGCACTCACCGCCACCAGGACCCACACGGCCGAGAATCGCTGAGCGACGCGCAGGGCAGCGGCCCAAGGGCGGACGAGCCTACCCGCCACCTCGCGCGGGCCCCGTCGCGCCGGAGTTCAGGTTGACTTCGAACAGCCGGAAGATGCGGCGGTACTCGTCGATCCAGCTCGTCGTCATCCGGAAGCCATGCGGCTCCACCGGGTAGACCGCCAGCTCCCAGTTCTCCTTGCGCAGCTCGATCAGCCGCTGCACGAGCCGGACGGCGTCCTGGAAGTTGACGTTGTCGTCCACCATCCCGTGGCAGATCAGCAGCGCCCCCCGCAATCCCTCGGCGAAGTAGATGGGCGAGCTGCGCCGGTACGCGGCGCTGTCCTCCTGCGGCGTGTTGAGGATGGCGGCGGTGTAGCCGTGGCTGTAGTGCGCCCAGTCGGTCACGGGGCGGAGCGCCGCGCCGGCGCGGAAGACGCCCGGCGTCGTGAACATCGCCATCAACGTGATGAACCCGCCGTAGGATCCTCCGTACAGTCCGATGCGCGCGGAGTCCACGCCCTGGGTGCGCACCAGCCAGCGGGCGCCGTCCACGTTGTCGTCGAGGTCGATGCCGCCCATGTGGCGATAGATGGCGGTGCGCCAGTCGCGGCCGTGGCCCGCGCTCGCCCGGTAGTCCAGCTCGAGCACCGTGTAGCCGCGCGCGGCGAGGAAGTGGTGGAAGAGGTACTCCCGCGAGTACGACGACCACCACTTGTGCACGTCCTGCGTGTACCCCGCCCCGTGCACGAAAACGACCGCCGCGCCGTTGGGCGCTCCCGTCGGACGGAACAGCTTGCCCGGCACCTCGGCGCCATCGCGCGAGGGGACCATCACCAGCTCCGGCACGCGCCAGGGGTAGCGGCGGAACTCCTCGGTGGTGGACTCGGTGACCTGCCGCCACTGCGCGTTCGGCCGGTTGGGCTGGAGGAACAGCTCGGGCGGATGGTTGGCCGGCGAGTAGAGGATGGCCAGCCAGCGCTCGTCGGGGCTCACCTCCACGTCGTGCCGGCCCTCGCCGCGCGTCAGCTGCGTGCGAGCGCCGCCGTCGAGTCCGGCGGTGTAGAGGTGCCGCTCGCCCCAGTGCACCTCGCTCGACTGGAAGTACACGCGCCGGCCGTCGGGGCTGAGCTGCACGCCCTCCACCTCCCACGGGCCGGACGTGAGCGCGCGGGCCGCGCCGCCCGAGGCCGGGACGGTGTAGAGGTGCGCCCAGCCGGTGGCCTCCGACGTGAACCACACCGTCTCGCCATCCGGCAGCCATCCGGCCGCGCGGGAGAGGCCGCCCACCCACGCGCTGTCGTGCAGCACGTCCAGCTGCCGCACCTGGAAGCCCGGCACGTCCACCACCCAGAGCCACCGGTCGGTGTCGTCGTGCGCGAAGCCGGAGACGAGCGCCAGCCGCCCCGTCGGGGCCCAGCCGATGCCGCGCAGGTCCACGCCGCGGCTGCCGAGTCCCGGGTCCACCCAGTTCACCGCGCCGCTCGCGAACTCGAGGATGCCGGCCTTCGTGATCGTCTGCTCGTCGCCGACCTTGGTGCGGTTGGGCGGCGTCTCGATGTAGCCGCTGGCCGTGACCCACACGGGCAGCGCCTGCACCTGCTGGCCCGCGGGTCGCTCGCTCTGGGTGAAGAGCAGGTGGCGCCCGTCGGGTGAGACGCTGTAGGAGACCAGCGACTGGCTCTCGGCCAGGAAGAAGGGGCGCGGCAGCGCCGTTGTGTCGGGACGCTGGGCGAACGGGTTCTGGGCCTCGCGCGGGGGCCGGCGGACGAACTCGAACAGCTCGCGCTGCTGGGCGCGCAGGAGCCCGCGCTGGCCCGCCGAGTCGCGGTCCGCCGGCCGCGGCGCGTTCCCCCGGCGCACGTCGGTCAGCTGCACGAGCGGACCGCCGTCGAGCCCGATCGCGTACACGTTGTCCTCGCGCACGAAGAACGCGGTCCGGCCGTCCGCCGAGAGCCGCGGGCTCCCCTCCGCGCCGGGCGTCTCGGTGAGGCGGCGCGCGGCGCCGCGCGCGGCGTCCCACAGCCACACGTCGCCGCGCTGGACGTACACCTTGATGCGCCGGTCCCGCGACCACACCCCGGGCTGCGGGTAGAGGCTGTCCTCCAGCGCCTGCGTCAGGCGCTCCGGCTCCCCGCCGGCCACGGCGACGCGATAGGCCGCTTCCGCGGTGTCCGCGTCCGGCTTCTTCCACCGGAAGTACACGTGCCGCGCGTCGTCGGAGAACCGGATGCGGCTGGGCGCGGTGCCGTAGAGCTCGGGCCCGCGCATCAGGTTCTCGATGGAGAGATCGAAAGCGGCGGCGCGAGGCTGGTCCGCCGGTCGCTGGGCCGGGCACGGAACCGCCGCGGCGGCCAGGGCCACCGCGGCGATCGCGATTGCACGCTGCATCACGGGTCTCCGGGAGACGCTACGGTTTCACCACGGTGAGCGCGTACCCCGTCACGGCGCGCTGCGCATAGCTCGCGGCCGCGACATCCTGGACGGTGGTCCGGTACGTCGCCGCCTGCCGCGTGTCGGGCACGCTGAGCCGGACGAGCGCGCCGGCCGCGAGATGGCCGGCCTGCGGCGCGATCACCACCACGATCACGGTGTCGCCCGATCGCGGTGCCGTATAGACACGGTAGTTCGTGCCGGCCGGCGCCGTGACCGCCGTGCGCAGGCCGCCCAGCAGGAAGCGGATCGCGCGGTCGTCGGTGTTCGGCGTGGCGAGCCGCACTTCCAGCTCGCCGGCGGTCGGCCCTTCGTTGCCGTCGCACCCCGCGGCCGCGAGGCCGCCGAGCAGCGCCAGGACGAGCGTCCGGACGGTCATTGCCGTACCCTCGCGAAGATGCGGGCCATCAGCTCGGCGCTGACGGCGGTGCCCGACTGGTCCAGCCACGCCACGAAGTCACCGAGGTCGAAGTGGCCGTTCCGGTTGCCGAGGTAGTCCAGCGCCTCGACCTGGGGGGCGAGGAGGCCGGTGCCGACGAGCAGGTGGCGCACGACGCTGTCCACACTCGCCGCGCTGAACGTCGCCGTGAGGTTGTAGGGCTGCACGGCGAGGGGCGCGATCCGCGGCTCCGACGTGATCACGTCGCCGGTCCACCCCATGAAGATCGCGTTCGGGCTCGGCACGGCGACCAGCACGACACTGTCGCCGTCGGCGACCCAACTGCCGGCGGCCGCGACGCTGGGCGTCGCGGACACGGTCCCGGGACCGGTCACCGTCCAGCGCACGTCGTAGCGCCGGGTGACGGCGGCCGTGATGGTGAGGTCACTGCTCCCGACCGTGACGAGATGCTCACGCGCCCCGCCGTCCGACCAGCCCACGAACCGGTACTGGATCGTGCCGGCGGCGTTGGCCTGCAACGTGTCGATCGTGATCGTGGCGGTGTCGCGCTCGAGCAGGAACTGCCGGAACCGTCCGGTCACCTGCCCGCGCACCCGCACCTTCGCGACCGTGTCCGCCGCCACGACCGTGAGGTTGCTACCGAACACCACCCGGAAACTCATCGGGCCTTTCACGGCCAGTTGGGTGATGGAATCGAGCTGGAATCCCGGCGCCACTCCGGAGTTGAGCCAGCCCTTGTTGGCGGCGTCGGGAAGTAGGGCGGTGACGCCCCACGTGCCGGGGAAGGGATCGCCACCGTCACCGCGGTTGCGGATGCCCGACGTGCTGCTCAGCAGGTTGTATGGCGCCCCGTGCGCCTCGACCAGCACCAGGCCGTGGGTCACACCGCTGTTGATGTCGTTGGAGCCGAACCGCGTGTAGTACTGCAGCGAGTCCACGTGCCACACGAGGAGCCCCGGCCCCGCGCTCCGGATGCGCGCGCTGTCGGTGAGGACCCCCTGCCGGTTCTCGAGGAGGAAGTACTCCCTGCGCGGGTTCTGTCCCGTCGGACGGACGAGGAAGACGGTGTCGCCGAGCGCCGAGGGACCGAAGCTGTAGGTGCCCGAAGTCTGGAGACGCCGCATCGTCACCCAGCCGAGCAGGCTGCGGGAGAGGGCCTCGAAGGACGACGGGCTGAGCGGCGAGTAGTAGTTCCCGGAGCCCATCAGGCCCCAGCCGCCGATGCCCTCGGAGTCGTCGCCGTCGTTCGAGTTCGTGTCGTAGAAGTCCGGCAGCCCGAGCCCGTGGCCGGTCTCGTGCGCGGCGGTGCCGATCGGCATCATCTGGGTGGAGTCGCAGGCCACGGCGCCGCCCACGCCCGACTGGATCGTGTAGTCCCGGACGCGGACGACCCCCCCGCCGGTTCGCGGATCCGCGGTCGCGACGCCGCCCAGGGAGCTGCGGTGGGCCCAGACGTGGTTGTTGGTCGAGGAGGCGCACGCGCCGTCCTTCATCGGCTGGATGAAGATGACGAGATCCACGTAGCCGTCGTCGTCGCCGGAGTTCGGGACACCGTCGGGCCCGTCGTTGTCGTACTGACCGAAGTTCACCAGCGCGTCGGCCTTGACCACGGCTTCCTGCAGGCCGGCCCGGAGCGCGGCGAACGCCTCCGTGCTCCAGACGCCGTTGCAGGTGCCAAACTGGGATGGGCATCCCGTGGTGGGGCCCACGTACTGGGACTCGTTGCTGTCGAGCGTGACCCAGCCGACGGCGTTCCCCCGCATCGAGAAGCGGCCGTCGGACATCTCCTCATAGAGGGTGCGGACCGTGTACGGCCGTCCGTTCGGCGGCACCGAGCCGAAGAGCGTCTGGGTGTACTCGGAGGAATCGCGCAGGCCGGCGGGCGTGTCGGCGTACCGGAGCAGGATGGCCGGCACCTTGAGCGTGCCGGTCACGGCCAGCCCGGAGAGGGCCGGCCCGGCGAGCCGGCGCGGCGCGTTCAACGCGGCGAAATCGCCGCGCGCGATCGCCGCCGCGCGCGCCTGCGCGACCCCGCGGGCCTTGCGGCGCCACACGCCGTCCGGGGAGAAGTCGAACTGCGGTCCACGCAATTCCCAGCGGCGGGCGAGCCCGGGCTGTTGAGCGCGGGCCGTCCCGGCCCCCAGTGCGGCGAGCCCCACCACCGCCCCGAGCAGGACGGCCAAACGTGCTCCGGTCCTCGGCATCCTCTGTATCCCTCGCCAGGAATGAAGTGTGCAAGCTAAACCCGCGTCCGGGTGGGCCAACCCCCCGTCCAACCTCACACCCGATAGCATCACCCGCAGGGCCTTGGGCGCTGTGCCGCGCGTCACAACGTGACGGGCGTTACCGGCGCAGCGGATAGAGCCGCGGGACGGCCCAGCCCGCGGCAGCGCCCAGTGCGGCGCCCGCCACGACGTCCGTCGGAAAGTGCTCGCGAGCAGCGACGCGCAGCACGCCCGTCGCCGCCGCCGCGAGGACGAGCGCGGCGATCCGCTGCCGGTGTTCTCCCGCCCGGCCTCGGCGCGCTTGGATGGACCAGTAGGCGAACGCCGCGGCGAAGGCGGCGCTGGTGTGGCCCGACGGGAGGCTGAGCCCGTCGTCCGCGGATGCGGGCGGCGCCGTCGCGTCCGGCGTGTAGCGGTACGGGCGCGGACGGTGGAAGAGGACCTTGCCCCAGTTCGTGAGCGCCCAGGTGGCGCTCACCGCCTGCGCGAGCACCGTTATGTCTTCGCGGGCCATCGCGCCCTCGCCGCGCGCGTCCCTGAGGAGAAACAATCCCGCCCCCGCGCCGGTCACGAACAGCGCCGCGTCGCTCACCGTCGCCGGGAAGGCTCGGATCGCCCCGACTGTGCCACGGTCGAGGAACGGGAGGCCGGACCGGTCACAGGGCGCGCACGTCGCGTGCGGCAGCTGCGATGCGAACAGCACCGGCGCCACCGCGACCGCGGCCGTCGCCGCGAACACCGCCACGGAGGGCACGAGCCGCGCGTCGAAGCGCGCTGGCGCCTGCGCAGTGGCCGCCCGGCCTGCAAGCGAGAGCGCGCTGAAACCCCACAGCGCCGCGGTTCGTAGCTTGATTCCGATCCCGTTCATTTGTAGCCTTCCGCTTGCCCTCGAGAGGACGGGAAAAGTGACGACGACCCAAACGGCCGAACACGTCGCCCTGTTCGACAAGTGCCGCGGCTTCACCCGCGCCAAGGAGGCCCAAGCCGCCGGCCTCTACCCGTACTTCATGCCGATCTCCGAGGCGGAAGATACCGTCGTCAAGATTCACGGGAAGACCAAGGTGATGATGGGGTCGAACAACTACCTCGGCCTCACCCATCATCCGAAGGTGCTGGAGGCGGCCGAGGCCGCGCTCCTCAAGTACGGCTCCGGCTGCACCGGCAGCCGCTTCCTGAACGGGACGCTCGACCTCCACGAACAGCTCGAGGCGCGGCTCGCCGACTTCCTCCAGAAGGAGAGCTGCCTCGTCTTCTCGACCGGCTACCAGGCGAACCTCGGCCTCGTCTCCGGCCTCGTCGGTCGCGATGAGATCGTCTACCTCGACAAGCTGGACCACGCCTCCATCGTGGACGGCGCGACGATGTCACGCGCGCAGGTGGTGCGTTTCAACCACGGCGATCTCGTGGGACTGGAGCGCAAGCTGAAGTCCGACGACCGCCCGCAGGGCGCGATGATCGTCGTGGACGGCGTGTTCTCGATGGAGGGCGACGTCGCCGACCTGCCGCACCTCGTGCCGCTCGCCAAGAAGTACGGCGCCGCCCTCGCGGTGGACGACGCGCACTCGATCGGCGTGCTCGGCCCCACGGGCGCCGGCACGGCGGAGCACTTCGGCCTCGCCGACAAAGTGGACCTGATCGTCGGCACCTTCTCCAAGTCCCTCGCCTCGATCGGCGGCTTCGTGGCGGGCGACGAGTACGTGATCCACTTCCTGAAGCACCACGCCCGGCCCCTCATCTTCACCGCCTCCCTTCCCGCCTCCAACACGGCGGGCGTGCTGGCGGCGCTCGAGATCCTGCGGTCCGAGCCGGAGCGCCGCGCCGCGCTGTGGCGGAACACCAAGCGGCTCGCCGACGGGCTCAAGTCCCTCGGCTTCGACATCGGGCCGAGCGAGACGCCGATCATCCCGGTGCTCATCGGGCCGCTTGAGAAGACGCTGGTGGTCTGGCGCCAGCTGTTCGACGCCGGCGTGTTCACCAATCCGGTCGTGCCCCCGGCGGTGCCGCCCTCGCAGTGCCGCCTGCGCGCCAGCGTGATGGCGACGCACACGGCCGCGCAGGTGGACTTCGCGCTGGAGGCCTTCGCCGCCCTCGGCAAGAGCGTGGGGGTCATCTGACCCTTGGGGCCGCGGCGGCCGCCCCGGTGCGAGCGCCGGGCGACCGCCACGGCCACCTCGCTCCTCGCCGCCCGCCCGCTCGCAGCCACCGCGGCACCACCGGCAGCATGCCATGAGAGCGCTCGTCACCGGAGCCACCGGATTCGTCGGCGGCCACCTCGTGGAGGCGCTCGCCGCGCGCGGCGACGAGGTGGTGGTGCTGGCGCGCCGGCCCGAGCGCGCGGCGCCGCTGGCGCGGCTGGGGGTGCGGGTCGCCCTCGGCGCCCTCGACGACGACGCCTCGCTCGCGGCGGCGGCGCACGGCGTCGACGTCGCCTACCACCTGGCCGGCCTCACCGCCGCCGCCCGGCCCAGCGATTTCTTCCTGGCGAACGAGGCTGGGACCCGACGGCTCGTGGAGGCCGTTCGACGAGCGGCGCCCGGACTCGCGCGGTTCGTGTACGTCTCAAGCCAGGCCGCGCTCGGACCCTCCGCGCCGGGGCAGCGCCTGGCCGAGGACGCGCCGTGCCGCCCCCTCACGGCGTACGGGCGGAGCAAGCTCGCGGGCGAGGCGGTGGTGCGCGCCGCCGAAGGGCTGCCGTGGACGATCGTGCGGCCGCCCGCCGTTTACGGCCCGCGCGACCGCGAGTTCCTCAAGCTGTTCCGGATGATCCGCGGCGGCCTCGCGCCGGTGTTCGGGACCGGTGCCCAGCAGGTATCCCTGGTCTTCGCGCCGGACCTCGCCGACGCCATCGTGCGCGCCGGGACCGCGCCGGCCGCGGTTCACCAGACCTATCACACCGCCCACGCCGAAGTGGTGTCCACCCGCGATCTCGTGGAGGCGATCGGGCGCGCCGTGGGACGGACGCCGATCGTGCTGCCCGTCCCGGGCCTGCTCGCGAAAGCGATCGTGGGGTTGATCGGCGCGCTGAGCGCCGCGCGCGGCCGGCCCTCGGTCCTGAACCTCGACAAGATGGCCGAGTACCTGGCCCCCGCGTGGATCCTCTCGGTGGACAAGGCCGGGCGGGAGCTGGGCTGGCGCGCCGCGCACGACGTCGCCGAGGGCACGCGGCTCACCGCCGAATCGTACCGCGCCGACGGCCTGCTCAGGTGAAGCGCCGCGGGACCCAGCCGGCCGACCGGCTCACGCTGATCTTCGTCTTCCTCTTCGCGGCGATCCTGCTGGCCCAGGCGAAGGTCGTGACCGCGTGGCCGTGGCTGCTGCTCGCGGACGCCCTCGTGGTCGTGCTGCTGGCGCTCCTGCGCCTCCTGCCGGAAGAAGGGGGTCTCGCGGAGTTCATCGGCGGCGCCTATCCGCTGATCCTCATCGGCGGCTTCTACACCCAGCTGGGCCTGATCCAGCTGGACGTGGGGCGGCTCTATGACCTCGTGGTCCAGCGCTGGGAGCTGGCTCTGTTCGGCCAGCAGGTCAGCGTGACGTGGCATCAGCGGATGCCGAGCCCGGCGCTGTCGTCCGTGCTGCACCTGTGCTACGGGTCGTACTACTGGATCCTGCTGGGCGTGCCGCTGTGGCTCTGGATCCGCGGCAAGCGCGACGCGTTCCGCCGCGCCACGTTCCACGCGGCGCTGGCGCTCTACGCCTCCTTCCTGGTGTTCGGGGTATTCCCGGTGGCGGGGCCGTACTACACGTTCCCGAGGCCCGGGTGGGCGGTCATCGCCAACTGGCCCGCCCGCTACGTCTACTTCATGCTCGACAACGGCTCCTCGATGGGGACGGCCTTCCCCTCATCGCACATCATCGCGTCGTGGTGCGTCGTCTACGCGGCCTGGCGCGACGCGCGCCGGCTGGCGCTGGTGCTGGCCCCGGTGGCGATCCTGCTTGCGGCGGGGACGGTCTACGGGCAGTTCCACTACGCGGTGGACGCGCTCGCCGGAGGGCTGCTGGCGCTGGGCCTGATGCTGGTCGCCGACCCCCTCAGCCGCTTGCTGGACCGCCCGCCGCGCCGCTAGAGGCTTCGGCGTGGGCGGCGCCGCCGTAACGCCGCCGCAGGTCCGAGACCCCGTCGGGCCCGCCCATCACCACCAGCGTCGCCCCCTCCTCCACCCGTGCCCCCGCGTCGGGCTTGTACTCGTATTTCGCGCCGTCCGGAGCGACGAGCGCGAGGAGCAGCACCCCCGGCAGCTCGCTGACCCCGAGATCCCCGACGCGCCGCCCGATGGCCGGCGACCCGGCGCCGATCCGCACCTCCTCGACCCGCAGGTTCCGGTCGCGGTCGCGGAGCATCTGGTCGAGGAACGTCACGGCCACCGGCCGGATGAGCTCCGAGGCCATCCGCATCCCGCCGATCCTGAACGGCGATACGACGGCGTCGGCCCCGGCCCGCCGGAGCTTCGCCTCGTTCCGCTGGTCGACGAGCATCGCCACGATCCGGATGTCGGGCTTGAGCTGCCGCGCCGTCAGCGTGACGAGGACGTTGTCGCGGTCGGACTCGAGCGCCGGCACGAGGCCGGTGGCGCGCAGGGCGCCGGCCTCCTTGAGGACTTCCTCGTCGGCCGGGTCCCCGCTGATGAACAGCAGCTCGGCCTCCACGCCGAGCGCCGGGAGGGTCGAGCCCGGCGGCACGATCGCCACGACCGGCCGCCGCACCCGCATCAGCTCCTCGAGCACGTGGCCCGCGACGGCGCTGGCGCCGCACACGATGTAGTGGTCCTTGAGAGCCGCGATGGCCTGCCGCATCCGCTTCCTCCAGAAGACCTGCCCCAGCTGGCCCTCCACCAGGAACGCCGTGATCGCCGAGGCGAAATAGACCAGGATGCCCATCCCGAACAGGAGGAGCACCATCGTGAAGACGCGCCCGCCCGGGTGGTCGTCGAGCGGGATGATCTCCCCGTAGCCGACCGTGGTCAGGGTGATTACCGTCATGTAGAGGCTGTCCAGCAGCCGGTGCTCGCCGCGGTCGATGACCCAGTAGCCGAACACGCCGACGGCGAAGACGACGAGCACCGCGGCGCCCGCCGTGAGCAGGCGGCGTCGGATCTCGGCGAGCACCTGTTCGTCCTGTTGAGCCGTGTTCATGGGATCCACAAGATGTCGTGGAGAAGGTATACCGTTGACGCCGCGTCCGCCAAACCGCATTGTGTGACGCATGACCATCGCCGGGATGCCCGCCCTCAATCCGTCCTCGCCTCGGCGCGAGGCGGTTCGTGCCGCGCTCGTGGCCGCGGCGGCTTTCCTCGGTGGAGCGCTGTGGATCGTGGCGGATGCCGCGGCCCGCGTGCCCGTCGGCCCCCTTGCCGCGTTCGCGATGCCGGAGGCGGCCATCGCCCCGCGGGCGTGGTCCCTGGACCCCGCCACGTGGCACGGCTGGGCGAGCCTCGCGTTCGGCGTGCAACACGCCGGCGTCGCGTGGCTCCTGCGGCTGGCGGCGCTCGTCTTGGGCGCGGTGGCTGTGGTCGGCGTGATCCACCCCGGCGCCTTCCAGCGTCCCTCGCCCTATTACCTCACGCCCCTCCGTCGGGCGACGGCGTACCTGTCCGCCGTGGCCATCGCCTACGGCATGCCGGGCGTTTTCGCCGGACTCGGCGACGCCCTCACGCCCGACCTGACGATGAGCCCGTTCGTGGACGTGGCTCCCGCCCTGCGGCTCGGCGGCGTGATGGCGCTCGTGACCGCGGCGATCTGGACGGTGGCCGGTCCCGGCGTCTGGAACATCCGCGCGCTGCTGCGTTTCTCGCACGGCGCGCTGGCGGGTCTCTCCATCTGGGCGACCTGCGCTCTTGCGGTCCTGCTGAGCGCCCCGCTCCGCGATCTGGGCGATCTGGTCTCGGTCGGCAACGTGATGGTCGCGGTGGACGCGGGGCACGGCGCGCCCGGCGCCACCTTCAGTGCGGTGATGGTGGCGACCCTCTTGGTGTATGGCGGCGGCCTCGCGCTCGCGGCCGCCCTGGCGTCGCTCGGGGCGCCGCAGAGCATGGGCGCACGCAGCCGCTCCGGAGCCGCCGTGGTGGCCGGCGTGCTGTTCGCGGTGCTGCTGCTCTTGGGCTGGAACACCTCGCTCGGGACGGCCGCGCGCGTCACGGACGCCGCGCCGGATCTCGTAGCCGCGCTGGGGCTCACGAGGGACGCCCCACCCCGCCCCATCGTGCTGCTCCTCGGCGAGCGGCACGCCGCGCGGCGCGTGCCGCCGCGCCAGGCCCTCGCACCGGTCAAGCTCGCCGCGGACTGCGCCCCCGCGCCGGCGTACGGCGAGGCGCATCTGCCCGCGGCAAGCGACGCCAACCTCGCACGCCTGGACGCCTGGCTCGCCGGGCACCGCGACGAGGTCTCGGGCTTCGCGGCGCGGGTCGTGGGCTGCCGCGTCGCGATGCTGGCGCGCCTCTTCCGTCCCGAGGACGCGCGCTCGCAGATCTTCGACGACCCGCGGCCCGCGCGCATCGGCATCTTCGCGCTCTCCTTCGGGATCCGCGGCCTCGGCGAGGGCCCGGCCACGGACGCGAACCGGCGCTGGCTCGCCGCGATGGGCGACACCAGCCGCTGGGCGGCGAACGCCGAAGGGCGGCGGCGGCTCGCCCGCTGGCAGGCCGACGCCCCGGGCGACGTGCGGGGCGAGGTGACCGGCCGCCTCGCCGTGCTCCAGCCCCCTCACTGGCGCGTCGCGCTCGTGGCCGGCGCCGATCCCGCCTCGGGCACCGACCCCTGGCTCCTGGCGCCGCGCACCGACGGGCAGGCTCTCCTCGCCATGGTGGCGGCGCTGAGCCCGGACCCGGGCGGCGCATTCAGCTTCCGCGGCGTAGCGCCGGGATGGTACCAGCTCGCTCTCCTCGCGCCGGCGGGGACCGACCCCACCGCCCTGTCGGCCCTTTCGGTTCTGGGCGATCCTGGCCAGTTTTACCTGGTTGCGGGACAGATGCGCCGCGACCTCGGGACCATTCGCCTGAGCTACTAGCCACCATTCTCACCCGTCCCCGGTTGGAGACGCCATGACGCTTGCCGATCTGCCAGTCCTGAATCCCTCGACGCCGGGCCGCGAGGCGCGGCGAGCGATGGTGGTCGCCGCCCTGTTCGCGATCTTCGGCGTGCTCTACGCACTCGCGCGCGCCGCCGCTTTGGCGCCGCCGGACCTCGCCACCTCGACCGACGTCGTCCTCGGCTTCGCCTACCCGGCCGGCTGGGGCATCTCGCCCGCCCTCTGGAGCGGCGCGGCCACGTGGCCGATGGCGCTCGCCCGCGGCGACCTGGGCACCGCCCTCGACGTGGCCGCCAACCTCGTCATGGTGATCGCGCTCATCGTCGTGATGTACCCGGACATCCTGGCCCGCCAGGGTTCGCAGTACGTCTCGCCGGCGCGGCGCATCCTCACCGTCGTCGTGGCGTTCGTGCTGGCGTTCCTGATGTACCGGGGCGTCAACCAGATCGACAACGTCTTCACGTCCGACATCGGCGCGGACCCGACCGGCGCGCGGCGCCAGATCTTCGGGCTCGCGGCCTTGGCGGCCATCGTCTTCGCCGGCGTGTGGTCGTTCATCGGGCCCAAGGACTTCGGCCGCCGCATCCCGCTGCGCATCTCGCACGGGGCCCTGGGCGGCATCGCCCTCTGGTCGTCGGTCTCGCTCGCCACGCTGCTCTCCAGCCAGCCGCGAGCGTTCGTCCACAGCTCCCTGGACACCTGGTACACGCTGCTGACCATTGACGCCGCCAGCGGCCATCCCGGCGCCACCGTAGCGTGGGCCGTGGGCGCCGATGTGCTCACCGCCGCCGCGGCGATGGCCCTCTGCGGCGCCCTGATGGTAACGACGTCGCCCCAGACCCTCGGCCCCGCCAACCGGCGCGGCGCCGCCATCGTCTCCCTGGTGCTCGCCGCCTTCCTCCTGGTGGTCGCCGGGACGACGTGGTCGCAGACCAAGCAGCACGTCGACGCCGTCCAGGCCAGCGTGGTGCGGGACCTGGCGCTCGACGTGAACGCGCCGGCCCGCACGCCGGTCGTGCTCGCGGGCCAGTCCCTGACGACGGCCCACCGGCTCGTGGCGCGCACCCTCACCAGGCCCGACGCGTTGGCCGATGACTGCGCCAGCGCCACGGGCACCGAGGACCGTGTGCTCCCGGCCGCGACGACAGCGAACGTCCAGAAGCTCACGGCGTGGCTCGATTCCCACGCCGACGAGGTGAGCGGGCTCGCCGTCCGCGTCGCCAGTTGCCGCGCCTCTCTGCAGGCCCTGCTCTGGGAGCCCGAGGCGGCCCGCGAGGGCATCTTCCTGAGCGGCCATCCCGAGCGCGTCGGCTACATGACTTACTACTACGCGATGAGCGGCCTCTCCACGCCGCGGCCGGCGCTCCAGCGGCGCATCATCGCCGCCCTGTCCAACACGGCGCTCTACCGGCACGGCGGCGAGGCCACGACGCGATTCGCCAATCTCGCGCGCGTCTCCGGCGACACGGCCAGCGAAGCCGCCTGGCGCCAGAGGGAGATCCAGCCTTCCGATCCCTCCCTCATCACCAACATGCGGCCCCGGCCCGCCTATGCGGACGGCGCCGTCAACGGCCGGATCGTCGCCCCGCAGCGCGGCTGGCGCATCGCCCTGCTGATCGCCGACGAACCCGGCGCGGGCACGGACCCGCTCCAGCAGGCGCCGAAGTCCGACGGCCTGGTGCTCGCCTCGATGGTGACGGCCACGGACGTCGGACCGGACGGCGGCTTCGCGTTCACCGGACTGCGTGACGGCCACTATCAACTGGCGCTGCTCTCGCCCGAGGGGATGGGCATCCCGCAACTCGCGCACCTCTCCGTGCGCGGCGACCCGGGCGTGTTCCAGCTCTCCGCGGCCCTGAAGACGAAGAACGTCGGAGCGATCACGCTGGCGTTCTAGCGCCGCCGATATCCAGGAGACCCGCTGCCCCCCGCCCACTGGCAACAGTCGGCGGGGGGCAGTGCTTTCCGGATCGGGAACCGGTGTGCAAGAAACACCCGCCCGGTCGTCTCCCATGCAGAACCCCCACTGGGAGGCACCGTGTTCCGTCCGCTCGTACTCACTGCCGCACTCGCAGGGGCCCTGGCCGGGCCGCTGGCCGCACAGGGCTGGATCATCCCCGAGCGCCCCATCCTCCGTCCGGGCCCCGGCTTCGGCGCGGTGGTCCGCGTGGCCAGCCAGGTCCGCGCCATCGTGGACGGCCGCGTCGTTCGCGTCGAGGTCGAGGAGCAGTTCCGCAACGCCGGCTCCGGACTCGCGGAAGGCACCTACGTCTATCCGATGCCCGGCGAGGCGGTGTTCACGGACTTCTCGCTGTGGATGGGCGAGCGCGAGGTGCGCGGCGAGATGATGAGCGCCGACCAGGCCCGCGGCATCTACGAGGAGATCGTCCGTCGCCTTCGCGACCCGGCCCTGCTCACCTTCGAGGGCCACGGCCTGGTGCGGGCACGCGTCTTCCCGATCGGCCCGGGCGAGACCCGGCGCGTCGTGCTCCGCTACACGCAGGTGCTCGAGCGCGCGGGCGACGCCTATCGGGTCCGCTACGCCATCGGCCGCCGCGCCGCCGCGCCCTTCCGCGGCCTCGGCGACGCGCCGGCCGCTCCGGCCGGCACCTTCAGCTACACCCTCACCGCGGCGGGCGCCGAGGACTACGGGACGCCCTACTCCCCGACGCACCAGATCCACTCGCGCATCACGGGCGGGCGGCTCGAGGTCACGCTCGGGCCCGACGCCGAGGGCGAGGTGGAGCTATTCCTCCCGCTGCGCCGCGGGCTGGTGGGCACGAGCGTGTTGACGTTCGCGCCCGGCGGCGGCGAGGACGGCTTCTTCATGCTCCTCCTCTCGCCGCCCGCCGTCGCCGACGAGGCGCCCCTGCCGCGCGACCTCTCGTTCGTGCTCGACGTGTCGGGCTCGATGTCGGGACCGAAGCTGGACCAGGCGAAGGCCGCGCTCGTGCAGGCGCTCGGGACGCTGCGGCCCACGGACCGCTTCCGTCTCATCGCCTTCTCGAACAGCGTCACCAACTTCCGCGACGGCTTCGCGCCGGCCACCGCCGAGAACGTGCGCGCGGCGCGGGCGTTCGTGGAGCGCCTCGTCCCGAACGGCGGCACCAACATCCAGGGCGCGCTCGAGGCGGCGCTCGGCGCGGCGGTCGGCGAGGAGCGGCTCGCGCTGGTCCTGTTCCTCACCGACGGACTGCCGACGGTCGGTGAGCAGGCGCCGGACCGCATCGCGGACTTCGCCGCGGGGCACGTCGGCCGCGCGCGGGTGTTCGCGGTCGGCGTCGGCAGCGACGTCAACACGTACCTGATCGACCGGATCGCACGGCAGGGCCGCGGCAGCGCCGAGTACGTGGCGCCGGAGGCCAACGTGGAGACGGCGGTGGGCGCCGTCCTCGCGAAGATCCAGCACCCGGCTCTGGTGAACCTCCGCCTCGCGGGGGCGCCGGTGACGCTCCAGCAGGTCTACCCGGCCGACCTCCCCGACCTCTTCTACGGCGAGGAGCTGGTGGTCTTCGGCCGCTACCACGGCGAGGGCGCCGGCGACGTGGTCGTCACGGGCGAGCGGAACGGCCGTCGCGAGAGCTTCACGTCGCGCGCGGCGTTTCCCGCGACGGCGGCGGACAACGACTTCGTCGCGCGGCTCTGGGCGTCGCGGCGCATCGGCGAGCTGACGCGGCAGATCCGCATCGAGGGGGCGACGCCGAGCCTCGTGCAGCAGGTGCGCGACGTGGGGCTGCGCTACGGCATCCTGACCGAATACACCGCGTACCTGGTGCAGGAACCGACCGGATTCGGGATCCCGGCTGCGCCCCAGGCCCTCGACGCGGCCGCGATGGGCGGGGTGGCCCAGGCGACCCGGCAGACCGGCCGGGAGGCCTTCCAGCGCGCGCGGGCCAGCGCCAGCATGTCCGGCGCCGGCAACCTCGCGGTGGCCGAGCGCGCCGCGGCGGACCGCCTCGACGAACTGAAGGCCGCGCGCCCCGGAGCGTCTCCGGCGGCGCGTCGGGCCGGCGGGCGGCTGTTCGTGCAGCGGGAGGGCGTCTGGACGGATGCGGCCCACCAGGACAGTTTGAATGTCACGAGAGTCGCGGCCTTCAGTGATGCGTACTTCGCCCTCGTGCGCGCGTTGCCCGAGCTGGCGCCGTTCCTCGGCGTCGGCGACGAGGTCGTTATCGCGGGGCGCCGCGCGAGCGTCCGCATCGGTGCCGGCGGGCTCACCGCCTGGCGTCCGGGCGAGATAGAGGCTTTCGTGCGGAGCTTCCGGAGGGCGTAACGAGCGGGATCGCGGAGTTGTATGCGCAGTACCACGAGTCGCTCGTCCGGCTGCTGTATCGCCGGACGGGCGACCGCGACCGCGCGGAAGACCTGGCCCAGGAGGTGTTCGTCCGCGCCCTCGAGGCGCCGCCGACGAATCCGCGGCCCTGGCTGTTCGCGGTCGCGCTGAACCTGGCGCGCGACGACGGACGACGCGCCGCGCGGCACGACCGGAAACTCGAGCAGTACTCCGCGGAGCAGGAACGGACCGCCGCTCCCGCCGCGGACGAGGAGATCGAGCGGCGGGAGAAGACCGACGCGGTGCGGGCGGCGCTCGCTCAGCTGTCGGAGAAGGACCGCGGAGCGCTCCTGCTCAAGGCGGAGGGCTTCGGGTACGGAGAGATCGCCGCCGCGCTCGGCCTGGCGCCCGGCGCGGTGGGCACGACGCTGGCGCGGGCGCGGCGCCGGCTGGTGGAAGCGTATCGCGCGGAGGAGAAGCGGGGCGATGGCTCACGTTGACGATGGCACGCTGAACGCGCTGCTCGACGGCGAGCTGGACGACGCCGAGGCCGCGGAGGTCCGCGCGCACCTCGCCGCCTGTGCCGAGTGCGCCGCCCGCTTCCAGGACGCCCAGCGCTTCCTCGACGAGGCGGCCGAGCTGCTCGGCGTCCTCGCGCCGGCGGCCCCCGAGGCTCGGCCCGCGGACGTCCGTCCCGCCGAGCCGCCGGCGCGCCCACAGCCGGGCCCGGCCGGGGTCGCGCCGCTCTCTCCGGTCGCTCCCGCGGGACCCGCCGCCCCCGGGGAGCCGCCGCGCCGCGTCTCGAAGACGGCGCGGGAGATCGCAGTAGACCTCGACGGGGCGACCCACAAGAGCCCGGCGATCGCACCCAACTTCCCGCGGGCGGGGGAGCCGTTGCCCGCGCCGGATCCGTCCTTTTCGGGGCGCGAGGTGCTGCCGCTGAACCGACCGGCATACCACCGCCCCGACTGGGCGACCCTCGCGTGGGCGGCGAGCGTCGTGCTCGCCCTCGGCGTCGGCTACCTGGCCAACGAAGTGAAGCACGGCCGCACGACCGTGGCGTCCGGCGGCGAGGCAGCCGTGTCGGCATCGGATTCGGTTCCCGCCCAGGCGACCCAGCGCGCCACGGCCACGCGCGCCGCCCGCCAGCCGACGGTGGCCAAGGCCCTCGGGAGCTTGGCGGGGAGCACCCTCGGGCCCAGGCCCGCGGCGGCCCGTGGACCGAAGCCCCCGCGTCAGGCCGTGGCCGACGCCATGCAGTTGGCCGCCGCCCCCGCGGAGGCGGCGGGCATCGCCATGAACGCTCCAGCCGCCGAGCTGGCGGCGGCCCGCGCCGCTCCGAGTCCCGCGGCGGCGGCGCCCGGCGCGGGCGGAGTCCTCGGCGCACGCGCGCAGCGGCGGGCGGCGGCGCCCACGTTCCGGTTGACCAACGTGGACGAGGCGGCGGCGCACTTCGCAGGCACGCTCCGCACGGTCGAGGGCCTCGCGCTCGAGAGCGTGAAGATCGGCCCCGGCACGCTGGTCCCCGGCGCCGTCCCGACGCAGGACGTCGTGCGTCTCGCCTATACCGAACCCAGCGGCCGCCGGCTCCAGCTCGATCAGCAGCGCCTGCCCCAGGCCCGCGACGCGAGCCGGGAGGCCCGCGCGCGCGCCGTACCGCCGGCGCTCGGCCTCGGCTACGGCGACACGCTGGTCACCACCGGACCGGCCGGCGAGGCGCGAGTCCGGTGGCTGGACCGGTCAGGGCTGTGGATGTCGTTGATGGGGAATCTGCCCGCGGACAGCCTGCGGGCGCTGCTCGCGCGGATCCGCTAGAACTCCGGCGTCGTCCCTTCGCGCAGGTGCCGCTGGAGGTCGTCGAACTCCGCGGTGCGGTTCGCCGTGTTCAGGTTCACCAGCACCGCGCCGGCGAGCTTGTGGGCACGGATGCAGTACGCGGTGAAGTGCGGCGCCGTGACGTCCGCGGCACCGATGATCTCGACCCGGTCGGGCCGGTCGGTGTCGCCCAGGACGTTGACCGTGACGTCGAAGAGGTCCGAGAAGAACAGCGACTGGTGGGTATACGGCTCTGCCGCGCCCGCCATGTTCCGCCCGGCCTGTTTCCCCTGCCAGAGGGCGTTGTCCCAGTGCTCGAGCCGCCGCGGCTGCTTGGTCACGGGGTCTGGGAACCGCGTGATGTCGCCCGCCCCCCAGACGTTCTCGCCCTGCGTCTCGAGCCGCACGTTGACCACCACGCCGCCGCGGTCGATGGCGAAACCGGAGTTCGCCAGCCACTCGGTGTTCGGCTCGGCGCCGATGCCCACCACCACCACGTCGGCGGCGTACTGGTCGTTGGCCTCGCCCTGCACCGCGGCGATCCGGCCGTTCGCCGCGCGGAACCGCGTGACCCGCACGTTGGGCCGCACCACGATCCCGCGGCTCTCGAGCAACTGCCGGAAGAAGCCGCCGAGCTTCGCGTCGGCGAACACGCGGAACACGTTGGGCCCCGACTCGAGGACGGTGACGTCGGCGCCGAGTTCCTTCGCGCCGGCCGCGACCTCCATCCCAACGAAGCCGCCGCCCACGCATACCAGGCGCACGCCGGGCTTCAACAGCGCATGCAGCTGGCCGCTGTCGCCAAGCGTGCGGAGGTGGACGATGCCCGCGCTGTCGGCGCCGGGGGCGTTGAGCCGGCGGGCACGGCTGCCGGTGGAGAGGAGCAGCCGGTCGTACTGCTCCCGCTCGCCCGATTCGAGGGTGACGCTCTGCTTCTTCTGGTGGACCGAGCCGGCGACCTGGCCGAGCTTCACGCGCACGCCGTTGGAGCGGTACCACGCCGGCTCGTGGATCCGCACCGACTCGACCTGGTCGCGCCCCGCCAGGTACCCCTTGGAGAGCGGCGGCCGGTGGTAGGGCAGCTCGCGCTCGGCGGCCAACAGCGCGATCTCGCCGTCCTTGTCGAGTTCGCGAATGCCTTCGATGGCGCTGGTGGCGGCGAGGCCGCCGCCGACGATGAGGTACCGCGTGGGCATCCTGGGTGAGTCCTTGGCAGGTGCGAGTACCGCAAGAAGCTAGGGGATTGGGCGCGGTTCGGAAAGGGAAGACGCGGCAGCATCGAGGCAGGCGGCCGGCGGACTGAGCGCACGCTGGCGCCGCCGGCCGAGCGGCGGTCGGCGCTCAGGGCAGATTCGCCGCGTCCGAGAGGTGGCGCACGATGCCGAGGTCGCGCGTGCGGCCGGCCAGCGTGCGGTCGGCGGTGACGAGCGGGCAGTCGAGTGCGACGGCGAGGGCGACGAACGAGGCGTCGTAGAAGCTGAGGTCGTGGGCACGGGCGAGGCGCGCGGCGCGAGCGAGGAGCGCGGGCTCGGGCGGCGCCACGATGAGGGACGAGGCGGCGATCCCGGCGAGCACGTCGGCGACGGCAGCGTCGTCGAGATCGCTCTTGCGGGTCAGGATGTTCCCCACCTCATAGAGCAGCAGCGCCGGCGCGTACACCTCCGCGCGGATGCGTTCGACGCGCTGCAGCAGCGCGCGCGCTTCGGCGACCAGGTCTTCGTGGTCGGTCTTGAACCACTTGACCAGGACCGACGTATCAACGACGAGGGCGGCGGCCGTAGTAGGCATCCCGGTCGTCGCGGATCACGCGGGTGGAGTCCCAGCGTCCGAGCCAATGGCCCTCCACACGTTCCCGTACAACCCCCAGCGTTTCGCTCCAGGTGGGGCGGGCCTGTCCTTCCCGTTCGAGCACCAGACGCAGCGCGTCGCGGAACAGTTCGCTGCGGGAACTGTGCTGACGCTTGGCGAGTGAGTCGGCCTCGCGGAGGAGGGCGTCGGGGAGGGAGATGAGGACCTTGGCCATGGGGGGAATATAGCTTGTGGATATACGGTGGCAATCCCGACACTGGCGTCAGGTGGCATAGATGACGATTCCCTCGCGGAGCGCGGGGCCGATCACCAAGGCCGTGCGGCCCACCAGCAGGCGCGGCATCTTGTGTTTCCGGCGGCCGCCGTCGATATTTTTGAGGTTAGCCAGGCAATTCCCCGAGTACGTCGTCCCCCAGTTCCGTTCCTAGGATGTTGGCCGAACGGCATCTGGTCGCAACGCGGACCTTCCTGGTCCCGCGCTGCGGCATGAGGCGAGGAGGCCACTTGTGTACGTCAGACCGGTAGGCGCCGACGTGGCCGGCACGCGCAAGCGCGTGCTCAAGGCCCTCCGCACCTTCGGCGCCGGGCCCCATGGCCCCGCCTCGCCGGCCGGCATGTCGGCGGCGCGCCCAGTCGTCTTCGCACTCCCCTCTGGCAGGAGCGCCGTGGGCTCGCCTGCGGCGTCGGCGTCCGGTTCCGGCGATATGGTCCGCGCGGGTATGGGGCAGGGCTCGGATGTCGACCTCTTACTCTACGACGGCAACGGCGCGGGGATCTCGCTGCGCATCTCGACCTTTTCCGTGATGGCCTAGCCGCGCCCGTTTCCTCCTCCTTCGGCTGACCCGCGACGCGCACGGGCGCGCGCCGGCCGGTCCGGTGCCCGTCGCCGATCTGCCCGTCCGAGTTGTGGCCCCAGCAGCACAGCACGCCCCCCGTCGTGATGCCGCGGGAGTGGAAGCCGCCAGCGGCGCCATCCTTGCCACCGTCGCGGTCACGGCGCACGTTCCAGCGTCCCGCGGTAATGGAGGAGCCGGGATGCGGCGTGCGCGGGTGATCGTCTGGTGGCTGGGCCTCGTCTCGGCGGCGGTGCCGTGCGGCGCCGCGGCGCAGGCCCGTGCCCCGCGCGACCTCCGCGCCGAGGCACTGCGGGCGCTCCGTCCCGGCGACTCGCTCCGCATCCGCACCGCGGAGGCGCTGCTCAGCGTCCGGCTCGTGGGTCGTGCCGCGGACTCGCTCAGCGTGCGGGCGGGGGAGGACGCGTGGATGCTCCCTCTCTCGGCGCTCGACGGCGTCTGGGTCCTGCATCGCCGGACCGGCCAGGGCGCGGCGACGGGAGCGATGGTCGGGGGAGTCACCGCCTCGGCGCCGGCCCTCGTATGCGCCGTGAGCGCGGGTGCCTGTCTGCTGGTCCTCCTGCCGATCTTCCACGCGGCGGAGGCCCTCGGTCCCCGCCTGGTCGGCGTGCTCGGTGCGGTGGGGATTGGTGCGGTCACCGGCGCCGTCATCGGCGCGCTCATCGGGTCGGGCGTCGAGCGGTGGGACCAGGTCTATCCGTCGCCCCTCTTCTCGGATCGCCTCCTCCAGCCGGAGCCCGGCAGCGACGCCGGCCTCACGGTGGACCTCGCGATGGTGCCGCCGTTCATCGCGCAGGGGGATTCGGTGCTGGCGCGGGTCACGCTCGCGAACACCACCCGCGACACGCTGGAGATTCTCGACGGGGGCTGCCCCGTCCGTCTCCGCGCCCTGCTCGACAGCCGCAACGACGAGACCTTCCCGGCGGTCTGCCCTCTCGGCCTCCGCGTCACCCGGCTGCCGCCGGGGAGCAACCAGCGCCAGCTCTGGGTGCGGCCGTCGTTCCCGCCGGGCAACTACCGGACCGAGGTGACGGCGACGGTGCTCGCGCGGCGCCGGCCCGATCCCTTCTCCACGGCGGGGGCGACGCGCGTCGTGGCCCGCGCCGGCTTCCGAATCGAGTAGGGTGCGATGACCAGGTGCTTCCTGGGGCCCGCGGTCAGAGTCCGCCCACCGTGCGCCGCACGATCGTGATCGCGCCCGGGTACTGGATCGGACCGAGCGGGGTCTCGATGGTCGGGATGGCGCGCAGCGCGACCTCGGTGCGCCGCGAGCCGATGCCGGCGAGCCCCAAGGCCAGGCCGAGCACGTCGGCTGCGCTTTCCCGGGAGAATTGAGCCAGGTCGAGCCGGACCGGTACCCGCACGTCGGTCTCCGTTCCGGGCGCCAAGGTATAGGTGGTGTCGAGGGTTCCGGAGACGGTCTCGCGCCCGTTCAAGTCGAGGATCCACCGCAGCCGGGTCAGCCGGGCGGTCGTTCGGTTCTCCGCCGGGTTCCGGCCGAGTACGTGCAGGTCGAACTCCAGCGGTATCTGGCGGCGCATGACCGCGGCGGCGATGCGCCCCGCGTCCAGCACGCCCATTTCGGCGGCGCTGCGGATGCGGTCGAGCGGCACGCCGGCGAGGCGCACGGAGGCCACTCGGTCTATGGAGAAATCCACCTGCCGCAGCGCGAGGATCCCGCGCGCGCTCGCGCAGGCCGCGAGGCTCAGGGCGATGGCGGCGACGACGACGATGCGTCGCCCGGGGCGGGGCGGCGCGGCGGGCGCCGAGAGGAGCGGCAGGGTCAGAGGCAGTAGGGGCGCGCGCATCGAAACCTCCGTGGCGGGGACGGAACTTGAGGACGATGGGCGGGGCCCGCAAGCACGCGGGCAGCACGCCGGCATGCAGCGGCGCTCACACGGTGGTCGGTGCCGGGCCTCCGCCGTGGAGTCCCGAACTGGCGGTTTGCGGCGGCCGCGTGATAGCTTCGCGCGGTAGCCCTTCCGAGGACACGACCATGATCGCCTCCGTGGAGCCTTCCGTATGAGACGACTGCTCTATCTCGCGCCGCTGCTCGCGGCGATGGCCTGCAAGGACTCCACCTCCACCGCCACCCGCACCTGGAGCGTGACCTGGTCCGCCGCGGTCGAGGGAGTGACGGGCCAGATTGACTCGGTGGCGTGGCGCGAGCACACGAGCCCGTACAGCCAGACCGGACCGATGGTGTCGTGGAACTGGACCGCGCCGCTTGCGGCGGGCAAGCAGGTCTTCCTCCGCGTCCGCGGCTCCACGACGAGTCCGGCCCTGATCCGCGCCCGCATCAACGCCACCAGCAGCGGGCAGAGCCCCTTCGGCACCGACGTGACCTGCTCCGGCACGGACACCTACTGCCAGATCGGACCGCTCACGTTGCCGCAGTGACCGCGGCGCCGGCGCGCGCCGGCGCGCCGGCCGCCCTCCGCTACTTCCGCGTGACGCGTACCGTGTAGGAGCCGCGGTTCGGGCTGTTGCTGTTCGCGTACGGGTCGAGGAAGAAGGCCAGCAGGTGGTTGTCGTACGCCTGGCCCGCGCTCACCGGCGTGCGGAACTCGAAGGAGTCCCCGGGACGGGCGACCCGATACCGCATCGCAGGGCCGCCTTCTGGGCCAGCGTCACCGCGTCGCCGTAGTAGACGCAGTTGCGGGCCGCGTCCACGACGAGGTCTTGGGCGAGTGCTGGCGTGGCGATCAGGCCCAGCGCGGCGATCAGGATGCGGCTTCGCATGGGGTTCCTCCAGCGTGTGAAAAGTAGCTGGCGCTTGCGCAGAACCTCTCACTCGAAGTGCTCGCCGGAGCGGCACTCGGGCGCAGGGACTCACCAGCCTCCTTCAACAGCCTCCGCCGCCGCCTTGAACTTCGCGCGCATCCTGTAAGAAAAGGCCGAATTCCCGGCCAGCTCCCAGAACCGCTCCCGAACCATGTCCGCCGGCAGCCGAGCCAGAGTCTTGATCACCGTGTCAACGTACCTTCTCGCCTTGTTCGATGATGGGACGCGTCGCAACTCACCGAATAGGGCGGCCGCGCAGCGAGTGTCCCGGAACTCCCTGAGGCTCTCGACGACCACCTGGAGAACGCTCAACTCGTCCTCATAGTATCGCAGGAGCCCCAGCAGGAAGATGCCCG